>Ga0129306_1000209_pt1 | contig 102271 bp, 83 predicted proteins | sample P827metagenome_FD_94438 | JGI IMG/M metagenome (GOLD analysis project Ga0129306, IMG submission 94438) | Capybara group fecal microbial communities from Wisconsin, USA - P827 metagenome | ecosystem: Host-associated > Mammals > Digestive system > Large intestine > Fecal | place: USA: Wisconsin...
GTCCTTCACGAGCCGCTTAGAGGCCGCCTTGTTGTAGATGGCGCGCAGGGAGCGCAGGTAGCACGAGGAGGTGTTGGGGCATACGCCCCGGTCGCGAAGCCAACGCTCGTAGCGGCGCAGGGTTTCGGCATCAAGCGCCGAAAGCGGCACGTCCCTGCCGGAGTTGAAGCGGACGAAAGAGCGCACCGCCGTGCGGTAGTTCTCGGCCGTGGAGCGGCTCACGCCACGGGATGCCGCACCGGTGAAACCCGAAAGCGTGGGGACGGCGTTCCGCTCTTTACTTGCTCTTGACTTCTTTGTACTGCTCTCCTTTGCAATCTCTGCCCTCTTGAATTTGAATAGGAATCCTAACATCTGTATTATGATTTATGTGATTAGCATGCAAAAATACGGATTATGCATAAAGGCATCTCGGATTAAAACTTTATCTTTGTCTGCCATAACGGGGTAAGAACGTGAAGGCGACGATTACACCGCCAACCTGCACGATACCTCAATTAATAGAATACACATAGATATGAAACAACCTAAAATAATAGTTGCCGGCATCGGTCCGGGCAGCGAGGCAGACATAACGCCTGCCGTGATTTCGGCCTTGCAGGAATCGGATGCCGTAGTAGGGTATAAATATTATTTCCGCTTCGTAACTCCCCACCTCCGCCCCGGAACGGAATGTATAGACACCGGCATGAAGCGCGAACGCACCCGTGCCGAACAGGCTTTTGAACTGGCGGAACAGGGAAAAACGGTTTGCGTCATCAGTTCCGGCGATGCCGGCATCTACGGCATGACGCCCCTGATTTATGAAATGAAGCGCGAACGGAACAGCCGGGTGGAAGTGGTGTCGTTGCCGGGCATCAGCGCTTTTCAGAAAGCGGCGTCGCTGTTGGGTGCTCCGGTGGGGCACGACTTCTGCGTCATCTCCTTGTCCGACCTGATGACGCCGTGGGAACGCATTGAAAAGCGCATCCTCGCGGCAGCCACAGCCGACTTTGTCACAGCCGTCTATAATCCCAAAAGCGAAGGCCGCTACTGGCAGCTCTACCGCCTGAAAGAGCTTTTTCTGAAGGAAGGCCGCTCGCCCGAAACGCCCGTAGGCTATGTACGTCAGGCAGGACGTCCGGAACAAGAGGTGCACATCACCACACTTCAAGATTTCAATCCCGAAGAGGCGGACATGTTCACCGTGATACTGATAGGCAACTCGCAATCGTACGAGTGGAACGGCTGCTTCATCACTCCGCGAGGATATTATCCGGAGGAAAACGGAAAGGAAAGAACAGGAAATGAAGAGCCTGCGAACAAGGGGCAGGATATCATGATCCGCAGTTTCCGCACCATCGAGAAGGAACTGAAGAATAAAGAGATTACGCCCGACCATAAATGGGCGTTGCTGCATGCCATACACACAACGGCCGATTTTGATATGGAGCATCTGCTGCACACGGACAAGGGTGCTGTGGCGTCGCTCTATCAAAGCATAAAGGCAGGCAAAGTAAAAACCATCGTGACCGATGTGACAATGGCCGCCAGCGGCATCCGCAAGGGAGCCTTGCAACGTCTGGGCATAGAAGTGAAATGTTATCTCGGCGATCCCCGCACGGCGGAGATGGCAACGGAGAAAGGCATCACCCGCACACAGGCAGGCATCCGTCTGGCCGTAGAAGAGCACCCCGACGCAATGTTCGTATTCGGCAATGCACCGACGGCACTCATGGAGCTTTGCGAACTGATACGGAAGGACAAGGCACATCCGGCCGGCATCATCGCCGCGCCGGTAGGATTCGTGCACGTGCAGGAATCCAAACACATGGTGAAGCCTTTCGTGCATATCCCCAAGATAATCGTAGAAGGACGCAAAGGCGGAAGCAACCTCGCGGCAACGCTGGTCAACGCCGTGTTGTGCTATAACGATGCGGAGCAGTTGTGGCCGGGACGGGATGTCTGAATCTCCGCATTCAAACAATCAAACTGTATGGAACGAAAATTCATAATCATAGGAACGGACGACAACCGGAAACCTTTCTTCCCGCCGGAAGCATTGGCATGGATAAGGCAGGGAAAAGTGTTTTCGGGCGGCATACGCCATAAGGAGATTGTCAATGACTTGCTGCCGGAGCAAGCCGAGTGGATTTCCATCACCGTCCCTATAAATGATGTATTTGCACAATATGAAGAAGCCTTCGCCCGCTTGGAAAAGACATGTTCCGACCCGGTCATTGTGGTTTTTGCTTCGGGCGATCCTCTGTTTTTCGGCTTTGCCAACACGGTCGGAAGAAAGCTTCCCGAAACAGAGATACGCCTTTATCCGGCATTCAACTCATTGCAGATGCTGGCCCATCGGCTCGTCATGCCCTACGACGATATGCGTACGATTTCGCTTACGGGGCGGCCGTGGCAGGAGTTTGACCGCGCACTGATGGAGCGTGCTCCCAAGATAGGCGTCCTCACCGACCGCGAGCATACCCCGTCGGCCATTGCCGCCCGCATGCTGGAGTACGGTTATTCGTATTATACCATGTACGTAGGCGAACACCTCGGTCATCCCGAAAAGGAACGTGTGCGCAAGTTCTCTCTTGAGGAAGCCGTGCAAGAGACGTTTCGGCATCCCAATAACCTGTTGCTGCACTGCACTATGCCCGCCGGCTCTTCGATGGTAAGTACGCCCCTTCCTCCCCGCCCCTTCGGCATTCCGGACGAAGCCTTCGCACACCTTGACGGGCGCGCCCGGATGATAACCAAAGCCCCCATCCGCCTGCTCACCTTGCAGGCGCTGGAGCTGAACCGCCGGAGCGTGTTCTGGGACATCGGTTTCTGTACGGGTTCCGTCTCCATCGAAGCCCGGTTGCAGTTCACCCATCTCACGGTCGTCTCGTTCGAGATACGTCCCGAAGGCGAAGACCTGATGAAGACAAATAGCCGTCGTTTCGGTGCTCCGGGCATTACGGCAGTGACAGGCGACTTCCTGCAAACCGATACTGCCTCTCTGCCCCGTCCCGATGCCGTATTCATCGGCGGGCACGGCGGACATCTGGAAGAGATGGCGGGCAAGCTGAAGGAGGTGTTGCTGCCCGGAGGATGCATCGTATTCAATTCCGTGTCTGCAGAAAGCAAAGAGGCATTCAGCCAAGCCGTAAAAAAGCACGGAATGTTGCTCCAACCTTCTATCCGCATCACGCTGAACGAATATAATCCCATAGAAATAATGAAAGCCACGCTTTCTTAGAATAAATATCATTGATTATGAAGACAGCCATTATCCTGATTTCCGAAGCCGGTCTGCATGTGGCCCGAACGCTGCTCGCCGAACTTCCCGCATCCGGGGTTTTCACCCTCAGGCACGAAGAAGGATGTACTCATATAGATTCTGCCGCCGACTTTACGGCCGAAAACTTCAGCCGCTACGACGCTTTTATCTTTATCGGCGCCATGGGCATCTGCATCCGTTCCATCGCCCCCTGCATCAAAGACAAATATACCGACCCCGCCGTATTGTGCATAGACAGTACGGGCAAGTACGTGGTATCCGTTCTTTCCGGACACATCGGAGGAGCCAACGAACTGACTATGGAAGCGGCAGGCATCCTCGGAGCCGAACCGGTGGTGACTACACAAAGCGACCGTAGCGGATTGTGGGCGCTCGATACCCTGCCGCAACGGTTCGGCTGGACTCCCGTAGTCAGTACGCCCGCCTCTTCCTCTTCTGTTCCGCCATCCACCCTCCCCTCCGGCGAAAAAGAAAGAGCATGTATGAACAGGCATATCAGCCTGTTTGTGTCCGGCAAACCCACAGCCCTGTTGCTCACCGTCCGCGACGAAGGCACCGACTGGATGGAGGCTCACCTGCCGTCGCACGTAGCAGTGTTTTATCGTCCGGAAGACATCGAGCCATTGCGCTTCGAACTGATTCTGTGCGTATCTCCCCAAGTGCCCCGTTTCACGGAAACGCCCATGATATGCTATGTGCCCCGTGCGCTACACCTCGGCATCGGCCTTGCCCGACAAGCCGGCCCTACGCGGGAAGTGCTGACGGCCATAGAAGAGACGCTGAAAGAACAAGGCATAGTGCCCGCCGCCATCGCTTCCATCTCCACCATCGATGCCAAGAGCGAAGAGCCGGTGGTGAAAGCCTTACAGAAGGAATATACCGTAAACTTCCATACAGCCGAAGAACTCGCGTCGATAGAAGTCCCCCACCCCAGCCCGACCGTGATGAAGCACATGGGCACAGCCAGCGTTTGCGAAGCTGCCGCACTGCTGACGGCAGCAAACTCCCAATTACTGCTGCCTAAGGTGAAAGGAGCAAACTATACCGTAGCCGCCGCCATCGACGGCGGCATGATGCGCCGGGGGCATATAGAAATTGTAGGAGCCGGACCGGGAGACCCCGAACTGATTTCCGTGCGCGGACGCCGATTATTGGAGAAAGCCGACCTCATTCTTTATGCCGGCAGCCTCGTTCCCCGCGAACTGACACATTGCGCCAAACCGGGCGCCACCGTACTCAGTTCGGCATCCATGGATTTGGAAGAACAATTCCGGGTGATGAAGACTTTCTATGACAAAGGTCTCTTCATCGTGCGCCTGCATACGGGCGACCCTTGTATCTACGGCGCCATTCAGGAGCAGATGAACTACTTCGACCAACACGGCATGAGCTATCACATCACTCCCGGCATCTCTTCTTTTCAGGCAGCAGCAGCCGCTCTGAAATCGCAATTCACCATTCCGGAGAAGGTGCAGAGCATCATCCTGACACGTGGCGAAGGACGTACCCCCATGCCCGAACGGGAGAAACTGCACCTTATGGCACGTTCGCAAAGCACCATGTGTATCTTTCTCAGTGCCGGCATTGCCGAACAGGCGCAGGAAGAGTTGTTGCAGGAATATCCGGAGAGCACGCCCGTGGCCGTATGCTACCACCTGACGTGGAAAGACGAGCGTATTTTCCGGGGCGAACTGAAAAACCTTGCCAAGATAGTGAAAGAGAACAAGCTGACGCTGACCACCATGATTGTGGTGGGCGAAGCCATCGGTAACCGTGAGGGGCTGTCGCGCCTCTATGCGCACGAGTTCAAGCACTTATTCCGAAAATAAAAAACCACTGCACGCTATGATATTGATATTCGGCGGAACAACCGAAGGACGCATCTCCGTCCAAACACTCGAAGAGGCCGGGAAACCTTTCTACTACTCTACAAAAGGAGATGAGCAGGAAGTGTTCCTGCACAACGGCATCCGTCTGCAAGGAGCCATGGATGCGGGGCAGGCCATTGCATTCTGCCACCGCCACGACATCAGGCTGATAGTGGATGCCGCACACCCTTTCGCCACGCAACTGCACGACACGCTGGAACAAGTTTCATCGGAAACCCGTATTCCCGTCATCCGCTTCGAGCGCATCTTTCCCGAACGCGACGAGCAACACATCATTTGGTGCAAGGATTATGCCGATGCCATGCAACGGATAAAAACGGAAGGCGTCTCTACCTTGCTCGTACTTAGCGGCGTGCAAAGCATCGGTAAGCTGAAACCTCTTTGGCTGAATAACGACAAATGCTATTTCCGTATCCTCGACCGCGACAGCTCGCGACGGATTGCCCATGAACAAGGTTTTCCTGCGGAACGTCTCTTCTACTATCGCCAAGGAGAAGATGAAAGCATCTTGCTGCAACAACTGCGCCCCGAAGCCATTCTCACCAAAGAGAGCGGAATGTCAGGCGGATTCAGCGAGAAGGTGGCAGCCGCCCGTCAGTTAGGCATACGCATCTTCGCCCTCTGTCGTCCCGATACGTCTCGCAAGTTTATCTATGTGAACGGTGAACACGGGCTGCGCCGCATGGTCGAGAAGTACCTGCCCGACTTCTTCCCACTGCATAGCGGACTGACAACCGGCACATGCGCCACCGCTGCGGCTGTGGCTGCCACATGGGATCTCTTCAACAGTAACTCCGCAGAGCGCCCGGAAGAGTTTCCGGTGGTATTGCCCAATGGAGAAACGATTTATGTGCCCGTAGAACCTCAAGAAGATACCCCCCGGCCGGTATTGCAGGATAACGGGAAAAGCTATTCGGAAATAAGCGCTACCGTCATCAAGGATGCCGGCGATGACCCCGACATCACCAACGGGATGAAGATTGTGGCTCGTATGGCCGTACCCTCCTGCATGATCGACGCTTTGCGGGAAGAGACTTCTCAAGAAGCTCCTCGCATCATCATCCGTGGCGGAGAAGGTATAGGCACAGTCACCATGCCGGGGCTGGGGTTGGAGCCAGGTGCACCTGCCATCAACAATACGCCGCGCGAAATGATAAAAAAGAATGTCCGGCTCTGCCTTGAGCGTCTGCACATAGCCGGGCATCCTCTTCCGTTGGTCGTCACCATTTCCATTCCCGGAGGAGAAGAGATAGCCCGACGCACCTTCAATCCACGCCTCGGCATAGAGGGCGGCATCTCCATCATCGGCACATCGGGCATCGTGAAACCGTTCTCTTCGGAAGCCTTCATCAACTCCATCCGCAAATCAATGGAGGTGGCTAAAGCGACGAAGAGCCCGCGCATCGTCATCAGCTCCGGAGCGAAGAGCGAACGATACATAAAAGCCCGCTATCCCGACCTCCCGCCCCAAGCTTTCGTCCATTACGGCAACTTCATCGGCGAGACACTGAAAATAGCGGATGAGGAAGAAGTGGCGTGCGTCTCGCTCGGTGTGATGATAGGCAAGGCTGTGAAACTGGCAGAGGGGAATCTGGATACCCACAGCAAGAAAGTGACCATGAACAAGGCGTTCATTCAGGATATGGCCCGTAGAGCCGGATGCGGAAGCAAGACGCTCGCCACCATCGGGCAAATGACGCTGGCACGCGAACTGTGGGACATCATACCCGAAGAATCATTAAACAAGTTCGGCAGGATATTGATAGCGCATTGCCATCGGCATTGTGCTCCTCTGTTGCCGAACGGTGAACTTACCATATTACTTATAACCGAAAACGGAGAAATTTACTTATGAAGAAGATAATCGCAATCCTCTGTATGGCAGTCATTGCATTGAACAGTGCGGCACAAAGCCCCCTATCCTTTCATGCCAAAGCAGGAATAGGAACTTCCCGCTTCCACGGGAAAGACGCGAACAGCGAAACAAAGATTGCCTACAAAGCCGGCATCGGTGCGGAATATGCCCTGAACAAGACATGGGTGGTGCAATCGGCATTGGAATTTGTTTCCATTGGTGGAAAGGATGAGATAGGACATATACATGGCGCCCGGATGAACGAGTTGTATCTGCAACTGCCCGTCACTTTGGCAGCACGCCTCCACTTGGGCAAGAATTATCATGCCTCTTTGGCTGCCGGACCATACGTAGCCATCGGCGTGGGCGGCACAACATCCGGTGAAGTCTACAACCCCATCAGCAGTAGCCCGGCATCTCCTTTCAGGGTAGAGACTTTCGGTAAGATGATAGACGGCAAGATGGGGAATAACCGCTTCGATGCCGGTATTGCCGTGAGCATCGCCCTTGAATACAGACGATTCGTATTCGGTGCGGAAGCGCAAGTGGGGTTGACGACGGTAAACAAACAACTGGCTCGGATGTCGGGCATGCCGGACGAGGAGAAATACCTTCCTAAAAACATTGCTTCATTCTTTACGCTGGGCTACCGGTTTTGGTAGCTCCGGCCTTTTGTTTTGGCGGCACCGGGTTCTCCGGCAAGTCCGCTCGCTCCGAGCCCTGCGGGGCGCAAATAATGACATGTTTTTTCTTTCTTCCGTACTCCGGCTCCGACAATCCGGCACCCCCGCCCCGGACATGCTCCTGAAGGGGTGCACCACGATCCGTCACTGTGATACCCACGGTGACGGACCGTGATATGCTCAGTGACGGACCGTGGTATGCTCGGTGACGGACCGTGGTATCGCCCTTGTCGGACTATGGAAGAAAGGGGGCTGTTTTGTCAGGATTTCCGATTCGGCGGTTGGCGGTAAACGGTTGGCGATTAGCGGGCGAACAATGACCTGCACAGAATCCGTACGAGCTGTCTTGACATACCCCTGAGACGCTTCCCGAGGGGGTGTTGCCGAGAGTGGACACTCGGCCATGCCGAGAGTGGACACTTGACCATGCCGAGGTCGGATTCTTGGCATCGTCTAAGTCGGACACTCGGCATCGCCTCCCTCCGGACGAGTGGGCGTGAATTCTCGTTTGTCATTATTTATAACCCCTGAGTGTTTAATTGTCGGGGTAGTGGTTAGTGGTTGGTATGGATGCTGACCGCTTACCGCTGATTGTTTTTTTCGATCGTTTTGCAGTCAATAAACAAATCAATCCGACAAGACGGAAGTGCGCCGTCTTACTATTCCGAGGAAAACAGGCGCACCGCATACCCGCTGTCCTTGTCGTACCAAGAGAACGCGCCCGCGCGGTTCGAGTTGAACGTCGCGTGCCATGCGCGGGAACTGCCGCCCTCCGTGCCCGACCAGTAGTAACCGTGGCTGCCCCGGCCGTTGAGCGTGCCCGAACCGGACACAACAGCGGAGGAAATATACCCGGCGGCGGGGAAGATACGGGTGACGGTCTCGGAAGCACGGGCAGACCACCAAGAATCATTACTGATGGTGGCGATGGGCATGGAAGCCCCGGCCTCGCCCAAGTAAACACATTCCACTTTCAATTGGGCGGTGAGATTATTGTTGCTGGCAAAAGAACCCACACGGGTGTAACGATAAGCGCAACACATACTATTGTCAGCAGCCAAAGGGAAATCCGTCAGGGAAGAATTAGCGCCGCCAGTAGGAGCGCCTGTACCCTGTTTGAAACGCAAGGCATAACAAGTACCGTTACCGGGAGAAAAATAATCGTTGGCAAAAGTCTTCTTGATGCCGCCGAACTCACAAGCCTCGTTGACGGATATATTGGCAGAACCACCGTAATAGATCTGACCACTGTAAGAGAAAACACCCGTCAGTTCTTGGCGAGAAGGCAGGTGGTAACCCTTACCCGCACCTGTGGTGAAGAAAACATCGCTGAAGAGATTCCTTGTACTCGGGTTGTAATCGGCATTGTATATACCTTTGCACACATACCAATTATAATAACCGCTCTGGTCGTTATCATGGCTCGTAGCCCAACGGAGGTCGGCATCGGTCTGGGCAGAGGTGGGAGAAGCACCCGAAGGAGACGAAGAACTGAAAGTAGAACCGTATCGGAAACCTCCCGCAAGGTTGAACTCGGCAACGTATTCCAAAGGAAGCTTCCAAACCTGCTCCACCTTGATAGCCATCTCCGCATTCCCCGCCTTGAGTTTGAAACTGCCCGTAGTGATAGGAGAAACGGAGGAGCCGTTTGATTTCACCGTAATGCTGCCGGTGCCGTCGGCAGTGCCCGACATCGGCGAGACGGTGAGCCACGAGGGAACGTCGGTGACCGTCCACCCTCCCGTGTTCTCCGTGGTCACGGTCAGCGTCTTTCCCGTGGTCGCGGCCGAAGCGCCTATCAGCCGGATGCTGCGTGTATCCACCGAGAGCCGCTTGACGGCCGGCACCTTTACCTCTTCGTTCACCTCATTCCATGGCACGATTTTGCACTTGAGCGTGTGGTTGCCCTTGTAGGCCTCGTCGGGAGTCTGTGCGGGAGCACCCTCGATACTCTCCACCTCGATACGGTAGTCGTGGTTGCGCAAAAGGTCCAGATAAGCACCCGTGGTGTAATCCTTGAAGTCGATACGGTAATAACCATATCCTCCTCCCGGTATTTCCGTCGATTTGATTTTCACCACCAGACAAGTGGCAGCCAATGCGGAAGTGGCCGTCACCTTCGATTTGCTGTCCGACTCGAAAAGATAGAAAGACTCTTGGGCGGGAGTCATGAAGTAAGGGATGCCCGTATTAATATGGTTCCCTGCCGCAACAGTGGCACCCGCAGGGACTGTCGGAGCGGACACCTTGGATTGGGCATTGTCGTAATTATCGGGCGAGACACGTCCTCCGGTACGGAGATTGTACACATGAACCTCCTCGATACCATGAGTAATGGGAGGATTGGTAACTTTCAACGTCACCTTAACCACCGAGCGTATCATCGTCACCTCTTCGGGAGCCGAGGAGGGAGAAAAGCCCTCGCCCACGATTTTGTTAGGTAGCTCGCCCCACATGGGCATGCCGTTCGTAAGGTCGGGAGTATGGTCGGCCTTGGCGGGCAACTTCAGTCGGCTCATCACCGCCTCTTTCTCTTCGCCATAGGCGGCACCCAAGGCGTTCACTTGCGAGCGCACGTTGGCAAGCACCACGAGCGTCTGAGCCTCCGCACTGCCTGTCAGCTGCACAGACACATGCCCCTGCCCCGGAGAGGTTTCAGTATACGTCCCCTGCGCACGATAGAAGAACGTACCTTTCTTTATATTCATAGGATCCGATGCGTCCACCTTGAACGAAAGCACGTCCACGGTTTGTATGGCGGTTTCGTTCACGGCGCGTGTCATCGGCGCACGTGTAGTAGTGGCGGAAGCCGCCGCAGGCACACCCGCGTCCAAAGAGAGAGGAAGCCCCCCATCAGCCCGCAAGGAGAACGAAGCCCCGGCATCCGAACCCAAACCGCCGGAAGCAGCCGAGGCAACGTGGGGCACGGAGGCCACATCCCCACCCAACCTCAAGTACAGGATGGCCGTATGGTCGGGCACCGGAGGAGCATCATCGTCATCGCCCCGGCAGGAACACAGGCAGAGCAAAAACAGGGAACAACACAAGCCTGAAAGCAGGCCGCAGAAAGAAGCACGAACCGGAAGCCCCAAAAAAGACAACCGGGGAAAAATTGCAGGTTTCATCTGTCTAATCATATCGATACATAATTTGGTGATTAATCTTCTTCAGGGGAAACAAACAGACAAGCGGGCGCAAACCGGCAAGGGCGCACCGGAAAGCACGCCCGACGGAAGAACCCTGACTTGAACGAGGGGGGACAAGCGGGGGGGGGAACAAGCAAGAAAAAAAGGGGGGGGATTACACACTAAATGTGTGTGTGTGTGTGTGTGTGTGTGTGTGTGTGTGTGTGTTTACACAAAAATCCGAAACCGCCAAGCATCCGGCGGTTAAAAGAAGTGAAATATTATCGCTCAAACACAACAACATAGGTTTTGGACATTAAATGACAAATATCAGGCGCATCCCACACGCTATCACACACGCACGGCAGCAAAACCGCAGCAAAACAGCAAACAAAGATGCACGGCGGCAAAGATAAAGACTTTTATCCGAAACAACACGCTCATACGGGATTTTTTTAAGAAAGTCGTACGGCATAAGCCCATCTGAAAGTTTCTTGAAGCCTCTACAATATATATATCGGCAATGCTTCCGGTCTGTTCTCAAAGAGGCAGCACAAGACAAGTTCGTGACGAGGTGGCGAACGAAACGGGAGTATCTATTTTATTTCCGTTGCCCGCATGACAAGTCCGAGCAACTCTTCGATGGAACCTACGGTCGTCGGCTCCTCGTCGGGCCTGTGGAACACGAAGCCGCCATCGCCTTTCAAGTCCCCGGTTTCGATATACGCCTCCGACTCCACGTTACGATTTGCCAAGATGCCGTTTCGTTGCAGTGCCTTGCGCACCATCGCATACTTCTGCCCATGCCCCACCAGACGTATTTCAGCAGTGTACTCATTGGCCACCCTGAACAGTCCCGTCTCCAAATCGAACACGATGCCCTTGCGGGCGAAGAAACGGCTCAGGCTGCCATTCAGCGAAAGGTCTTCGGGAGTGCCGATAGTCACCCCGTTCGCCTTGTCCATCAGCCAGATTTTATCGGCAATCTGCAAGGCAAGCTCCAAATCGTGCGTGGAGAGGAAGATGGTCTTACGGGTCTGCCGGCTAAGCCTGTGCAGCAGTTGCATCATCTCCACCTTGCTGGGGAAATCGAGGAAAGCCGTCGGTTCGTCCAGATAGATGACGGGCGTTTCCTGGGCAAGCGCCTTGGCTATCATCACCTTCTGCCGCTCGCCGTCGCTCAGGGTATGCACCATCCGGTGTACCAGATGAGAAATGCCCACCAGCGAGATAGAGTCATTCACCACCGCCTTGTCTTCTTTCGAGAGTGTTCCCCAAAAACCGGTGTAAGGACTTCGCCCCAACCCTATCAACTCTGTGACAGTCATATTGCGTATGTCGCATTTCTCCGTCAGCACCACACTGATGACACGCGACAGTTGCTTATCGGTATAGTCGCCTATCTCTTTTCCCTGAATAAATATCTCTCCCCCCAGCTTAGGTTGGAAAGCAGACAGCGTGCGGAGCAAGGTAGACTTCCCCACCCCGTTTGCACCTAACAGGCAGGTCAGCTCTCCGGCGTTGATTCCGGCACAAATACCGTCCGCAACCACCTTGACATCCCCTTTGCCGGAATAGCCTATCGAAAGCCTCTCTATATGTATCGTCTCATTCTTCATTCTCATTTCCTTTTTCCACTTATTCTATTCATTCTCTTCCCCTTTCCTCTTTCTGAACAATACGGAAGCCACTACGGGTGCTCCCACCAATGCCGTAACCGAATTTACCGGCAAAGCGCCCTCGAATCCGGGCATGCGGGCTATCAGATTGCAGACCAGTGCCAAAGCTGCACCTGTCAGCAAGGAGGCAGGCATCAGTATCCGGTGATCCGAAGAATGGAAAATGGCACGGCATAAATGTGGCACAGCCAGCCCGATAAACATAATCGGGCCGCAATAGGCCGTCACAATGGCTACCAATACGCCCGAACATGAGATTACCAGCAAGCGTGCCCGCTTAATATTCAGTCCCAGATTGCGCGCATAACCGTCGCCCAACAACAACAGGTTCATTGTCTTTATCAACAGGAAAGACAACGGCAACAAAATGCTCATGATACATACGAACAGAATCATCTGGTCGCCTGAGACACGGGCAAAGCTGCCCAACCCCCAAATGACATACGCACGAATATCTTCCTCCACGCTGAAATATTTCAGAACACCGATGACAGCATTCGCCACATAGCCTATCATTACGCCGATTATCAACAACGTGACGTTTCCTCTTACCTTCTGAGATACATAGACAATCAGCGCCATAACAGCCAGTGCACCGATAATAGCGGCAACGGACAATGCCATCTCTCCCATGTATCCCAACCGGCTCAACGCTACTCCCCCCACGGCACCGGATAGCAATACAACGCAAGCCACTCCCAGACTGGCACCCGAACTGATGCCCAGCACCGAAGGCCCAGCCAACGGATTACGGAATACTGTCTGCATCTGCAAACCACTTACCGAAAGTCCCGCTCCTGCCACCAAAGCCGTCAGCGCTTGCGGCACGCGTGACTTCCAAACGATGTTCTGCCAAACCACAGACTCGTCCGTGCTTCCACACAATATATTCCATATCGAGCGAAACGGAATGTGTACGGAACCCAACAACAGATTCAGCAGGAAAAACAGGAGAATCGACACGAATATCAGCAGCATCAACAGCAGTACAGATCTTTTCATTATTTCAGCAGTTCGTAGTAGGTTGGCACATGATTGGGCGACAAATCGGGATGGAAAGCATGAATCAAGTCTTCCAATACCACTTCGGGTTGCATGGGCATGTTTTCATAGAAAGGCTTCTCGCTCATGTTGCAATAGACGACTTTTTTTTCGCGGAACGCACGGAAATCGGCATAGCGCGGGTCGAGCGACTTCAGGGCATCGTAAGAGAACTTACCGTCGTAGCTGTTCACAATACGCCAGAAATCGGCGCTTTCCGCTTGGCTGTACACCGTTTCAAAATCCAGTGTCACACCACCCGAACGGGGGTCATCTTTTAGGAAATAGTCTGCGCCGGCATCACGGAACAGCTCTGCAAGGAAGCTCTTTCCTCCCACGGCATACCAGTTTCCTCCTCTTATCTCTCCACTGAACACCACCGGACGTTTCTTTACGCCGGCAGCCAGTTGTTTCAATTCGATATATCGTTTCTCTATCGCGGCGAATGCCTTGTTCGCTTCCGTCTCCCTCCCGATAAACATACCGATAAATTTAATCCATTCGGCTTGTCCCAACGGAGTCATCTCCTTATATCCCAAATGCGGAACGAGCGGAATGCCGGTTTCGCGCATAGCATCGTATCCTCCCCGTTTGAAAGGAGAGATAAAGATAACGTCCGGATTTACGCTCATTATCACCTCGCTATCGAAGTTGCCCTCAATGCCTATCTTAGCCGTCTTGCCGGACTTCAGGCGCTCTTTCATCTCTTCGTTGAAAAGATGTCGGGTGCTGGTAATACCTGCCACGCAACTGCACGCCCCCAGACGGATAAAGTTGGACAGTTGCAATGAGGTCATACAGATGACGTGCTGCACCGGCGTTTCAATGACCGTATAGTCACTGGGGATGCCGGCAGGCTTTGTTCCTTTGGGCACTAAAGCATAGTGAAAAGTATTGCTGCTCTCTTTCTGAGGGTCGTGTATATCGACCAAACGCACATTTCCCGGAAGATGTTTCACCACATATCCCTTTGCATAAACGGGAGTAACAATAGCTGCCGTGTCTGTCGCAGCAACGAGATAATCTGTCGCGGCGGTATCTTGTCCGGAAGCATGTTTTGATTTTGATCCACAGGAAGTTATACATAAAATACTGCAAAAAGCAATGCCTATGGCCGATATTCGCATCATGATTATGAGAGCTTTATAAAATTCGAGTACAATATTCGTCATTTTTGAGGAAATACGCAAGTGCTTTCCTTATAAAAACGACTAATATTCGGCTTTCTCCAGCAAAAGCCATTCCCGATGGAATACGGGAAAAACAGGTAAAGAGATACCTTGAAGCTGCTACTATAGGCAGTATGGGAAACAACCTACTACTTGTGCCTGTTTCGTGCATCCGGCAATGAGTTTTTGTCAATAAGAGCAATAAAGATTATGCCAAAAGAAATAGAGATGATTATTTTTTCGGGAAATCCTACGAAAGAATCAATATTTTTCCGTAGAACTAAAGGATGCGGGCAGGCGCTTTTACGCATGTGAAATAGCACTTGCACAAGCGTAAAACCCTCATTTTCAATGCAACTTTTTAAGGGCATTATCGTCTTGGGTTATTTTCCTCATAGGAGAACTCCATGTGATTTATAACTATTTCGTCCGAAAAAATCATCGATTTTCTCCGAACTCTAATGACATCATATCAATTTTACGATGGAGAAGCAGGACAGATCAACTGTTCCGCTTCATCTTACCCAACACGCTTTTTGCATTATCAGACAAGGCAACGATGGCGCCGGCAAGTATGGCTGTATCTTTAATGACCAGACGCCCTGCCCCGGTCAACAAAGGAAAACCGTGCTCCCCGCTTCCCAAATCGGGCACCCATACTTCGGGGGTCGTAATCAGGAAAGAGAGCGTGCCGATGGTCATGACAATGGCTAATATGGCTCCTACCAAACCTATTTTAGGAAAGAATATTCCCAAGAAAGTTAAAACGCCGATAGTCATGATAAGAATACCCAAGCCATAAGAAAAACCGTAAGTGTTGTTTTCCACATGCCAATGGTATTTTACTTCGTCAAACTCACCTTCTCGCAATTTATACTCCTTGTATTCCGGCGCATCCTGCGTATAAAAGAAATTCATAAAGGGACTGTTGGCTACGAAAGGCACAATACCTTCCGCCTCATAATTCCAGAATTTCAGTCCGCCAATCCACACAAAGATGACCAAAATGGCCACACGAATCAAGTTGATACCTGTTTTTTGTGCCGAAGCAGCCCAAGTCAACGCAGTTACAAACAAATTTTGCAATTTTTCTTTCATCTTTCTTTTACTTTTAGTGATACTTCTTTTTTATTTCCCCATCAAACAGCAAGTTAGCATATTTTGTTCATGATAGCCATGCCACATTTTGTTTTCTATGAATTATTTCACCACTTTTGTAGCCGTTTTTAAGATCTCGTTTCATTTAATTTTCAATCCATCAAGATAAAATGTATCCTGTTCTATTCGTATCTCTCGGCCCCGGCGATCCGGAACTGATTACCGTAAAAGGGCTGAAAGCCTTGCAAGGCGCCGACAGCATCTTCTGTCCGGAGACAATGAATAAAAACTCCGCAACATCCCCGGTCACCTCGCGTGCGGCCGCCATCCTTCACCGACTGGAAATCGAGGCAAAGTGTATCATCCGCTTTGACATTCCGATGAGCAGGCAGCGTGACAAAGCCTTATCGGCTTACGACAGTCTTTATGCGGAAATACTGAAACAGCATGCCGATGGAAAGAAAATATGCGTAGCCGCCGAAGGCGATGCGGGCTTCTACGCTTCTATACATTACGTGTACGAGCGACTGCGAAAAAGAGGCATCCCGGTAGAGCATATTGCCGGCGTGCCTGCATTTATTGCAGCCGGAGCACGGGCAGGAATCCACCTCGTGAGCAGAACTGAAACCCTGACCGTACTTCCCGGCACGGCCACAGCCGGCGAAGTGACCCGCTGCATAGAACGAGAAGGTGCCGTCGTCATCATGAAACTCTCCAAGTGCGCGCAAAACATGCACGAACTCATCAGGCTGCATCCGGAATACGATTATCACTATTTCGAAAACGTGGGCACTGCTGACGATGTGTATCTCAAATGCCCCGACCAGATTCTTTCTCGTCCGTTCCCCTACTTCTCCATGCTCATTGTCCGTCGATCGGAAAACACCGATAAGGAACAAGCTATTAATACATTTTCGCAATAATAAAAAACATTTTTCGAGAAAAAGGTTTACCTTTGCCGCGTATAATCATTAAAAGGAATAAGAATATGAAGAAAATCGCTTTTTATATAATGTTGTTAGTGATGAGTATCGGCCATGCTCATGCACAAGGTCAGGCAGACATCAAATTTGAGAAGACTGAACATAATTTCGGTACATTCTCCGAAAACAACCCGGTGGTGAACTATACTTTTAAATTCACCAACATAGGCGATGCACCATTGGTCATCCATCAAGCAGTAGCTTCCTGCGGATGCACGGTTCCCGAATATTCGCAAGAACCGATATTGCCCGGAAAAACAGGAACTGTAAAAGTGACGTACAACGGAGCCGGAAGATTCCCCGGACACTTCAAAAAGTCCATCACTTTGCGCACCAATGCCAAAACTGAAATCATGCGACTGTTTATTGAAGGAGACATGACCGCGAAAGAATAAGAAATAATACACTTTGCGACATTGAATGAAGGAGATTTTTTTAAATCTCCTTTTTTTTTGCTTTCTTTGGAGGCTTAAAAGAAAAACATCAAACTACAAAACCTATGAAACAAGAACAAGAAGAACCGATTACCGGATTGCCGGAAAATGCGTTCCGTGAATTGAAGCCGGGAGAAGTGTACAATCCGTTGATGAGTCCCGAAAAGAAGTATGCAGAAGTCAATGTATGGTCGGTGACGTGGGGCATCCTGATGGCAGTCCTCTTCTCGGCCGCAGCCGCTTATCTGGGATTAAAAGTGGGACAAGTATTTGAAGCAGCCATCCCCATTGCCATTATTGCCGTAGGCGTATCAGGCGCGGCCAAGCGCAAGAATGCTTTGGGCGAGAATGTGATCATACAGTCTATCGGTGCAAGTTCGGGTGTCATCGTAGCAGGAGCCATCTTCACCCTTCCGGCACTTTATATTCTCCAAGAGACATATCCCCAAGAGATTACAGTGACTTTTGCTCAAGTATTCGTCAGTTCTTTGCTGGGAGGTATACTGGGCATACTTTTTCTCATTCCGTTCCGTAAGTATTTCGTTAGCGACATGCACGGCAAATATCCTTTTCCGGAGGCCACGGCCACCACACAGGTACTTGTATCCGGCGAAAAAGGCGGCAACCAGGCCAAGCCATTGTTGATGGCAGGTATCATCGGAGGCTTGTACGACTTCGTAGTGGCCACTTTCGGCTGGTGGAACGAGAATTTCACCACCCGCGTATGCGGTTTCGGCGAAATGATGGCCGAAAAAGCCAAGCTGGTATTCAAAGTCAATACCGGTGCTGCCGTACTGGGTCTGGGTTACATCGTCGGACTGAAATATGCTTCCATCATCTGCGCCGGTTCGCTGGCTGTCTGGTGGATCATCATCCCCGGTATGTCTCTGCTTTGGGGAGACTCAGTGCTGAACCAATGGAATCCTGAAATCACGACTACCGTAGCTTCAATGTCCCCCGAAGAGATATTCAAGTATTACGCCAAGAGCATCGGCATCGGCGGCATTGCCATGGCGGGTATCATCGGCATCATCAAGTCGTGGGGCATCATCAAGAGTGCCGTAGGGTTGGCCGCAAAGGAAATGGGCGGAAAAGCAGATGTGGAGGCCGGAGTAAAACGCACGCAGCGGGATATTTCCATGAAGATTATTGCCATCGGCTCCATCATCACCTTGCTGCTGGTTGTTCTGTTCTTTTATTTCGACGTGATGCAAGGCAATCTGACACATACCGTCGTTGCCATCCTGCTTGTGGCAGGCATTGCATTCCTGTTCACCACCGTGGCAGCCAACGCCATTGCCATTGTGGGTACTAACCCCGTTTCCGGCATGACGCTGATGACACTTATTCTGGCATCGGTAGTAATGGTTTCCGTCGGACTGAAAGGACCTGAAGGAATGGTGGCAGCCCTTGTAATGGGCGGTGTTGTCTGTACGGCCCTGTCTATGGCGGGAGGTTTCATCACCGACCTGAAGATTGGTTACTGGCTGGGCAGCACACCTGCCAAGCAGGAGACATGGAAATTCCTCGGTACTCTTGTTTCAGCTGCTACCGTAGGCGGTGTGATGATTATTCTGAACAAGACATACGGCTTTACCAGCGGACAGTTGGCTGCTCCTCAAGCTAACGCCATGGCTGCCGTTATCGAACCGTTGATGAACGGTGTGGGCGCTCCATGGCTACTCTACGCCATCGGAGCCGTACTTGCCGTTATTTTGAACTTCTTCAAGATTCCGGCACTGGCCTTTGCATTAGGCATGTTCATCCCTCTGGAACTAAACGTTCCGCTTGTTGTGGGCGGTGCTGTCAACTGGTACGTGACCGGTCGCAGCAAAGACACTGCTCTCAATGCTGAACGTGGAGAAAAAGGAACATTGCTTGCCTCCGGCTTCATTGCAGGCGGTGCTCTGATGGGCGTGGTAAGTGCAGCCATGCGCTTCGGAGGAATCAATCTGGTGAATGAGGCATGGGTGCAGAACACATGGTCGGAAGTGCTGGCATTGGGCGCATACGCCATCCTGATATGCTACTTTATAAAATCTTCCATGAAAACCAAATAATAGTTTTTCCATTAACTTAACAACATTATTTCTATGAGAATGCATCATTTACTATTTGGTTTCCTCGCAGTAATTCCGCTTGCCTTATCAGCACAGAGCAGCAATCGCTACGACGACATAACCAATCCTAATCTGACAAGCATCAACAGAGAGCCTGCACGAAGCACATTCACTTCTTACATTACAGAAGCCGATGCTGTCATCAATGACCGTAAGAACGGTACATTCCGTTTATCTCTTAACGGAAAATGGAAATTCAACTATGTGGAGAACTTTACTGACCGTCCTACGGATTTTATGGCAGAACGGGCAGATGTAGGTCGCTGGCCCGATATCAATGTTCCCGGTAACTGGGAACTGCAAGGTTTCGGCACTCCCATTTATGTAAACCTGCCTTATGAGTTTTGCTCGGCAGGCTATGCTCCTTATTGGGATAAACCCAATCCTCCTTATGTCCCCAAGGAATGGAATCCTACCGGAACTTATCGTCGTGAATTCACGCTGCCGAACGATTGGGAGAACAAATCCATTTTCCTGAGTGCCGATGGCGTACGTGGAGCCGCTTTCTATTACCTCAACGGCAAGTTCGTAGGCATGAGCAAAGATGCCAAGACACCGGCACGCTTCAATGTCAGCACCATTGTTAAAAAGGGAAAAAACACCATAGCCATACAAGTACATCGTTTTTCCGATGCCAATTACTTGGAATGTCAGGACTTCTGGCGCATCAGTGGTATAGAGCGAGACATCTATCTCTATGCCCAGCCTCAAGTTCATCTTACGAACTTCAAAGTGGAAACTCCTTTGGACGAACACTATAAAAATGGAGTCCTGAAGGTTAAGGCACAGTTTACCAACGAAAGCGGTCAAAACTCTCCTTTGATCGTATCCTACCGGTTGCTGGACAACAAAGACCAACAGGTAGCACAGTCTTCCATACAGACGGGCATCGGACAAACCGAAGTGGAGTTTGCCACAAAGAGTATTAAAGAGCCTTTGCAATGGACTGCCGAGACTCCCAATCTATACACTTTCATCATCAGCCTGAAGCGTCCGAACGGTGACGTGATTGAAGCCACCAGCTGCAAAGTGGGATTCCGCACCGTGGAAATAAAAAACAAGCAACTGTTGATAAACGGGCAGCCCATTCTCGTGAAAGGAGTGAACTATCATGAGCACAACGAGTATACAGGACATTATGTCACGGAGGATTTGATGAAAAAGGACTTTGAGCTTTGGAAGAGATATAACATCAATACCATACGTACCTGCCACTATCCACAACAAGAGCGCTTCTACGAGCTTTGCGACGAATATGGCATGTACGTAATCGACGAAGCCAACATTGAAAGTCACGGCATGGGTTACGACCTTCGTCTTGGAGGAACTCTGGGAAATAACTCACTCTTCATGAATGCGCACATCGATCGTACACTGAACATGTACGAACGAGACAAGAATCATCCGTCAGTCATCATCTGGTCATTAGGAAACGAAGCCGGAAACGGATTGAATTTCTACGTTACCTACAATACTTTGAAATCGCTCGACAGCCGTCCTATTCAGTATGAACGTGCGCTGATGGAGTGGAACACGGATATCTATTGCCCTATGTATGCTTCGCCCGCAGCTTTGGAGGAGTATGCCCTGAACAAGGACATGACACGCCCCCTTATTCTCTGCGAATATGCTCACGCCATGGGTAACAGTCTCGGCAACTTCCAAGATTATTGGGACATCATAGAGAAATATCCCATCCTGCAAGGAGGATGTATTTGGGACTGGGTAGATCAGGGATTGGCCGCTAAGACTACAGACGGACGTAAATACTGGAAATATGGAGGAGACTATGGAGAATACGGTACGCCTTCCGATGGAAATTTCTGTATCAACGGAGTAGTGTATCCCGATCGCAGCATCAAGCCACAAACGGAGGAGATGGGAAAAGTTTATCAGAACATCAAATTCATGGATTTCGATAAGCAGACCTGCACCGTGAAAATCCGCAATGATTTTTCCTTTACCAATCTGGAAAAATATGATTTTTATTACATCATTCGCGATGCCGGAAAGGAAATTTATCGTGGCAAGATAGAGAACATCAAAGCTGCACCGGGCAAGGCTGTAACTTCCGGATTCCTGAATGGCATTCCTAAGGAAAAAAAGACTACTGGAGACGTACGCATAGAATTCTATGCAGCCATAAAGACAGCCGAACCTTTCCTGCCGGTTGGTACAGTTATTGCACGCGAACAGACTTATATCCATACTTTCTTCAAGAAAGAAGCGCAGCTGGAGAAACTTGCAGCATCCAAAGACGAAGGTGGCAAAATAGAATTCTCGGGTACCGATTTCAAGGCTACTTTCGATAAGACAAGTGGTTTGCTCACATCTTACTTGTATAAAAAACAAGAGTATATCCTGGATGGTCAAGGTCTCCGACCTTTCTTCTGGCGTGCCCCGACAGATAATGATTACGGAGCACAATTACCCCTCCGCCTCAAAGCATGGAAAGATGCAAGCTATCAGGAGCCGAAAGCCGAAAGCTTCCGCGTATTGCAGGGCAACGACTCTACCACAGTAAAGGTGACTTATCGTTTTGCGCAGACAGATGCTCGCTGGGACATTACCTACCGGATATATGCCAACGGAATAATCAAAGTGGACAATCGTTTCGTGACTGAGAATGAGAAAGCGCCAATGATTCCGCGTGTGGGCTTGCGGATGCAGCTGCAGAACTCTTTCAAAGACTTGACTTATTATGGCCGGGGACCGAAAGAGAATTATCGCGACCGTCGAACCTCACAGTTCATCGGAGAATATACTACTCCGCTGAAAACGATGTACGAACCCTATATACGTCCGCAAGAGAACAATCACCGGACGGACATTTATTGGTGTGCACTCACTGACAAAGCTTACCGGGGCTTGCTGTTCATTGCCGACAGCACTTTCGAGATGAATGCTTCCAACTATCCGCTGGAGAGTTTGGATAGCGGTGACTCTATTGACAATGGTGCTCCGCGTACAGCGAAGAGCAACCATCGTCATCTCACCGACCCGCAACCCAAAGAGATGGTGGACTTATTCATCGACTACCGCATGATGGGGCTTGGAGGAGATGATAGCTGGGGAGCGATACCTCACGAGGCTTACTTGATTCGTCCGGGCAGAGCCAACGCTATCGAATATGGTTTCTCGATTGTTCCGTTCGACAAAAAAGAGGATTATAAATCATTAATCCTGCAATATTAAGAGGTCTTTTGAATTTTACTCCCTCCTGATGAGGCATTTATAAAAAGGATGTAGTACATTTGCTGCATCCTTTTTCACCTTTCTGCAAAAGGAGGGAAAAAGAGTTGGCCATTCGTCACCGAACGCAATGGCTTTCAATAAAACAAAAAGAATAACTAATCAAAAGACTTAAGAGTATGAAAACAATGAGTAAACTTATGTTCTGCATCCTTTGTGCCACAGGCGTGCTGACCTCGGCTTCTGCACAAGTAGGGAAAGAGATGTTGAGTAACGGAATAAAGTATCTGGATATTCCTTATGTGGCTCACACACTCGAAGCGGAAGGTCCGGAAGAACTTATCATCAATTGTGATGAAGTAGATTGCACCACTTTCGTGGAATATGTGCTGGCTGAAACCCTAACTCCGAAAATGGAAGATGGAGACGTATCTGAAACGGCATTCGGCGAGAAGTTGCAAAATATCCGTTATCGCAACGGCAAGATTGACGGATATGCCTCCAGACTGCACTACAATACAGACTGGGTAGACAACGGGATACGCAAAGGATTCCTCGAAGATATCACGGCGAAGATGAGTTCCGATACCGAGAAACTATCCATTTTCTATATGTCATCCCGCCCCCAGCAATACATGCATCTGGCCAATTCGCCAGAAAATGTAGCTAAAATAAAAGAAACGGAGCGCGCATTGTCAGGCAAAATCATCCATTACCTGCCTAAACAGAAACTTCCGGCCGAAGGATTGCCTTGGATTAAAGACGGCGATATCATTGCCATCACAACGAATATTCCGGGATTGGATGTAGTCCACATGGGCATTGCTTTCTATGCCGACGGAAAACTTACTCTGCTACATGCCTCTTCTACCGAGAAAAAAGTGGTAGTATCTAAAGTCACCTTGTCACAACTGCTGAAAGAAAATGACAAGTGGACCGGAATCCGGGTGATAAGGGCAAAGAAATAAAGACTGAATGCTTACAGCTGATATCGTTTCATAATGAATGAACGGAGGCGCATAGACTACCATCAGTAATGGTAGCTTATGCGCCTCCGTTCATTGGATGTCAGTTCTGGGTTCTTTATCTCGAACCTGCATCAGTTCATATGTTGTGCAACAAACCGATTTCAGGGAAAGTGCTCCCTTGCATCAGATAACAGATGCCGAAACAGGCCGCACTCACAATCCATAAAATGACCAGCGTCCACTTCAGACCTGTATTCATAGGTTGCCACTTGAACATCTGGCTGAAAATACCCCACACAAGGCTGATCAAAGGAATACCCACCACCAAAATTCCGGCAATGTACATCACAATAGCCACTAACGGAGAATCGGGTAATACCACATCGGCCATCGGAAAGAGAGCAATCAGAGCGGCACCACCACCTATGGCCACCATGACTGCGGCAAACAGCAGTGTCACAAACAGCACTCCGAATACAAACAATATCGGACTGCAAATGATAGCGAAAATAACCAGACAAATCTTCAAAAACCAACCTGCAACCATTACCAATGCATCACCGATCTTTTGAAATAGAGTACGGGGCTTGTCCGACTTCATATAATCGTTCACGCCATTAGCCATCTTTTCGAAACCGTCCGTCACAGTCTTACCTATATTCTCTACCGTCACGGCTTCGCCACGCATGTTCAGTTTCTCGGCTGCCGTATGGGCTTCGGGTATAAGCAGCCAACATACGATATAAACCGGAATCAACGTCCCTACCCCACACACCAGAATGACAAGCAGCAACAGGCGAAGCAAAGTTACATCCCATCCCAAATAGGCAGCCAATCCACCGACAACACCTCCCAACATTTTATCGTCCGGATTTCGGTAAAGACGACGACGAGCAGCACCGTATGCCGAATCGCCGCTCCAAGCACCGGAACCATAGCTCTTGCCGGCATTCGCAGCACCCGAATCGAAACTGCTGCTTTCTTTCTCGGTCTCCATATCTTCCGGTTTCCCCATACGGGCAATCACTTCTTCCACATCGGCAATCGTAATTACTTGCAAACCGGTTGACAGTTTCTCTGCAAAAAGCTCGGAAATTCGACGTTCAATATCATCTACAATTTCATCGGCACCTGCTTCTTTGCTAAAGTGCATCTTGAGATTACTCAGATAATTATCCAAAAGGCGGTATGCATCATCGTCTATGTTGAAAACGGTTCCACCCAAATTTACTGTTAATGTCTTTTTCATAAAACCTAATTCTATTTATTGTTTAACTATTTACTATTTTATTTATACGCCAATTCAGGTTCACTCCTCCACACAAGGGCCATTTGTATATATAAAATACTTCATGAAAACCCTCAATTTTATGCTTACTAAAAACTCTCCGGATTTTTACTAATTTTCCAGCGAATTTTTACTAAAAATCCGGTGAGTTTTTAGTAAAAATCGCCGTGCTGATTTTCAGAATGATTTGGGACATTTTTCTTGTCAAATATTATTATCACGAACCCACATATTTTATATCAGTCTTGGCATTTGCGACCTCAGGAGTTACTGATGTGGTTGACTGTATCATTGAGTTCTTTCCAAGATACTTCCAATTCGCCGAGAAAGACTTCACCCTCCGCCGTCAACCGGTAATACTTGCGAGGAGGACCTTGCGTAGATTCAATCCACTCATAACTCAAAAGATCGTCGTTCTTCAGACGGGTGAGCAACGGATAAAGCGTTCCTTCCACTACTATCAATCTGGCTTCTTTCAGCTTCTGAATGATGTCCGAAGCGTAAGCCGGTTCCTTGTGAAGCAGCAGCATGATACAATATTCAAGCATGCCCTTGCGCATTTGCGACTTTACATTGTTTACATCCATGATGACATTTATTATTTGACTATTTATTATTTGACTATTTATTATTCTATATTCCTCATTGTTTTTATCTTCTTCAGGTTGTTTTCTCGATAAACTGTCATTATACCAACCTCTTTGTTTGGCACAAATATATGCATTGCATCAATACCATGTATTACATAGTACTATCTATTATTAATTATTAACAGACTAAAGAAGCATAATTACATATCAATGTAAGCGCTCTTGCTTTTTTCTCTTTATTTTTGCTATTTTTAAATATTTTCATATCTTTGTTTCCGACCTAATCCATTACGTAATGAAAATACTGACTAATCATGATCTGGAAGCTATCAGGAAGAGGGCGGAAAATGCGCTTCGGCTACGCAAGCAAAGCAATGAGTTGCGAACGGAACAATGCTGCGGACTGGCATCGGGCACAAAGCATCTGCAAATCCTGATTTGTGGCGGTACAGGGTGCAAAGCCTCTGCCAGCCATGTCATTGCCGAGAAACTGCGGCAGGCACTCGAAAAAAACAAAATCACCGACAAGGTAGACTTGATTACAACCGGCTGCTTCGGCTTTTGCGAGAAAGGGCCTATTGTCAAGATTATCCCCGACAATACGTTCTATACACAAGTCGCTCCGGAAGATGCCGATGAAATCATCGGCAAGCATATCATCGGCGGGCAAAAAGTAGAACGGCTGCTCTACGTAGACCCTAAGACGGAAAAGGCTGTCAGCGACTCCAAGCACATGGACTTCTATCGGAAGCAAATGCGCATAGCTTTACGCAACTGTGGCTTTATCGACCCTGAAAACATAGAAGAATACATCGCCCTGAATGGTTACAGAGCATTGGCAGAGAGTTTGCTTACCAAGACACCGGAAGAGGTGATAGAAGTAATAAAGTGTTCCGGACTGCGCGGACGTGGCGGAGGCGGTTTCCCCACCGGAAAGAAATGGGAATTTGCCGCCCATCAGCAAGCGGATATAAAATATGTAGTGTGCAATGCCGATGAAGGCGACCCCGGCGCATTCATGGATCGCTCCATCATGGAAGGCGACCCGCACTCTATTGTAGAGGCGATGGCCATCTGCGGCTACTCCATAGGTTCGTCGAAAGGATTGGTTTACATCCGTGCCGAATACCCGCTTGCCATCCAACGCTTGAAGACAGCCATTACGCAAGCTCGCGAATACGGGCTATTGGGCAACAATATTTTCTGTACAGACTTCTGTTTCGACATCGAAATCCGTTATGGCGCAGGAGCGTTTGTCTGTGGCGAAGAGACGGCGCTTATTCACTCCATGGAAGGAAAACGCGGCGAACCTACCCTGAAACCACCTTTCCCGGCAGAAGCCGGATACTTGGGAAAGCCCACCAATGTGAACAATGTGGAGACACTTGCCAACATACCTATTATACTTACAAAAGGAGCCGAATGGTTTTCGTCCATCGGAACGGAACATTCTAAAGGAACCAAAGTTTTCGCCCTTGCCGGAAAAATCAATAACGTAGGGTTGATAGAAGTTCCTATGGGTACGACACTCCGCGAAGTTATCTACGAAATCGGCGGCGGCATAAAGGGGGGCAAGAAGTTCAAAGCCGTGCAAACAGGCGGCCCCTCCGGAGGCTGCCTGACCGAGAAGCATCTGGACACCCCGATTGACTTCGACAACCTGCTTGCAGAAGGCTCCATGATGGGTTCGGGCGGCATGATTGTGATGGATGAGGACGACTGCATGGTGTCAGTAGCCCGTTTCTACCTCGACTTCACCGTAGAAGAGTCTTGTGGGAAATGTACTCCATGCCGTATCGGCAACAAGCGGTTGCTTGAGATTCTGAACAAGATAACTCAAGGTTACGGAACGGAAAAGGATTTGAAAAAACTTTCCACACTGGGACAGGTGATAAAGGATACCGCCCTCTGCGGATTAGGACAGACCTCACCCAACCCGGTGCTCTCCACGCTCAACAACTTCTACGATGAATATTTGGAACACGTAAGGGATAGAGTGTGTCGGGCACGGCAATGTAAGTCGCTGCTCACCTACACCATCAATCCGGAATTATGTATCGGATGCCACCTCTGCTTCAAACATTGCCCGGCAGATGCTATCTTGGGAGATGTGCGCAAACCGCATGTCATCAATCCGGACAAATGTATCAAATGCGGCATGTGCATGGCGCGCTGCAAATTCAAAGCAATATCTGTATGCTAAAAACCTAACCCGTCATGGAAGAGAAACAAATAACCTTGCAAATAGACCGCCACTATATCACCGTACCTCAAGGAACCACCATTCTGGAAGCGGCACGGAAAATAGGCATCGACATCCCTACCCTTTGCCACATAAACCTGAAGGGTACTTGCATCAAGAATAATCCGGCATCGTGCCGCATCTGTGTGGTGGAAGTAGAAGGACGACGCAACCTTGCTCCTGCCTGTACCACGCGTTGCACGGAAGGAATGGTAGTGCGCACCAGCACGTTGCGTGTAATGAATGCCCGTAAAGTGGTGGCCGAGCTGATATTATCCGACCATCCCAATGATTGCCTCACCTGCCCCAAATGCGGTGATTGCGAATTGCAGACATTGGCACTGCGCTTCAATATTCGTGCCATGCCGTTCAACGGAGGCGAACTCTCTCCCCGCAAACGTGAAGTTACTTCATCCATCGTGCGAAATATGGATAAATGTATCTTCTGCCGTCGTTGCGAAAGTGTATGCAACGAAGTACAGACCGTAGGCGCATTGGGTGCCATCCGCCGCGGATTCAACACGACCATTGCTCCGGCTTTCGACAAAATGATGACGGACAGCGAATGTACCTATTGCGGACAATGCGTTGCCGTATGCCCCGTAGGAGCACTGACCGAACGCGACCACACCAATCGTCTGCTCGAAGATTTGGAGAACCCCGACAAAGTGGTCATCGTGCAAACAGCCCCTGCCGTACGTGCCGCTTTGGGCGAAGAATTCGGATTGCCTCCCGGTACATTGGTGACAGGGAAAATGGTATATGCCTTGCGCGAACTGGGATTCGACTATGTGTTCGACACAGATTTTGCAGCCGACCTCACCATCATGGAAGAAGGAGCCGAAATTCTGAAACGACTGACCGCTTATCTGAACGGTGACAAGTCTGTACGCCTGCCCATTCTCACCTCCTGCTGCCCGGCATGGGTCAACTTCTTCGAGCATCATTTCCCCGATCTGCTCGATATCCCCTCCACGGCACGTTCGCCACAGCAAATGTTCGGCTCCATCGCCAAAACATACTGGGCGGAGAAGATGGGCATTCCGCGCGAAAAACTGGTGGTGGTATCCATCATGCCCTGTCTGGCCAAAAAATACGAATGTGACCGGGAGGAGTTCAAGACGAACGGTAATCCCGACGTAGACTACTCCATTTCAACCCGCGAACTGGCCCGTCTCATCAAACGTGCCAACATAGGCTTCACACTGCTGACCGATAAAGACTTCGATCTGCCTATGGGAGCATCAACGGGTGCCGGTGTCATCTTCGGAACCACCGGAGGCGTGATGGAAGCCGCCTTGCGCTCGGTCTACGAAATCCACACCGGAAACACATTGGAGAACGTAAACTTCGAGCAAGTACGCGGATTGGCAGGTGTGCGGCGGGCAACCATTGATCTGAACGGCTTTGAACTGAAAGTGGGCATTGCCCACGGGTTGGGAAACGCACGCCATCTGCTGGAGGATATCCGCAACGGTCGGAACGAATATCATGCCATTGAAATCATGGCATGCCCCGGTGGTTGCATAGGCGGTGGCGGACAACCGTTGCACCACGGCCATTCGGATGTGCTTTATGCACGTGCCAATGCTCTCTATCGTGAGGATGCCGCCAAGCCGCTGCGCAAATCGCACGAAAACCCATACATAAAGACATTGTATGAAGAGTATCTGGGTAAGCCTCTGAGTGAAACGGCAGAACATCTGCTGCATACACGTTATTTCAACAAATCCATTGATTAAACCGCTAAAAAGAAGAGCTATGTCAGAGATGAAACTGGCCTGCGACGTTGCCGAACAAGTACGTGCCATTTGCGACAAGCATGGCAATCAGCCGGGCGAACTTATCAACATATTGCACGAGGCCCAACACTTGCATGGATATCTGCCTGAAGAGATGCAACGCATCATTGCCTCCAAACTGAATATTCCGGTATCCCGCGTATATGGTGTCGTGACTTTTTACACTTTTTTCACCATGCAGCCCAAAGGCAAGCATCCCATTTCGGTATGTATGGGAACAGCATGTTATGTACGAGGCTCGGAAAAACTGCTCGAAGAGTTCAAACGCGTATTGGGCATCGAAGTGGGCGAAACAACCCCGGACGGGAAATATTCCCTCGACTGCCTCCGATGCGTGGGAGCCTGTGGATTAGCTCCCGTAGTAATGATAGGAGATAAAGTTTACGGAAGATTGCAACCGATAGACGTGAAGAAAATATTGGAAGAAGAGGATGAAAAGGATTAGCGGTTAGTGGAAGCAACCCGAATTCGAGATTAAGAAAAGAAGCAGACGAGATGCCGTCCGAAAGATGATGAGACCTGCCTGAAAACATTTACCGCCAATGGGAGAAAACTCTATCTTAGCGCTTGCGTTATATATCGCAAGCGCTAAGATATACATCGCAAGGCGCAAGATGTACAACGCAAGCGCTGCGATACAACTTCCCTCCTAATCTCATCCTGTTTCAGACAAGGCAGAGGAAGGTTTTATCCGCTGATGAAAAGTTTTTTTGTACGGATGAAACCCATATCCGGAGCCTTATACCTGATTCAGATTAAGTAATAAGCGGTTAGCGATTGTGTGAAATCATGGTGCAGCATACCTTCCGCTTATCACTAACCGCTAATCACAACTTCTTTTCCGTTAATCTTCATTCCACTCAAATAGGCAATTGCCACTCCGTAGTTTGTCATCGGAACTTCTTGCGAACGGGCATTTGCAATGCGACCAAGCACATACTTCCGGTTAAACATGCAGGCACCGCAATGGATAATCAAATCATATCCGGAAAGGGAATCGGGAAAGTCATTACCTGAAACAATATCAATCTGTAAATTCGGACCGACATGCCGACGCAACAGACGAGGAAGTTTCACCCTTCCTATGTCTTCCGTAAGCGGAGCATGCGTACAAGCTTCCGCTATCAACACACGCGATTGTTCTGTCAAACAATCAATGGCAGCCGCCCCTTCGACAAAATAGTCAATATCGCCTTTATATGCGGCAAAAAGTACGGAGAAAGAGGTCAGCCGGCTTTCCGCCGGCTTTTGCCGGTAGACTACGGGAAACACTTGTGAGTCGGTAATAATCATTTTCGGAGGATGTGCAAGCGTCTGTAAAGTGTCAGCAAGTTTGTCCGTGGTGCAACATGTCACTATACATTTCTTGTCCAACAATTCACGAAGTGTCTGCACCTGCGGAAGGATAAGGCGTCCTTTAGGAGCTTGTATATCCTGCGGCATCACCAGAAGAACCGTATCCCCCTCTTGAACCAAATCTCCCGTGATACTTTCTTCACCAAAATCCTCCGGGATTTTCTTCAGGATAGCCTGAAAGATTTCAGTTACACCGATACCCTCTTTGGCACAGACAATCAAAGGACGTTGGCCGCAATTATTCTCGATTTGAAAGGCCAGTTCGTCAGCATCCGGACGGAGGTCGGACTTGTTCAGAATAAGCACTGTCGGAATGTGATGTGCATGCAGGGATTCCACCCACTGCTTCTCTTCCGCCCCGCCGTCTTCGCAAAGCAGCAGGGCAATATCTGCTTTCTCCATCACTTTTAAGGTTCGCTCCACGCGCATATTTCCCAGTTCATTTTCATTGTCGTCGAAACCGGGAGTGTCAATGAACAGGCATGCACCGAGAGGATGCACCTCCATAGCCTTTGCCACAGGGTCGGTCGTAGTACCCGGTACGGCCGACACAAGTGCAATGTCCTGTCCGGTCAATGCATTGATAAGACTGGATTTGCCACTGTTTCGCCTTCCGAAGAGAGCGATGTGCAGACGGGTTGAATGAGGAACCTGATTCATCTTTTATTCTTTGTTTCTAAAACCTGAAGTCTCTTTTCCCTTTTTCTATCTCTTGCAGATTATTTAAAGCCATCCCCTTTATTTTCGGATTAGGAATGCGGTTTATTTCTTCTTGAATCAAGCGTATTCCTTTCTCTCTTGTATCGGGCGAAGCATAATCTTCCAGATACTCTTTCAGCGTCATCAAAGCATTTGGTTGGCAGCAATTCGCTATCTGTCCGTTCTTCAGAAGCGACATAAAGCGGTCGCCGGTACGCCCTTCACGATAGCAAGCGGTGCAGAAGCTGGGAATATGCCCCAGTTCGAGCAACCAGTTCACCACTTCGTCCAACGTACGCCTGTCGCTCACATCAAACTGCGAAGCACCTTGTTCTTCTTTCTCGGGTATGGCATATCCCCCTACGCTGGTGCGCGAACCTCCGCTGATTTGCGAAATACCCAACTCAAGCACCTTGCGGCGCACAGCTTCCGTCTCGCGGGTAGAGATAATCATGCCGGTATAGGGCACCGCAATACGTGTAACCGCTACTATGCGGCAAAACATCTCATCCGAGATGGCATTCGGAAAATCTTCCGTCGAAATATCATCTGCCGGACAAATGCGCGGAACGCTGACGGTATGCGGTCCTACTCCGAAAGCGGCCTCCAGATGCTCGGCATGCATCAGCAGTCCCACGAAATCGTAACGATAGGTATTCAGTCCGAAAAGTACTCCCATACCCACATCATCTATACCACCTTCCATGGCACGGTCCATCGCTTCGGTATGATAGGCATAGTTGCTCTTAGGCCCTGTAGGATGCAACGCCTCATAGTTTTCCTTGTGATAAGTCTCCTGAAAAAGGATATAAGTACCGATACCCGCCTCTTTCAGACGACGGTAATTCTCTACCGTGGTAGCAGCTATATTCACGTTGACCCTGCGGATGGCTCCGTTTTTATGACGGATGCCGTAAATCGTACGGATGGATTCAAGGATATAGTCGATAGGATTACGTAGCGGATCTTCTCCCGCCTCCAATGCCAGACGCTTGTGTCCCATATCCTGTAAAGCAATCACCTCTTGCCGTATCTCTTCTTGCGATAGCTTCTTGCGCAAAATGGTTCGATTCTTGGCATGATAGGGACAATATACGCAACCGTTCACACAATAATTGGACAGATACAGTGGGGCAAACATCACGATGCGATTGCCGTAGAACTTCTGCTTGATTTCCTTTGCCAGACGAAAAACACGCTCAGTCAAGTCGGGTTCGTCACATTCCAATAACACGGCAGCCTCCCGATGCGAGAGTCCCCCGCACAAACCCGCCTTTTCAATCAAGCTTTCTATCAGCCGGCGATTGTTTCGATTGGCCTGCGCATATTCCAGTGTATCCAATATCTCTTGATGATGGATAAACTCCTCCGCCCGTTTTGAGTTCATATTATACTTCACCGCACATTCATCCCTCATTTCCCACTTTCCTTTTTCCATTTTCATAATCTCCCCTTTCTCCCGACACTTCATACCCTATCCTTTCCAACCGTTCTTTCAATTCCCGTAATCCCTCGGCCGCTTCCGCCCCCGCAAACGCCTTATTGTCGTAAAGCGAATAGTCTGCCCGCCGCTTCTGCGGAGAGAGATTGGGCATCACCACATTCGCACCTGCCAGTATACCCTGTTCCCTCCCGTCCGGAGCAAGCGTTGCCAACGCAGTGGTAGCGGGTATTAATGCTGCCGGCAGCATCAGCCTGAAGATAGAAATAAGTTTCAGGCACAATCCGGCATTGCCCGGTGCAAAAGCAGCAAAAGGTGTGTCATGATGAGGAATAAAAGGACCAAGACCTATCATCTCCGGGCGAAACCGTTCGATGAAAAGAATATCTTCCACCAAATGGTGGATATTCTGATACGGACTTCCTACCATGATGCCCGTCCCCACCTGATAGCCAATCTCCTTCAGCCAATCCAGACACTGCAACCGATAAGCAAGCGACATGTCAGCAGGATGCAACTTACGATAGTGTTGTGTATTGCAAGTTTCATGTCGAAGCAGATAACGATTAGCTCCTGCCCGGAAAAAACGTTCGTACGTTCCGTAAGACTTTTCGCCCAACGACAGTGTTATGGCACATTCCGGAAAACTCCGGCGGATGCAAGCAACAATATTCTCCATCCATTCATCTTTTACATCCGGCATCTCACCACCTTGCAATACAAAAGTGCGAAAGCCCAACCTATATCCTTCGCGGCAACACTCAAGAATCTCCTCTTGTGTCAACTCATAGCGGGTTATACGACTGTTTGACTTTCGTATTCCGCAATAATAGCAATTATTGCGACATCTGTTTGTAATTTCTATCAGTCCACGAATGAAAATCTTATTACCGAAACGGGCAAACGTCTCTTCCCGTGCCTGTCTATGCAGATAATCCGTCACCTCGGCATCACGGCAAAGCAATAGTTGTTTATATTCTTCAAAGGTCAGCGTACGTCTGCAGCGCAATCTGTCAACCAAATTCTTCATTACGATTTCTTTGGAAAGAGGGATATCGGCTCTTGTTTCATCCGCTTCTAAAATATAAATATCATCAATAAGTCTTCTCTTGTTTGGCCAGTTCCTGCACCAACTGCCGTTTGCCGGCCACTACCTCGTTGTGCGCACACGGTCCGGTAATACACCCTCCTTCGCATGCCATTACCTCGACAAACTGTCCCGGAACCTTGCCGGTCTTGGCATAAGCTCGCAGTGTTCCGATGTTTTTCTTATCCAAATTAGCCACCTGAATAGCATTGATATCGGCCGCTTCTTCTTTCAAATAAGATATTACAGCTCCCATCACGCCGCCTGCCTGTGCAAAACCATGCGCTTCACGCACGGAAGCGAATGTCATCGGATAAGGTTTGGCTTCTTTAATACGAATGTCGAGACCGGCCAAGACAGAAGCCATTTCCTCAAAGGTCAGGACAAAATCCACCGCTTCGTCCCATTGAGCCTCTTTGCGCTTGGCCAAACAAGGACCAATGAATACGACACTCGCATCAGGATGCTTCTTCTTCGCGATACGTGCGGCATAATACATCGGCGACCCGGTGCCCGATACATAAGGCTTCATTGCAGGAATATGCTTGTTCACCAGTTCGATGTACGACGGGCAACAAGAAGTCGTCATAAACTTCTGCCCCTCCTCCAGTTTCTCAATCAGTTCGTGCGCTTCGTTGCTCACGGTATCCATTGCTCCTTGAGCCACCTCGATAACATCGGCGAAACCCACTTCCTTCAGTGCACCGTACACTTGCTCGATGGTTGTATCGAACTGACCTAAGATAGAAGGTGCCACAATAGCCACCATTTGTTCGCCCTTGCGGATGCGATGTAGCACATCGAATACTTGGGATATTTCAAAAATGGCGCCGAACGGACAGGCATTGAGACATTTTCCGCAATAGATACATTTGCTCTCGTCAATGTGCTCTATCCCTTCTTCGTCTTTACTGATTGCCTTTACCGGACAAGCCTCTTCGCAAGGTACGGGAATATATACGATGGCGTGGTAGGGACAGCTTTTGTGGCAAATGCCGCAACTGATACACACATCATGGTCGATGCGTGCCTGACTGTTTTCTTTCAGCGACACCGCATTCTTGGGACAATTAGTCAAACAACTTCGTGCTATACATCCGCGACAAAGGTTCGTTATTTCGTAGTTTATCTGCACACAAGCCGAACAGGCTTCATCTATCACGCACATGATGCGCTCTTTCGGCCTGCCGTTCTCCGCCCTGTTCAGCGCACGAGCCGCATATTCAGACAACGGAGTCAACTCATCCGTTTCATCCTCCATATCCAGCCCCAGCAACGGCAATGATTTGTATTTCCATACAGCCCGCTCTTTGTGTATGCAACAGCGTCCTGCATGTTTCGACTTTTTCGGGGTCAGCTCAATAGGTAGACGATCTATTTTCTCTACGAGTTCATTGTTTTTCCACAGACTTACCAGCTCTTTCAGCAATCTGTGACGCACGATCATAGTGTTGTTGGTAAATGCCATAATAATTGTAAGGTTCAGAATCAGTTAGTTTGTAACGTTTGCAAAGATAATATTTTTAGCATAATTAGCATGGTTTTACAAATAAGTTTACGTAAATAAATCCGAGCAAACTCATCACATGAATTCTATATGCCGTCCACCAAAACTATTCTCGGATATTCAGGATTCGCTCTGCTTTATGCTTTCTATTGAGCCATCATCTCCATCCTTCCTATCTTCCAACGAATTTATTTACACACTTCAACTTGCGAGGCTCTCTTCACTTTTACTTTCGAATCTTTGTTCGCAGTGCGCGAATATCTGTTCGCACGGCGCGAACGTTTGTCCGCAGCGTGCGGATTTGTATTCGCACGGTGCGAACAGAGATTTATTCAGGCTGAAAACAAGTTTACTCTACACCACACACGATTTTATTCTATGGATACACGAAGTTTATTCCATAGATGCAATACATCCGTGTTATCAACTATTTCTGCTAATATTTTATCTTGCTTTTGTCACATGAAAATAACCGTCGCCAATTCAGTCTTTACAAAAAAACATATAACTTTGTATCAAATAATGTTTTAAAGCATTTTATCCCTTATGTTCAGCATCAGAAAAGCAACGACTGCCGACTGTGAATTGATACACCGATTGGCACAACAAGTTTTCCCTGTAACGTACAAAGACATCCTCACTCATGAACAAACAGAATACATGATGGAATGGATGTACTCGACAGAAAACCTGCGTAAACAAATGGAAGAGGAAGGACACGTCTATCTCCTTGCCTGCGAGGGAGAAGAAACCGCAGGATATGCCTCCGTGGAACAGCAAGGTGAGGCACTGTTCCATCTGCAGAAAATCTACGTGCTGCCTCGTTATCAGGGTGCACATTGCGGTAGCTTTCTGTTTCGTGAGGCCATTCGGTATATCAAAGCTATCCATCCCTCTCCTTGTATGCTGGAGTTAAATGTGAATCGTAACAACAAAGCTGTGCACTTTTACGAGCACATGGGAATGCGTAAACTGCGCGAAGGAGATTTCCCGATAGGAAACGGGTACTATATGAATGATTATATCATGGGAATGGAAATATAAAAAAAGACTGTGCATTCTCTTCGCAAGCATCCCTACTTGTTCAGACTGCACAGTCCTTATATTTTATTATAACCTCAAGCTTATTTTGTCACCCGTTCCAGCCACTTCACCATGGCCAGCATCACGCCCATGGACACAAGGCAAACCACAAAGAACACGGTCCAGCATTGCCAAATAGGAATTTTGTTGTACATCAACGGGCCAACCCAAAGGAAGAGGTTTCCTATCGCCGTCGCACCAAGCCACAATCCCTGACATAAGCCCTGAATATGTTTCGGGGCTACCTTTGAAACAAAAGAGAGGCCAAGCGGTGAAATAAAGAGTTCCGCAACTGTCAAAAAGAAATAGATAACAATCAGCACCCAAGGTCCTGCCTTCATTCCTGCCTTGGCTGAATCTGCCATAGCCTTGAAGTCGGTAGCCGAAGGATAACCTTGCATAGCCGAATATAGGGCAAGGAACAAGAAGGCAATACCTGCGATTCCCATACCGATAGCTATCTTCTTCGGAGTGGAAATTTCTTTGCCACGACGAATGAGATCACCGAAGAACAGCATGATGAGCGGAGTAAGTACAATGACAAAGAAAGGATTCACGGCCTGCCAGATTTCGGGTGCAATGCTGTCCGTTACAACAAAGTCACGTGCAAAGAGCGAGAGCGATTGTCCGTTCTGGTGGAATGAGAACCAGAAGAAAATCACGATACCCAACACGGCGAACAAAGCATACAAGCGTTGCTTGATTTCCTTAGCCATAGCCACTTTCTCTTCGGGTGTATAATCTACGGATTCCTGTTTTGTCTTTTTACCCGGCGTGGGGAATACTTTCCGGCATACTACGAAAACAAGCAGAGAAATCAGCATGGCACCCACAGAAGCAATAAATGAGTAGTGGATACCTGTATTGAATACATCGAGATACTGTGTACAGAATGAAGTCATATCCGGAGTAACGGTTCCGCCTACTTTTACAACCAATTCCGTAAGATTCTGCAAATGATCGGAAGCCATCTTTCCACCTTCCTTGATGTATTGATGACACAGTGCCGGCAAGTCGGCATTATATGCCAAACTGTGGGCTTTCAGCCACCACTCTCTAAGCAGAGGAGCCACAAACGGGGCAATCAGACCACCAATATTAATGAATACATAGAATATCTGGAAACCTGAATCACGACGGCTTTTTGCCAACTTAACGGCTTCCGGCCCTTGTTTTTCAGCTTCCTTTTCAAAGTTGTCGTACATTTGCCCCACAATGGCCTGCAGATTTCCCTTAAAAAGTCCGTTGCCGAATGCTATAAGAAACAGAGCCATACAGGTCAGAGGAAGCAGCCAGCCGATATTTCCGGCAGTAGACAGGATGGGGATGGAAAGAATAATATAACCCAATGACATCACTATCAATCCGGACATGATTGTTCCTTTATAGTTTTGTGTCCTATCGGCAATGATACCGCCTACCAAACTTAATACATAAATTCCGCAGTAGAAAACCGAATAAATAATGGAACTACTCTCGTCGCTCAAACCGAATTTAGAGCAAAGGAACAACACCAGTACCGCATTCATGATGTAGTAGCCGAACCGTTCGCCCATGTTAGAGATAGCAGCCGCCAACAAACCTTTAGGGTGATTCTTGAACATAAAAATTAGTTTTTAAAGTTAGTAATAGAATTCATATCTTGAATAATTCCTGCAAATATATAATTTCTTCCGAATATTTTCTTAAAACAGGTTCTTATTCATTAAAAAGAAGACAAACTTCAGCCCGAATTTCCTTTATCAAATCTTTCGGATTCAATTTGAGCTGCAACCCGCGTTGTCCGGCACTGATATAAATGTAGGGAAAGCAAAGGCATGTTTCGTGGATATAGGTAGGGAAAGGTTTCTTCATGCCGATGGGCGAACAACCGCCACGGATATATCCCGTCAGAGGAAGGAGTTCCTTCATGGGAATCAAGTCACATTTCTTATTGCCGGACACCTTGGCCGCTAACTTCAAGTCCACTTCATGCTCACCGGGAATCACGCAGACAAAATATCCGTTCTTGTCTCCATGGAGAATCAATGTTTTAAATACACAGTTGATGTCTTCGCCCAAACCGGCAGCCACATGAACCGCACTCAAATCGTGCTCGTCCACTTCATAGGGAATGAGTTCATAAGCTATTTTTGCTTTATCGAGCAGCCTCGCTGCATTTGTCTTATTTATTTTCATCGTCAGACGATTTGTGGATGGAATAAGCGATTTTATATTATTTCTCGTAAGATTCTCGGTTAGCCAAGCTCTGCACGCAGGAACTTAGGTGTGTATCCTTTCTCACTCCTTGCCACTTCTTCGGGTGTACCGCAGGAAAGGAGTTCTCCCCCGCCCTTTCCGCCTTCAGGTCCCATATCGATGATATAATCGGCCATCTTAATGACGTCGAGATTATGTTCGATGACTATAACGGTATTTCCTTTGTCAACAAGCCTGTTCAGAACATTCATCAGAACACGGATGTCTTCGAAATGAAGCCCGGTGGTAGGTTCGTCGAGGATATAAAGTGTTTTGCCCGTATCGCGTTTCGACAGTTCGGTGGCCAACTTCACGCGTTGGCTTTCTCCTCCGGAAAGCGTAGTGGATGACTGCCCCAGCTTGATATACCCCAATCCTACCTCCTGAATCACCTTAATCTTGTTCAATATTTGAGGAACATTTTCAAAGAACTCCACCGCACGGTTGATGGTCATGTCAAGCACATCGGCAATAGACTTTCCTTTAAAGCGCACCTCCAGCGTCTCGCGGTTATAGCGTTTACCGTGACACACTTCGCAAGGCACATACACATCGGGCAGGAAGTTCATTTCAATGGTTTTATAGCCGTTTCCCTGACAAGCTTCGCAACGTCCGCCACTGACGTTGAATGAGAAACGTCCCGGTTTATACCCGCGTATCTTCGCTTCGGGTAATCCGACAAACAAGTTGCGTATATCGGAGAAAACTCCCGTGTAGGTGGCCGGATTGGAGCGCGGTGTACGGCCTAAAGGCGATTGGTCTACATTCACCACTTTGTCAATGTATTCCAGCCCTTCTATACTGCCGTATTCCAAAGGGTCTTGAAGGGAGTGATAAAATCTTTGTGAAAGTATGGGCTGCAATGTTTCGTTGATGAGCGTTGATTTGCCGCTGCCCGAAACTCCGGTAACACAAATCAACTTGCCGAGCGGAAATTCCACATTTACATTTTTCAGGTTATTACCTTTTGCGCCACGCAGCCACAAACTATGTCCGTTTCCCTCACGACGTTTGGCAGGCACTTCAATGCCCCGTTCGCCATTCAGGTATTGAGAGGTCAGCGTGTGTGTCTGCAACATCTCGCGGGGAGTGCCGGCAAAAACCACCTCTCCTCCCATACGTCCGGCTTTCGGCCCCATGTCAATCACATAGTCGGCGGCCAGCATCATATCCTTGTCATGCTCCACAACAATGACAGAGTTGCCTATATCGCGCAGCTCTTTTAAAGAATGAATCAAGCGTTGGTTGTCACGCTGATGCAAACCAATACTTGGTTCGTCCAGAATATACAGCACATTCACCAGTTGAGAACCGATTTGCGTAGCCAGACGGATGCGTTGGCTCTCACCTCCGGAAAGACTGACAGCAGTACGGTTCAACGAAAGATAATCCAATCCTACATCGAGCAGAAATTTAAGACGCGTGCGGATTTCTTTCAGTATCTCACCGGCAATTTGCCGTTGCTTGCTGCTGAGGAATGAATCTACATTTGTCAGCCACGCATACAGTTCGCTGATATCCATAGTGGACAGTTCGTATATATTCTTGTCGTGAATGCGAAACGAAAGAGCCTCCTTGTTAAGTTTTGCTCCATGACACTCCGGACAAACCGCAGTCTTGGCAAACTGGTCGGCCCATTTTTGTGCCGTGGCCGAGAGATCCTTCTCCTGCAACATTTGAATATATTTCACGACCCCTTCAAACGTCACAAAATAATCGGAAGTAGTACCTATCAACGAGCTTTTTATCTTGATGCGTTCGTCCGAACCATACAGTATCTCGTCGAGTGCATCGTCCGGCAGTTCCTTGACCGGTGTTTTAAGTGTTGCTTCATACTTATCTAACAGGGCATCAATCTGCCAGAAAATCATGCTGTTCTTATATTTCCCCAACGGAGCTATCGCACCTCCCGCGATGGACAGCTCGCGATCGGGAATTACTTTGTCCATATCGATTTGGCTGACGATTCCCAATCCTTTGCATTTGGGACATGCTCCCTGCGGCGAGTTGAATGAAAAGTTGTGCGGTGCCGGTTCCCGATAAGACAGCCCGGTGACGGGACACATCAACTGCTTGCTGTAATGTCGCAGGTCGTCGGTTTGGACATCGAGTATCATCAACAACCCATCTCCCTGCCGCATGGCGGCTGCCACGCTGTTCTTCAGACGCGTATCATCCTTATCAGCAACCACCAGTTTGTCTACCACCACTTCCACATCGTGATTTTTGTAGCGATCCAGCTTCATGCTCGGCAATGCCTCACGCACCTCTCCATCCACACGCACATATAGATAGCCTTTCTTGCGCACCTGTTCGAAAAGTTCCTTATAGTGCCCTTTACGGCTGCGCACCAACGGAGCAAGAATGTAGATTCGTTTCCCTTTATAATCCTTCAAGATGAGTTCGAGTATCTGTTCTTCGGTGTACTTCACCATCTTTTCTCCGGACAGATAGGAATAGGCTTCGCCGGCACGGGCATAGAGCAAACGAAGGTAGTCGTAAACTTCGGTCGTAGTCCCCACCGTGGAACGGGGATTCTTGTTCGTCGTCTTCTGTTCGATGGAAATAACGGGACTCAACCCGGTTATCTTATCCACATCCGGACGCTCCAGATTGCCCAGAAAGTTACGGGCATAAGCCGAAAAAGTCTCGATATAGCGTCGTTGCCCTTCGGCAAAAATCGTATCGAATGCCAACGATGATTTGCCGCTTCCGCTCAAACCGGTAATCACCGTAAGGCTGTTACGGGGAATTTCAACGTCGATATTCTTGAGATTGTGCACACGTGCACCATATACATTGATATATTCTGTTTCCTCCTGCATAATCTTTGGTTCTGTTTTGGTCTCTCCTTTTTCTTATCAAAGCCGTATCAGAACCGTGTCTACTCCGTATGTTCTCCGTACCTATAGATACGGACTTGATGCGGAAGTGATACGGAACAGATACGAATTTTATCTGCCGAAAAAACGTCTTGTGTTTTCGGCTCCATGCTTCATAAGGGGACAAAAATAAGTTTTTTCCTCCGAATATCAACCTAAAAATAGTTAGAAACTACCCTGATTTTTATTTTATAGGCTGCTCGGACGCCTGTTCTGATTTTAGTCACTATTATCGGAAGAGTTCTTTGTGAGAGACGGCATTCATAAAAAGTGAAAGGGTAAATTCAAGAACAGCTTCCAAAGAAGCGATATTATTTCTTAACGCAATCCGTTGGCTAATATAAGCCAATATTCTTATCTTTGCAACTACTTTGGGAAATTGTAAATATAAACCAACGATTACTGAATGAAAACTATAAACTGCATTATCTGCTCACTGTTGCTTGCCGGTGCATACAGTTTAGGAGCAATGGCACAAGAAAATCAGTCATATTTTCTGCATACCATCGAGAAAGGACAAAGTCTTTATTCCATAGCCAGCATGTATGGTGTCAGCCAATCAGACATTATCAAGCTGAATCCCGGAAGCGATGAGAAGATATATATCGGACGTACGATACGTATCCCTCGCAGTGTTGCCAATGTTCAAAAAGAAACCTATCATACCATCGAAGCTGGAGAAACGCTCTATCGCCTGACCATAAAATACAGTGTGTCAGCCAAAGCCATTTGTGATGCCAACCCTGGATTAAGTGCAGAGAACTTCCGCACCGGACAAGTTATACGCATCCCTTCTGCTTCCGAAGCCACCGTCGGTCTCTCCGAAACCAAAGGTAATACAACGATAACCGGAGTCACTATTCCGGGTCCTGTAGAATCTCGCTGTCGCGAAATGCATAAGGTGAAACGAAAAGAAACCATCTTCAGCATCAGCCGCGAATATGGAATCAGCGAGGCCGAACTGATCGCCGCTAACCCCGAACTGAAAGGTGAAAAACATATCAAGAAAGGTTCATTTCTTTGCATCCCATACGCAAAAGCACAGGCTGTTCAAGCGATTTCAAGCAATATGACTCCCACCGACAACGAATTGTTCAATGAGAACAGAAAAAAAGCCCAACGGTTCAATACCATCAAAGCAGCTTTGGTTCTTCCTTTCTTGGATGGCGTTTCAAAAAGCGAATCGTCTCGCATGGTGGAATATTATGAGGGGTTGCTCATGGCTGTAGATAGCTTGAAGCGCACCGGTACTTCCATAGATTTATATACCTACAACTCCGGTCCGGAAGACGCTTCATTGAATGCAGTGCTTGATAAAAGCGAAATGAAGGAAATGGATATCATCTTCGGTCCTTTATATCAACAGCACATCATGCCTTTGGCTGAATTTGCCAAGAAGCATAACACCCGTCTGGTGATACCCTTCACTTCAAAAGACAATACCGTATTCAGAAACCCTGCCGTGTATCAGATCAATACTCCTCAATCATACTTGTATTCCGAAGTGTACGATCATTTTGTACGCCAGTTTCTCAATGCCAACGTTATTTTTATCGAGGCGAGCCAAGGAACTAAAGATAAGGCAGAATTCATCAAAGGCTTGAAAGATGAATTGCGCAATCGCGCCATCCCCATGAAAAGCTTGAAAGAAGATGCCACGATAGAAACTTTGAAAACCGTATTGCGCGCTGATCGCGAAAACATCTTCATCCCGACCTCCGGTAGCAACCTGACGCTTATCAAAATTCTTCCTCAACTGACATTGTTGGTGCGTGAGCAGCCGGAAAGCCGTATCCACTTGTTCGGCTATCCGGAATGGCAGACCTATACCAAGGATCATTTGGATGCTTTCTTTGAATTAAGCACCTATTTCTATTCATCTTTCTATACCAACAACTTGTTGCCTGCTGCCATCAATTTCACAAAGAACTACCGCAAATGGTACAGTAAAGATATGGACGAACGTTATCCCAAATTCGGAATGCTGGGATTCGACACTGGCTACTTCTTCTTGAAAGGTCTGGCACGCTATGGTTCGGCATTTGAGGATAATATGCAACGGATGGACTTGACTCCGATACAAACCGGTTTTAAGTTTCAACGGGTAAACAACTGGGGCGGTTTCATCAACAAGAAGGTCTTTTTTGTACACTTCACAAAAAATTATGAGTTGATGAAATTGGATTTCGACTGATAAGAGAAGTTGTACGGTCATTAAAGCTTGAAAAAAATGAAAATAAAAGCACTAATAGGAGTCGCCTTGCTTGCAGGCGCATGTGTATTGCCGGCAAATGCACAAGTAGGTGAACAACGTCATAATCTTGCCATTGGCATCAATGGAGGGATCAATCTGAACAAAGCCAGCTTTTCTCCTACCGTAAAACAAAAGAATCTGATGGGTATCAATGGCGGCATTACAGCTCGGTATATATCAGAAAGATACTTCAAAATGATTTGCGGTGCACAGCTTGAAATAAATCTCTCGCAACACGGATGGGACGAATACTACGAAGATTACCCCGCATTGAGCTATACACGCAACATGAATTATGTGGAAATACCTTTTCTAGCACATTTGGCATTTGGTAAAGACCGTGGCATGCAACTTTTCATACATGCCGGCCCACAAATAGGCTTTTTGCTCAACAACAGCGAGAAAATAGATGGAGACTGGACAACCGCAGCTTCCGAGTCGTACATAACAGTAGAACAACATGGTAAACCTATTGATAATAAATTTGATTATGGTCTTACCGGAGGACTTGGTATAGAAGTGCGTACCAAGGCCGGCCATTTTTTAGTAGAAGGGAGATACTATTATGCTTTATCCGATTTCTATAACAGTGCCAAAAAAGACTTCTTCGCTCGCTCCGCACACGAAGTCATTACCGCCAAGATAACCTATCTGTTCGATTTGAAAAAATAAGATCCTACCAATAAATCGGAAATCTATAAAAAGAAAAGACAGACCAAGCATCCATTAAACACGTAGTCTGTCTTTATCATAAATCAGAATGTTATTCGCTTATCTTCTTAATCGATCTGCTGCCTTGACCATCAACTCATCTTTATAAATGGCGCGAAAAGCCAAATAGTTCAGTATTATAGAAACAGCAGGCAAACAAAGTGCCCACCCCAATCGGAAAGAAGCGGTCTCTGCACCATCTTTCAGCATAAAAGCGAACACGGTAAAAGCAATATAAAAACCTATCAGCAAAACACTGCTGAAAACAGTCATGCGTACTTGCAGCATCCGGTTGCGGAATAGAAAAATAGTGCCAAACACAATAATTGCACTCAGCAATAAAATACCGAACAATCCCCACGTAGAACGGAAACTTCCGTCGGCCATATACAGCCCTAAAGATTTAAAGGTACTTACAGTTACTCCATCCGCTCCGATGAAGTGTCCCATAGGCATGCACATGGCAACTACCAGCAATACAGTCACCAACAACAAATAAACGGATTGAATACGCTGTATCATTATATTACTGCAATTTTTCTTTTTCCTTAGCCGGATTGCGATAATAAACCTTACCCTCAATATATTCTTGAGTAGCGATCAGAGTCGGTTTCGGCAATTTCTCATAATAGCGGGAGATCTCGATTTGTTCCCGGTTCTCAAATACTTCTTCCAGATTGTCATTATAAGAGGCAAACTCAGCAAGTTTCTTGGAGAGGTCATTCTTGATCTCTACACTGATCTGGTTGGCACGCTTTCCAATGATTGCCACAGATTCGTATACATTATTGGTATCCTCACACAACTCCATCATATCACGAGTTACCGTACTGGCAGGAGCATTCGTTTTTCTGTAATCCATAATTTTATCCGTCTAATTTAAATTCTATATTGATATCTTTTTCCGGTTTCTTTAATCCTTTAATATTTTCTGCGCTTCCTTGAAGATACGGTCGGCCTCTTTCAGATATTTACTTTCAGGAAACTCATTCTTGAAAGCATAGTATTCATCTACCGCTTCACGGTAACGTTCAAGCTTTTTATCTTCCACGCTGTATATGGCCAATTCATGTTTGGCACGCAGTACGAGGATAGACAAATCTTCGCGTAGGTTAGTATATGGATAATCTTTCAAGGCGTTTTGTGCCGTAATGACACAAGCCTGATAGTTGTTACCCATGTAATTCCCCATATTATAATAAAGTTTAGCTGAAAGATATTCTTTCATCACCAACTTGTCTTGCAATGCAAAAATCATATTCTGCGCTTCTTCTTTTCTGGTACTTTGGGGAAAGTATTCCATAAACATCTGCAATTGCTGAATGGCACTGTATGTTCCGGACTGATCCAAACGGGGCTCAGGAGTATCCAAGAACAAAGCTTTACCGGCATGAAAACGAGCCAATTCAGCGAACGTACCACGGGGATAAACGTTGTAGTATTGAATAAAAGTCTGCGCCGCAGTCTGATAATCCTTCTGATTATAATAACTCATCCCCAACATGTAGAGAGATTCTTCAGCTTTATCAGTACCTTTAAGAATGGCAATCAGTTCGTTGAGAAGGGTTGCTGTACGGCTATACTGACCTTTTGCGAAGTAATTTTTTGCCGCTTCATACTTATATTCATAATCCGTGCTTTTCAGCAATTTGTTGTATTCTCCACACGAGGAGAGCAGCAAGGCTGCAAGCAGAGTTATCAGGGTATTTTTCTTCATTACTTTTATTCAAATAATGTGCAAAGATAGAGGTTCGCATCGAATTAAACAACGATACGGAACTTAAATTTTCAAAAACGGATAATTAGCTATTAGCGGTTAACGGTTAGTCGATTAGCAGATTGTGCTGTCATGCTGCATGCTCGCTAATCGCTAATCGTTACCCTCTAACCACTAATCAGAGTTTGTATAAGTCGCTTGCCGCAAGCAAATCGACTTTCTTTTCTGTCAACACGCGAATGCAGTTGTCCATGTCATTCGGACGAATGATGACATTGGCTGTCTCACCGTTGGCAAAGGAATACATGTATTCGATAAACACGCCCTCGTCAGAAAGGAAACGAAGTACTTTGGCTAACGAACCGGGAATGTTGGGGCAACTAATACCCACCACATCGGTTACATTAACGGCAAAATGATTGTCCTTTAAAGCCTTGTATGCTTTATCCGGTTCAGATACAATGCCACGAAGAATACCGAAGTCGGCATTCTCTGCAATACACAGGGCAGAAAGGTTGACACCTTCCTTGGCAAGCACTTCCGTCACCTCCGTCAGGCGACCGGATTTGTTCTCTAAGAAAATAGAAAGTTGTTTTGCTACCATAGTAATATATTTACGGGGTACACTAATTATAATTTTCTGTTGTCGATGACACGCTTGGCCTTACCGACACTTCGCTCGATACTGCGAGGCTCAACCAAACGTACATCTACACCCAATCCGAGTACACTTTGCAAACGAGCGACAAGTTTTTTCTTCAAAGCCAACATCTTGTTGATTTCATCGGAATAATATTCCGGACGGACTTCAACCTGAAGTTCCATCGTATCGGTATTGTTCTTTCGATCGACCAGCAACAGATAGTGAGGTTCGAACTCAGGCATCTCAAGAATGACAGACTCGATTTGTGTCGGGAATACGTTCACTCCGCGAATAATCAGCATATCGTCACTGCGTCCGAGAATGCGATCCATACGCACCAATGTACGGCCACAGGTACATTTATCATAATGAAGAGCTGTGAGATCTTTGGTACGATAGCGCAGCAACGGCATTCCCTCTTTGGTGAGATGCGTAAACACCAATTCACCCGTCTCGCCGGGAGCAACCGGCTCAAGGGTTTTCGGGTCGACGATTTCGGGGAAATAATGGTCTTCATTAAGATGCGTGCCGTTTTGGCATTCACACTCATAGCCGACACCGGGACCGGCAATTTCACTCAAACCGTATATGTCGTATGCTTTGATGCCCAGTTTGGTTTCGATGTCACGACGCATGTTCTCAGTCCACGGCTCGGCACCGAAAGCACCGGCTTTCAACTTGAAGTCTTCGCGGGGAAAGCCGGAATCCTTGATGGCATCTGCCAGATAGAGCGCATAAGAAGGTGTGCAGCAAAGCACGGTCGAACCGAAATCGTGCATCAGCGTGATTTGCTTTTCGGTGTTACCGCTGGACATCGGAATAACGGATGCCCCGATATTCTCGGCACCGGCATGAGCGCCCAGACCGCCGGTAAAAAGTCCGTAACCGTAAGATATCTGAAATACATCCGAACGTCCTGCTCCATAGGCCGTAAAAGCACGTGCAAGGCATTCGGCCCAAGCCGAGAGGTCTTTACGGGTGTAGCCCACCACAGTAGGCTTGCCTGTTGTCCCCGACGAAGCGTGGATACGTACAATCTGGCTCATCGGCACGGCACACAGGCCGAAAGGATAGTTGTCACGCAAATCATACTTTGTGGTAAAGGGAAGTTTCACGATATCGTCTATGCTGTTTATGTCATCGGGAGTGATGCCTAATTCCTGCATCTTCTTACGATAGAAAGGAGTGTCGTGATACACGCGCTCCACGGTCTTTTTGAGACGAATGCTCTGGATTTTGCGAAGGCTTTCGCGATCCATGCACTCGATGCTTTCATTCCAAATCATGTTCTTCGTTGTACTGTTCTTAGTGATTATTATCAAATAGCTGCAAAGTAAACAAAATATTTTGTTTATTTCGAAGATTTTGCCGAATATTGCCACTCATTAAGAAAAGAAAAATGAGCAAATTCGAGCTGACATCTGCCTATCGCCCCACGGGAGACCAACCTGAGGCCATTGCACAACTGACCGAAGGCATACGCGAGGGGCTTCCCGCACAAACTCTTCTCGGTGTCACCGGTTCGGGAAAGACATTCACCATAGCCAATGTTATTGCCAACATCAATAAACCGACCTTGATATTGAGCCACAATAAAACGTTGGCCGCACAACTATACAGTGAGTTCAAGAGCTTCTTCCCCAACAATGCGGTGGAGTATTATGTATCGTATTACGATTATTACCAACCGGAAGCCTACCTGCCTTCTTCGGACACCTATATAGAGAAGGACCTTGCCATCAATGACGAGATAGACAAACTGCGGCTTGCCGCCACCTCTGCCCTGCTTTCCGGCAGGAAAGACGTGGTGGTGGTATCGTCTGTTTCGTGCATCTACGGTATGGGAAATCCTGCCGACTTCTACAACAATGTCATTGAAGTGCAGCAAGGCAGAAATTTCAGCCGGAACGTATTCTTGCGACGCTTGGTGGATAGTCTCTATGTGCGCAACGACATAGACCTGAACCGTGGCAACTTCCGTGTGAAAGGAGATACCGTGGACATCTATCTGGCATACGCCGACAATCTGTTGCGCATTGTTTTTTGGGGCGATGAGATAGACAGCATCGAAGAGGTAGCCCCCATCAGCGGTGTGACAGTCGGTAAATTCGATGCCTATAAGATTTATCCCGCCAACCTCTTCATGACAACCAAAGAAGCTACTTTGCGCGCCATCCACGAGATAGAGGACGACTTGCACAAACAGGTGCAATGGTTTGAAAGCGAAGGGCGTACCTTTGAAGCCAAACGCTTGCAGGAACGGGTGACTTATGATATGGAGATGATACGGGAGCTGGGACATTGTTCGGGCATAGAGAATTATTCGCGCTACTTCGACGGGCGGGCCGCCGGTACTCGCCCCTACTGCCTGCTGGACTTCTTTCCCGAAGATTTCCTGATAGTTATCGACGAAAGCCACGTCAGCGTTCCGCAGATACGTGCCATGTATGGAGGCGACCGTGCCCGCAAGGAGAATCTGGTGGAATACGGCTTCCGGCTGCCTGCTGCTAAAGATAACCGTCCGTTGAAGTTCGACGAGTTCGAAGAGATGGCCAAACAAGTGATTTACGTCAGCGCCACACCTGCCGATTATGAGCTGATGAAGTCGGAAGGCATTGTGGTAGAGCAGGTCATTCGTCCCACAGGATTGCTCGACCCCATCATTGAGGTGCGTCCCAGCCACAACCAGATAGACGACTTGATGGAAGAGATACAACTACGCATCGAAAAGAACGAACGCACTCTCGTAACCACCCTCACCAAACGAATGGCGGAGGAGCTGACCGAATATTTGCTGAACAATCAGGTGAGATGTAACTATATACACAGCGATGTAGATACGCTGGAACGAGTGAAAATCATGAGCGACCTTCGCGAAGGATTGTATGACGTACTGATTGGCGTGAATCTGTTGCGCGAAGGACTTGATTTGCCGGAGGTTTCTCTTGTGGCCATCCTTGATGCCGACAAAGAGGGCTTTCTCCGCTCCCACCGTTCGCTGACGCAGACTGCCGGCCGTGCTGCCCGCAACGTGAACGGGATGGTCATCATGTATGCCGACAAAATAACGGAAAGCATGCAAATGACTATCGACGAAACCAACCGACGACGCGAGAAACAGTTGAAATACAACGAAGAGAACGGTATCACACCCCAGCAGATAAAAAAAGCGAAGAATCTCAATGTTTTTGCCACCGACGAACCTTCTGCCCCGCCTGCTTCCGAGAACGAAAACCGGACCGGCAGTACTCCTCGTCCCTATGTGGAACAAGAACCAACGTCTTCTGTTGCCGCCGACCCGATTGTCCGGTACATGAACCGCGCGCAACTGGAAAAGAGCATCGAACGTACCAGAAAACTCATGCAGGAAGCAGCCAAGAAGCTCGACTTCATCGAAGCTGCCCAATATCGCGACGAGGTGTTGAAAATGGAAGAGTTGCTGAAAGAAAAAGCGGAATAAATCTCTAAAAAGACTATAATATCAGAAGGAAAATCATAACAAGTGTTATAAAACTACAGTTTATCCCTCTTGCCTCTTGCAAGTTTCGAGAAAGTCCGTATATTTGCACTGTGTTTTTCATAGTATTAGATTTAAGGTTAACAAAGGTTGGAGTACAGCGGTACTCCTTTTTTTTATGTCTAAAAGTGAGGAAGAGAAGCCCTGTATTCAAGAACAATCCTGAAAATCCGCTGAAGAGAATTCTCCATTTCTACAATTCAAAGCAAATCAGCATTTTACGATTAAGTAATCGTAAGCTTACATCGGGGAAAACGTATGCCCACACTTTAGCAGTCACAAGCCCACACCTTAATGAACACAAGCCCACACTTTAAGAGGCGTAAGCCCACACTTCAGGAAGCATAACCCCACACCTTAGGGAAGATGAGCCCACACTTTAGGGAAGCTATTCCCCCACTTCAAGACAAGGTAAGTTTTAAAGGAGTTATAAGAAAAGCAAACACAGAGACAAGGAAGCACAAGAATACGGGAAATCAAATCCGCCTGAAACCATATTAAAACTATGATTTTCAGGCGCAATGTCCCTTGCACTTCAATGTCTCTGCGCTACGCCGAATTTAGCCGCAGTGGAAGTACCGCTCCACCAGTTTCAGCATTTCATCCTGATTATTCTGTATCTCGCTACGCAAAGTTTTGTCTCCGTATGAACGCAGCTTGGCGACAATTCCGTCAATCATTGCAGGGCTGAATACCTGATGTTGCTCGAATATGGCACGCTGTTTTTCCAAACAATCGGCAGAAGCCGAGCAACTATCCGGCAATTGTGCCAACTCTTTCAGTTTATCCTCATTTTCTTTCTGATGAATGTTCACGTTCACATAAGTCTTTTCCGCAACAGCCAACGCATCTTCCATCTCAAAACCATGACGACACGCCACGGCCAGCCCCGCTATCAATTGATACAAGTCGGCCGAGCCGTCCGGTGAACGCATCTCTACCGTCTGTTTCTGCGTGGTGTCATAATGGCTCGGAGTCTCCAACGGGTTGGCCAGCATACACATGTCTGTTTTGGCAGACCATCCCAACGGGACACGTACCAGCACGGAACGGTTTCTATCGCCCCAGCATACATTGGTAGGTGCTTCCTGATGAGGTACAAGACGGAAATAAGACGTAGGATTCGTATTGCCGAAAGCCGTAATGGAAGGTGCCAAAACCATCATTCCTGCAATGGCTTTGCGAGCCGTTTCAGAGAGTACACCATCTTTCAGCATCTGATTTTTCCCATCTTTCATGATGCGCATGTGGATATGCAGTCCCGAACCGGCTTTCCCGGCTGTTATTTTAGGCGCGAAAGTAATGTTGTAACCATATTGTGAAGCCAGATTGCGAATCACCCATTTGGCTATCATCAACTGGTCGGCAGCCTGCTCGGCAGGCACGGGCAAGAATTCGATCTCGTTTTGTTCGTATATTTTATTATCGAGCGTGAAGTTGCCCACCTCGGAATGACCATATTTTATCTGTCCTCCTGCCTGTGCTATACATGACATGCACTCCGTGCGGAATTCATTGAATTTGGCATACGGGGCCGATTCATGGTAGCCGCGCTGGTCGGTGGCGGGAAACATGCCGTCGTTTTCCGAAATCACATAATACTCCAATTCGCCCATAGCCTGAAACTCCATTCCCGTTACATCCTTGAATACCTGACAAGCCTTGCGTAAAGTATATTCGGGCGAACTTTCCAACGGTTCTCCATCTTTATTGAAATAAGAGCATAGCATAGAGAGTGTGGGTAACTCTGCAAAAGGGTCGATAAAAGCGGTTCGGAAGCGGGGCACTACATACAAATCGCTACTGCCGGCCTCTATAAACGGGAAGAGACTCGACCCATCCACACGCTCCCCGCAAGTAAGGATTGCATCCAGATAAGCAGCGTCGTTAATAACGAAATTCAGTGTTTTCAATCGTCCGTCTGCAGCCGGATACATGAAATTTATCATACGGATATCATTCTTTTTAATATAAGAAATGATGTCTGCTTTCGTAAATTCAGAAGCCGGTTTCTGAAGCTCAGCAACCAACGAATTGGAGCTCATTGACAATTCTTGATTCATAATACGCCAATCTTTTTTTAGTTTATTATATGGTTAACAAAAAGGAAAGTGTGCCGCACACAGAATTCTGTTATTATTCCATTATCAGTATCTCGACACACTCCACTAACACAAAGATAGTAAAAATTACATTACCACAACCATATCCCTTGTTTTATTAACAATAAAACAAGCAAGACTTCTTATTTTAATAGAAAAAAGTCAAACTCTCCCTAAAAAGGATGTATCTAATGACGCTTACGACAACCTATTCGTCAACTCCTCGCAAAGGCGCTCTTTTACCTCTGTCATGGACACTTCGTTTCCCAACTCTTTTTGCAGGGAAGTGACTCCTTTATCTATAAATCCGCAAGGATGGATATAACTGAAATAGCGCAAATCGGTGTTTACATTCAGGGCCAATCCGTGCATGGTGACAAAATGACTGCTGCGTACCCCGATAGCGCAGATTTTACGGGCACGGGGAGTATCGCCTTCCAGCCATACGCCGGTAGCCTTTTCCAAACGTCCGGCCGTGATACCATACGAAGCACATACACCGATTACCGCCTCTTCCAACAAATGCACATACTCTTTCAACCCTAAAGAATAATCTTCAAGGTTCAATATGGGATAGCAAACCAATTGCCCCTGACCATGATAAGTGATGTCTCCGCCACGGTCTATGTGATAGAGTGTAGCTCCTATCCTATGAAGCTGTTCATCGCTTAGCAGCATATTCCCGTCTTTCCCGCTACGGCCCAAGGTATAGACATGAGGATGTTCGCAGAGCACAATATGGTTTACATACCCTATCCCCGCCTGTTTGGCTTGCACAAGTGCATCAAACCATTCCGTCTGCCGCTTCCATGCCTCGGCATAAGGAATTACATTCCAATCTGATATTTTCGGTTTCATGAGGGCAAATATAGCACTTTTCCGATAATAGCCAAGCATCCGTCTCTATCAATAGCCTTTGTTCTGCACCAATCTTCCATTCATCTTCAGCACATTTCCCGGAATGGGAAATACGGTGGTATATCCGTTTGCTTCCTCAGGCAATTGAGGGCGGCTGTCATAGGCACGGGTAAACCTCCCGAAGCGTATAAGGTCTTGGCGTCTCCATCCCTCCCAAGCAAGCTCCAATTGCCGTTCATCCAGCAAAGTCGCTAATGTGGCCGGACGGAAAGCAGCTCCCACACGACTTCGGACTTTCGCCAGCTCTTCGTCTCCGCTTTCTCCGTTACGCACCTTTGCCTCGCTCTTCATCAGCAACACATCCGCATATCGAAACAATACAATATCATTCTCCATCAGTTTACCATCTTTGGTGGCATTCACATCTATCTCATACTTCTTCATACGTGCCCCCGCCGTCTTTTCATAAGGCGTATCGGATATGTCCACCGACACTTTCCACGGATGATATTCCAAAATCGTGCCATTATCCAACCTGACAACATTCCCTTGCAAGTCATATACCACATCGGCATAATAACATTTATCAAAACGCGGATCTACCTCATCCGTATCATAGCCGAACACGTGCAATGCATCTACCGTCGCACTGGATCCATTTTCACCGCCCAATCCGTAAGCCTTGGCATGATTATAGTGCCGAGAGCGGAACAAATATTGCATCTGGTTGGTATATAAAGTTTTGTTCATGGGAATAGTGAATATATTCTCTACCGATGATTCGTTATATACAGCAAAGTTTGTTTCATACCGGGCTTCCAATTGATAACCCAATGCAGTGATACTATCACAATAGGCCATCGCAGTTTGCCAAGCGTTCAACAACCGCCCGTCTACCGTAAAATAAAGGTTTTTTCCGTCAGGACGTACACCGTCAGTCCAATCATTGTCGGCATAAACTTCGGCGTTTAGTGCCAATTTCGCAAGCAGAAAATAGGCGACCGGACGCGTGATGCGTCCATAATAATCTCCCGGCAGGTTACTATGTACCTCGGACAATAAAGGAGCTGCCTGTTGTAATTCTTTCACCACGAAATCAAAAATTTCCTTCCGGTCCTTTTGTACCACTTTTTCCATAGTAACAGAAGAAGAAAGCACCAAAGGAACACGCCCGAACAAATCCATCAGATAATAGTAATACATGGCACGCAACGCACGCACCTCTGCATCATAGTCCGCTAATTCCGGTTCATCATGAGTGGCCTGAAACTTTTCAATTCTCTCTACCGACCTATTGCTCAGCATCACTACTTTATAGAGATACTCCCATGTGGCTTGAATGGCATCATTATTCACTCCCCATCGATGTAGAAACAATCCTTGCCAGAAACCTCCATCATACCAATCGCCGCCGCGAGTAGGCAGAATGGCTTCATCGGTGGTAAACGTGTTCAAGTCATAGACACCGCGTCCCGTTCCTTGCAACCCCTGACTGTCGGCACATCCACCCACATAATTATAAAGCGACGCCACCGCGTTCAAATATAAATCGGGAAGTGTACGATAAGCTTCCTCTTTATCTATCCTGTCACGAGGTTCTTCCTTTAAAAAAGTATCACAAGCCGCCAATAGAAAGAAACAGCAAGATGCCGTCAGCCAATATTGAATCCGATAGTTCTTCATAGCCTTTTCTCTTTAGAAATTAATACTTACCCCCAATGTATAGGTTCTGGCAAGCGGATAATTACGTTTATCATCCAGACCTAACGTATTGTTGACCGTAGAACTGTTTATCATAGGCGAAACTCCAGAATAACCGGTAATTGTCGCCAAATTATTCACTGTGAAAGTAAGTCGCAGATTCTGAATATACTTTTTCGTCCCCCGCAAAGGCACGTTCCATCCGGCCGTCACATAATCGAAGTTCACATAATCTCCCCGTTCCAGCCAATAATCGGTAGCCGTCTGGTCCTTGATATTAGCCTGTGGAGCCTCCTTCATTACGTTATAATCAGGAAATATCCCCATATTCATGTAAGTCAGCGAAGTTCCATTGTAAATTTTATGTCCGAAAGCCCCATTGATTTGTACCGCCAGATCGAAATCTTTATAACGAAAACTGATATTGGAACCGACAATGGTTTTCGGCATGGCTTGTCCGGCTATATAACGGTCTTCCCCATCCTCCAAACTTATGCCTCCACCATTCAAATCAACAACTCCATATTTATAACCGCCATTCCCGTCAGCCACCAATCCGGCATTGCGCGGAAGATAGAATACCCCCAGCGGTTGCCCCACAATCTGATATACAATATGATTGTATCCTCCATGAAAGCCGGCCCCATCTAAACCGGAAATACTTTTATACGCTGCCGCACTAAGATAATCACCATCATACATGCCGCTTAAAGAGAGGAGCTTGTTTTGTTGGAAAGAAACGTTGGCATTAACGTTAAGTTCCATGTTTTCGGTTTTCAGAGGAGTTACTCCCACAGCTATTTCCAAACCGCTGTTACGCATCGAGCCGATATTTGCCACTAATGTACTATAAGTGAATGGTGGAACACTGACATTATAAGTATAAAGCATGTCGTTTGTTTTGGAAAGATAATAGTTGGCAGAAAGCAATAGGCGATTATCGAATAAGGCCAAATCGACCCCGGCATTCAGATTATGTTTTACTTCCCATTTCAGATTTGGATTTGTATTGCGTAATTCGGTAAGAGAAACTACTTGTGAGCTGCCTACGGGCACTACTCCGTTGGGCTGTGCCAACCGAAGGGTAGTATAGGAATCAATTCCGCTTTGGTTTCCCGCCAATCCATATCCGATACGGATTTTCAGATTATTCACCTGAGACAGTCGCTTCATAAAATTCTCCTGAGACACATTCCAAGCTGCTGAAATGGAAGGAAAAAATCCCCATTTATGATTATTTCCGAATTTAGAAGAAGCATCCGCACGGGCATTCACGGTCAGGATATAACGATCGGCATACGTATAATTGATGCGTCCCATACAGGAGACCAGACGAGGGCGCTCGTAATATGAGTTCGTACCTTCCCAAGGGCGTAGAGCGCCGGCTTGCAGATTATCGTATCCGAACAAGTCGGAACTGAAGTTGGTGACCGTTGTATAAAAACCGGTATAGCATTCCTGCTGAACTTCAGCCAATGCCAACGCATCGATAAAATGGCGCTTCATATGCGTCCGATATGTCAGTATAGCATTCCCAACCAATGCCTCCGATTTACGTACACCGCGATAAGCCTGCCCATGTGCCCACACGCAGGTAGGGAGATATTGGGAATTTTCAATCATATTATAAGAATAAGAACCGAAAAGCTGTAAACTCAAATCCGGCATAAGATTAAACTTCAGTTTGGCATAGGTACTGATATGTGAGGTCGATTCTTTATCTTTCACCTCCGTCCAAGCCAAAGGATGAGTGATTTGGCTTGCATTGGTCACTCCATCCCACGCCCCTTCCTTATTTTTATGATTAGGATAAGTGGGGTTGAATGCGGCAGCCGAATAAAAAGTCTTTTGCTCGTCTACTATATTACGATTCTTCTGTACAGAACCGAACATTCCCACATCACACTGCACAAATCCATCGAACAGCTTCTGAGTCATATTCATGTTCGATGTGAAGTTGGTCATTTTCTCATTGACTATAACTCCTTCCCTACGCATAAAACCAAGAGACACGCGATAGCTGGATTCATCCCTTCCTCCATAGAAAGCCACATGATGATCTTGCTGTAAACCGGCTTGTTGTATCTCTTTCAAAAAATTGGTGTCATTGCCTAAATCTACGATGGATATGCCTTCCCTTTGCGCCACTTTGCGATATTCGCCGGCCGACAACATTTTAAGACTCTTATAAACGACCGCAACGCCGAAATTGCCGTTATAGCTTACCTGTGTTCTACCCTTCATTCCCTTTTTTGTTGTGATTTCAATGACGCCGGACGCACCACGCGAACCATACTGGGCAGTTTCCGAAGCATCTTTCAGAATGGTAAAACTTTCTATATCCGTAGGATAAATGGAGGTAAGCAAAGAGAGGTCTCCGAACACTCCGTCAATGATAATCAGTGGGTCATTGCCACTGGTCAGTGAAGTCGTTCCGCGAAGACGAACCGCATCTAAAGCAGCAGTGCCATTCGCCGCACGATGTATCGTCAACCCCGGCACTTTACCGTAAATGGCTTCCAAAGGATTGGTAATCTGGTCGACCTTCAATTGCTTTCCGGTGACTTTCTCAACAAGGGAAGATACGTTTTTCTCATGCCCTACGGTATATCCGATGGTTATCAAGGAGTCGGGCACTGTATGCGGCGTTTCTTGCGCACGCATACATAATCCCGCTCCAAAAACACAGAAATATCCGGTGACGACAAATTTATGAAACTGTTTCATCATTCTGTCTATTAGAAAGGTTAACTCTTCTTTTCTTAATAACAACCAAAAGTAAGAAATTCCTTTCACTTTTACAAGAAAGATTGAATAACAGATTCCTTTTACAAGAATAATAAAACTGTGAAACTTATTTCTTATCCTCCTGTTTGGCTTCTTTGATAAACTCTGCTTCGTAATTAAACTTCTTAAAACCTTCTTTCAACTTATCGACACAGGTTTTCTCGGCATCATACGTGATGGTGACCGTCTTTGTTTTCAGGTCTGTATGTAAGTTCTTCAGCCCTTTCTCAAAGCGAATGTTATTGTTTATCTTCCTGACACAATTATCGCACTTCATTTGCGTCACTTTAAACACTGCTGTACGAATATCTTTGGCCACCACAAAGGTGAAACTGAACAGCATGGCTGCCATAATCATCAAAAATCTTTTTGTTTTCATTCTTTCCTAATTTTATTTACATATTAAAGTTGTTAAATCTCCTATGATTTAAATATAAAGATACGGAAATACAGCACATCTTCTCATAGGAAATACCGGACTTGTCTGAATGGTATTCCATATCTTTTATAAAATTTTCAGACTCCCGGCAAATTAAAACGGACACCTATATAGGCTTTCGCTCCATGTATCGGCCCCCAGATCATTGTTGCGTCAAAGCGATTGCCCCACGGATTGGCAGCGTCAATAATGGGACTCTTCTGTTTGAAATTCGTCAGATTTTCGCCACCAATGTATACGGACCAATAACGGAAATAGCGGGTCACTTGCGCGCTCAACTGTTCAAAACTACCGTAGCGATTCTCCCACGTCCAATCACCGTTTTCCAATTTATATGGTGCAGGCATTCGTCCGCCCCCATTCATCTGCAATGTCACATCAAATTGCCATAATGCCAAAGGCGTCTGGTAAGATGCTGTCAGCAGCCCTTTATACTTACCCGTAAGAGGCTTTTCCATCAATCGACCATTGTAATTTGTCTTAACATCCGTCCAGCGATAGGCAGCCGTGAAAGTAAAGCCTGGGAAAAACGGATAGGTGGCTTCTACCTGAAAGACCTGCGAATATGAACGCCCGTTCAGATTATAAAACAAAACGGCATGCGGATCGGTATCCATATCTACCACCACTTGCTTGCGAAAGTCTGTATAATAGAATTCGGCATTCAGATTCAGTGTTTTGCCAAATACCGGTATATAGGCAGAAGTACTTGCCCCGTAATTCCAAGCCTCGTCTTGCTCAAGGTTTCGAGCGATATCCATCCTTCGGCTGCTTGCCAGCAAGTAATTGTTTTCAGCCAAGACGTGATTGGAACGATAGCCCTTCCCGGCAGAAAGACGGAAATGGACATATTCATTCGGATTGTATTTTACATGGAAACGGGGTGTGATAAAATAACCGTATTCACTGCTGTGATCTCCTCGAAGTCCTCCCATTAGGATAAGCTTATCGTTCCAATTATAAGTGTACTGTACATAAGCCCCGGGAACAGCTTCTTTTACAAAATCATTTACAAGAGGATATTCCACATCATTATACAGCCGATAAGCTTGACCGTAAGAGTCATAATTGAAGCTCAATCCTGCAGAAAGACTATGGCGTTTGCTCAATTCCGTTTCAAATAACAAAGAAGTATACACATTATGCTGGTCTACGTCATATCTTTTTCGCCCGTACACTGCATCCTGCTTATGCAAAGAGGCTGAAAGAATCAGTGCCAGATTGGTATTTTTATCTTTGTCGAATATATAGGCGTTTTTGGTAAATGCCTCGTAACGGTCTGTTCCGATATTTATTTTGTACGGATCGGAAGAATGATTTATCCCATGACCTACCTGACCACTATACCGGCCTTCGGAAAGAGCCTTGATGCCGGCCTGAAAAACATAGCGGTCGCCCATATATGCCCAACGGTTCCACAGATTATACTGCTCCACTTGAGGTATATCGATAAAATCATCATTGTTGCCGTCATGGGCTTTGGTCTCATTCTCGTAATGAGCCAACAGTGATGTACTCCAGCGTTTGGAAAGCTTTATGGTGACATCTGCATTGGCCTCATACCGATTGGTGCTGCTCACAAAGAGATTGGCCGATAACCTATCCGCTTCGGGAAGTTGAGGTTTCTTGAACTCCACATTAATTTGCCCCGTAATAGCTTCGTAACCGTTCTTTACAGATGAGCTACCTTTACTCACTTGAATGCTTTGCATCCACGGACCGGGCACGTATCCCAATCCATAAGCGGCAGCCGCACCACGATAATTCGGAATATTTTCCGTCAGCATCTGTACATACGTGCCCGACAAACCCAATAGTTTGATTTGTTTGGCACCGGTAGCCGCATCGGAATAGCTGACATCGACCGAAGGATTCGTCACAAAACTCTCTCCAAGATTGCAACATGCTGCACGACTCAACTCGGCACTGCTTATCATGTCTTCGTTCATCACGCTATTGCGCAACTTCATGGTGCCCAACTTACGACCTACCACATTCACTTCACTGAGTTCAACTCCCTCGCGAAGAACGATGTCCAGCCGTTCGTGCCGTCCTTCCACATTTATCGTATCATTTTCAAAGCCAATAAAGCTGACCACGAGACTGTGATTATTCCGGAGTTTAGCCAAAGAAAAAGTTCCGTCGGCCTTAGTCATAGTACCTTGCGCGGTGCCCTGCCAGAATAGATTGGCTCCGGCAATGGGAACACCTGCATTATCTTTCACTATTCCCTCTATCTGCGCATGCAATATCGCAAAAGGGAACAACATCATCCATATGGTTATTGGTAGTATTTTATTTCTCATTTTCTTTTTTATTTTCAGGTAAAGCATTTCATGATCCGGAGTACTCCCTGTTTTCTCCGCAGTTGCCCCGTAAGAGGTTCGTATCAACTCCGTATATTATGGAAGAAGTACAGCTCAGATACGGTTCAGGTATAACCCAAATACAAATGCAACAGTATGAAATGATTTGTGAATATTTAAATATAGCACAGACTTAAAGACATGGAACGAACCGTTTTTTGCATCGCGAACCCATCGCTCAGCATAACCGAACCGTTTGTCTTTGCCTCGACTACTAAATGAGAAGTACTGAATAGAGTGCCAAATATTGGCGTGAGCCACCCGGGTGTGGTGGCACTTCGAAAACAAAATCTGAAAAAGAATCGGCTACGGACATCAAGTATCCCGGTAAGAACAGTTGTTCGCAAAGAAGCATGATGGGGAGTATGGCCGGAGAAGAATCCTGTGCATGTTTTACCATATCTACTTTATAATGAACAACTGTACAACCCGCATCCTTACATGTATTTTCGGACGTCCGATGCTTTTGATCACATTTGGAACAATCGGAAGAGCAGCAACTTTGCACTGTCTCGCATCCGGTACAGCAATAATGGATAATAGAAACCCCTACTCCACTCACAATGATGAGAGAGGAAAAAAGTACCGCGAATATGTAACGTAGTTCCTTCATAAGTAAGGGCAAAGATAGAAAGTTTTAACCGTTCGCCGGATTTAATTTTCCTTTTTTTATGCCTACAGTTCGTTAATAAGTTCTATATTTGTCGATAAAGTTTTTTGGTTGAAATATTGAATTATAAATAAAATCGAATATGAAAAAGCAAACTGTCAGCCTACTTGTCTTTCTACTTGCGACAAGCAGTTATTTCTCTTCCTGCAATAACACCGTGAACAAAAATACCGGTGCATTAGAGTTTGACAGTATACGAGTAAATGAAACCTCTCACCTTTTCGGAGATACTGCCAAACCAGCCTGCAACCTTATTGTAAGATTCACCTATGCTGCTAAATCATCTGACATAAAATTAAGGGATAGCCTCAATAGTTTTCTTGTTTCCGCTTTCTTCGGAGACAAATACATAAACATGAAGCCTGAAGAAGCCATCAAGAAGTACACGGAGAAATATATCAACGATTATCGCAATGATCTGGAACCGATGTATAAGAAAGACGAACAGGAACAGGAAGAAGGCATGAACTTGGAAGGATGGTATTCTTTTTATAGAAGTGTAGAAGGCAGTGTAAAAAACTACTTCAAACATCTGTTGGTCTATCGCATCGACTATAACGAATATACCGGCGGCGCACACGGCATTTACATGGCCACATTCCTCAACATGGACTTACATACATTAAGCCCCGTCCGTCTGGACGACTTGTTTGCCAATGACTACAAAGAAGCACTGACCGACTTACTGTGGAACCAGTTGATGGCTGATAATAAGGTAAAGACCCGTCAAGAGCTGGAAGATATAGGCTATGCCACCACCGGAGAACTGGCACCAACTGAGAATTTCTACCTCACTCCTCAAGGCATCACATTTTATTATAATGTCTACGACATAGCTCCTTACGTAATGGGACCGATAGAAATAACTCTTCCATACGAAATAATGCAGCACTTACTGAAAGACGATTGTATGGTGCTGAATGAAATAAGAAACTCATAATTAAAAACAACCCGTCATACATTGTAATTAATTCATAATTAAATGGAACTAATCCTGAAGTATTTTCCTGATCTGACAGAGAAGCAGAAAGAGCAGTTCGCTGCCCTCTACGACCTCTATTTGGATTGGAACTCCAAGATAAACGTCATCTCACGTAAAGATATCGAGAATCTCTACGAACACCATGTACTCCATTCCTTGGGTATAGCTAAAGTGGTCTGTTTTAAACCGGGAACTCAGATCATGGATCTCGGGACAGGAGGAGGCTTTCCTGGCATACCATTGGCTATTCTTTTTCCCGAAGTGGAGTTTCATCTGGTGGACAGTATTGGCAAGAAAGTACGTGTAGCCACTGAAATAGCCAATAGCATCGGATTGGAAAATGTCACGTCCCGCCATGCCCGTGCAGAAGAGGAAAAAAGGATCTTTGATTTCGTAGTGAGTCGTGCTGTGATGCCGCTGTCCAACTTACTCAAGATCATCCGCAAGAATATTTCTGCCAAACAACAAAATGCCTTGTCCAACGGGCTGATTTGTCTTAAAGGAGGTGAATTGGAACAAGAAGCGATGCCTTTTAAGAATAAAACTACCATGTGGGATTTGAAAGACATCTTTGAAGAAGATTTTTTCAGCACGAAGAAGGTAGTGCACGTAGCTGTCTGAAAAACGTAACAAATAACTTTGTAGTCTCATACAAAAATGAAAATAAAGAAATTTGAATTCAACATGTTCCCGGAAAACAGCTATGTGCTGTGGGATGAAACCAATGAAGCAGTCGTCATTGATCCGGGCTGTTTCTACGAAGAAGAGAAACAGACTTTGAAAAACTTCATTATAAAAAATGGACTGAACGTAAAACACTTGCTGAATACGCACCTACATCTGGATCATATATTCGGCAACCCGTTCATGCTGAAAGAGTTCGGACTGAAAGCTGAAGCTAATCAGGCAGATGAGTTCTGGATTGACGAGGCTCCCAAGCAAAGTCGCATGTTCGGCTTTCAGCTGCAAGAAGCCCCCGTGCCTTTGGGCACATATCTGCACGATGGGGACATTATCAGCTTCGGCAACACGAAGCTGGAGGCCATTCACGTACCGGGACATTCACCGGGCAGTTTGGTGTATTATTGTGCGGCAGACCATTGCATGTTTTCGGGTGACGTATTGTTTCAAGGCAGTATCGGTCGCGCCGACCTTGCCGGTGGGAACTTCGACGAACTGATAGAGCATATCTGCAGTCGTCTGTTCGTTTTGCCAAATGAAACCGTTGTCTATCCGGGACATGGCGCTCCCACAACAATTGGAATTGAAAAAGCAGAAAATCCTTTCTTCAGAAAATAAACTTTAAAATCACTATAATTATGAAAAACGACGTATTCTCCTGCCGTCACATCGGTATCAGTGAACAAGATGAGGAACAAATGCTCCGAAAAATCGGAGTGAAAAGTCTGGACGAACTGATTGACAAGACCATTCCTGCCAATATTCGCCTAAAAGAGCAGTTGGCACTCCCAAAAGCCATGACGGAATATGAGTTTGGACAACACATTGCCGAACTGGCTGCAAAAAACAAGCTTTACACCACTTACATTGGTATGGGATGGTACAATACCATCACTCCTGCCGTTATCCAACGTAACGTATTCGAGAACCCCGTTTGGTACACCTCTTATACTCCTTATCAGGCTGAAGTATCACAAGGACGATTGGAAGCCTTGATGAACTTCCAGACTGCTGTGTGCGACCTTACAGGGATGCCCCTTTCCAACTGTTCCTTGCTGGACGAGGCTACCGCAGCCGCCGAGGCCGTGACAATGATGTATGCCCTGCGACCACGCGACATGCAAAAATCCGGAGCGAACATTGTATTCGTAGATGAAAACATATTCCCGCAAACCTTGGCAGTCATGACCACCCGCGCCCTTCCGCAAGGCATCGAACTGCGTACAGGCAAATGGAATGAAATGGAATTTACCCCGGGCATCTTTGCCTGCATACTTCAATATCCTGACACCAATGGTAATGTGGAAGATTATCGGGATTTTGTGGAAAAAGCACATGCGGCAAACTGCAAAGTGGCTGTTGCTGCCGACATCTTAAGCCTTGCCTTGCTTACACCTCCGGGAGAATGGGGAGCAGACATTGTTTTCGGTACGACACAACGGTTGGGCACACCGATGTTCTACGGTGGACCGTCGGCTGCTTACTTTGCCACACGCGATGAATATAAACGCAATATGCCGGGACGTATCATCGGCTGGTCGAAAGACAAATATGGTAAGCTCTGTTACCGCATGGCCTTGCAAACCCGTGAACAACACATCAAGAGAGAAAAGGCCACTTCCAATATCTGCACCGCACAAGCGTTGTTGGCCACAATGGCTGGATTCTATGCCGTATATCATGGTCCGAAAGGCATCCATACCATAGCAGAGCGTATCCACAGCATTGCCGTATTTTTGGAAAAGAGCATCAACAAGCTGGGATACAAGCAAGTGAACACACAGTATTTCGACACTTTGCGTTTCGCACTGCCCGACACCATATCAGCGCAACAAATCCGCACCATTGCACTTAGCAAAGAAGTGAACCTACGCTACTTCAAGAACGGTGATGTGGGTATGAGTATTGATGAGACCACAGATGTGCCGGCCGTCAACATACTACTATCCATCTTTGCCATTGCTGCCGGAAAAGATTGGGAGAAGATCTGCGAAATTCCGATGGGCAACAATATCAATAAAAGCCTGAAGCGCCAAAGTGCCTATCTGACTCATGAAGTGTTCAACAAGTATCATACGGAAACGGAAATGATGCGCTATATCAAGCGCCTTGACCGCAAGGATGTCTCTTTGGCACATTCCATGATCTCACTCGGTTCGTGCACCATGAAGCTGAATGCAGCCGCAGAGATGCTGCCTCTCAGCCGTCCCGAATTCATGAACATACACCCTCTGGTACCCGAAGATCAGGCAGAAGGTTACCGGAAGCTGATTGACAATCTTAGTGACGAACTGAAAACGATAACCGGATTTGCAGGTGTCAGCCTACAACCGAACTCCGGTGCCGCAGGTGAGTATGCCGGATTACGCGTCATCCGTGCTTATCTGGAGCATATCGGACAAGGGCACCGCAACAAAGTGTTGATACCGGCATCTGCACACGGAACCAATCCGGCATCAGCCATACAGGCGGGCTTTGCCATCGTGACATGTGCTTGCGATGCACATGGTAATGTAGACATGGAGGATCTTCGCGCCAAAGCGGAAGAAAACAAGAACGAACTTGCTGCCCTGATGATCACCTATCCATCAACACATGGTATCTTTGAAACGGAAATCGTAGAGATCTGTAACATTATCCATGCTTGTGGGGCACAAGTGTATATGGACGGTGCCAACATGAATGCGCAGGTAGGCTTGACCAACCCCGGCTTTATCGGTGCCGACGTATGCCACCTGAACCTGCACAAGACATTCGCTTCACCCCACGGTGGAGGCGGTCCCGGCGTAGGCCCTATTTGTGTGGCCGAACATCTGGTTCCGTTCCTGCCGGGACACGTTTCATTTGGCAATGCCTCCAATGAAGTATCTGCCGCTCCATTCGGCAGCGCCGGCATCCTGCCCATCACGTATGGTTACATCCGCATGATGGGAGCGGAAGGACTGACACGCGCCACCAAAACAGCCATCCTCAGCGCCAACTATCTGGCTGCTTGCCTACAAGACACATACGGCACTGTTTATCGAGGAGTGAACGGCTACGTGGGACACGAAATGATATTGGAATGCCGCAATGTTCACGAGGAAACGGGCATCAGCGAGAATGATATCGCCAAACGTCTGATGGACTATGGTTATCATGCCCCCACCCTGTCCTTCCCCGTGCACGGCACATTGATGATTGAGCCCACAGAAAGCGAAAGTCTGGCCGAACTTGACAATTTCATCCATGTGATGCTGAATATCTGGAATGAAATTCAGGAAGTAAAAGAGGGTAAAGCCGACAAAACAGACAATGTACTGGTCAATGCACCGCATCCCGAATATGAGATTGTGTCCGACAAATGGGAACACAGTTATACACGCGAGAAAGCGGCCTATCCGATAGAAAGCGTACGGGACAACAAGTTCTGGGTAAACGTGGCACGTGTAGACAACACATTGGGCGACCGTAACCTATTGCCTACCTGCTACGGATGTTTCGACTGATGAAAAACAAACGTAGCGGACTGTTCTACAGCCAAAAAGAAGAAACCGTCAATTCAATCTCCCATGGCATAGGCTTTGCCATGGGAGTGATTGTCGGAATCGTTTTCCTGATAAAAAGCTATCAAAGCGGCAATCTGCCGGCTATCCTCGGAGTATGGCTTTATCTCTTCGGCATGGGTGGTTCCTACCTTGCCTCTACCCTTTATCATGCACTGAAGCACCACAATCCATGGAAGCGACGCCTGCGTCATTGGGATCATGCAGCCATCTATTGGCATATTGCGGGAAGCTATTCGCCCATTACGCTCGTTGCACTGAAAGACGAGTCCGGATGGGGACTATTTGGTTTCGTATGGCTGTGCGCCCTCATCGGCACCGTTGTCAGCTTCCGAAAAATGAAAGAACACAGCCATGTGGAAACAGCATGCTACATTCTGATGGGGTTGTCCGTGCTGGTAGTATTCAAGCAACTCTTTGCCATTTCTCCTGCAGCCTGCTACTGGATTATTGCCGAAGGGATATGCTATATAACGGGAGCCGCTTTCTACTCACTACACAAAGCGCGATATATGCACTCTGTCTTTCATTTCTTCGTGTTAGGCGGTTCGGCTTGTCACATGGCAGCAATATGGAAGATACTGAATCTTTTACTCTAAAAGGGAGGTTGCGTTAAATAGCCGGATAATCCCCCTATTTTTCCATCGGTTTCCCTACACGCTTCAACTTACAGGAATCGCTTCACTTTTGTGCAAACCTTTGTTCGCAGTGCGCGGATGTCTGTTCGCACAGCGCGACCGTTTATCCGCAGGTTGCGATTTTGTATTCGCACGGCGCGAACAGAGATTTATCCAAGTTGCGAACAAGTTTACTGTTTGCAACAAACGATTTTATTCTATGGATTCAAGAGGTTTATTCTATGAGTGGTGTTTAAGTGCATCTCATCTTTGTGCAATCTCTTTCAGATACTCCTCTATTTTTCCGAAGAAAACCGATAAATGCGAACCATCTACAAAAGCATGGTTTACATATATGGAGAGAGGAAAATACAGCTTTCCTTCACGAGTGATAACTTTGCCGGAAGTCATCAACGGGTAGTTACAGCCATTCCCGATTTCGGCAAGCGTATATGTGGTAGCCGTGAAATACATTTTAGGCACGGCACTCAGATGTACCACGTCATAATCGCCTTGAGCCATCAGTATTTTCTCTGCATTATAAGGATCGCCGTCTGCCGGAATATCTGTTATTATGGCGTGGGCATCGGTATAAAAACGTTCAAAATCTTCATGATAAGGAATACGGACCGTATAAAAAGTCTTTCCGGGAACCGCTATCGGGGAAATAATGTCTACCTGATCGTGAAAAATGACCTGCCCGTTTTTGTCCGTACGATAACGCAACTCTTTCACTTCATTGGCCGAGCGTAGCACAGCATACAGGTAATAAAGGAAGAAAGACCGTCCGATATTTCTGGCGACAGCACTTGCTTCCGTACATTCAATCTCCGTTGTAATGGAATACCACGAATTTGCAAAGCCACGGAAAAATCCATAATTATCCCGTCGCTCCCATTTTTCGATGTCAATAATATGTTTCATCTTAAAAGAAAGTCAGCTTAACGAGTGGGGTTATTACTCATTAAGCTGACTCATATTTATTTTTTCGTTTTGTAATTCTCTAAACCGGTCTGCAAAAACTCAATGTATTTGGGTATATCCTCATTGTAAGAATATGACTTGTTAAGAGGTTTCCCCTCGTTGTCAATCAGCACATAGAAAGGCTGCGCATTGGCACCGAACTTCACACGTTGCAGATAGCTCCACTTATCGCCCACTGTACGCAGAGTGCGTTCCGTACCGTTTTCCACGATCTTCACAGGTGCAGGAAGCGGTGTTTTATTGTCTACATAAAGGGTGATAAGTACGTATTCGTTATTGATGATATCGCTCACCTTCGGGTTTGTCCATACGGAAAGTTCCATCTTACGACAGTTTACGCAGCCATAACCGGTAAAGTCGAGCATCACCGGTTTGCCATGCTGACGCGCATACTCCATACCAAGGTCATAATCATCGAACTTGGCATGTACTTCATTATTATAGAGATTGAAATCCTGCGTCTGCATGGGTGGCGCAAAAGCACTGACCGCTTTCAACGGTGCTCCCCACAAACCGGGAACCATGTAAACGGCAAATGCCAATGATGCCAGAGCCATGAAAAAGCGTGGTACGCTGACTTTCGTATCGTCGTCATCGTGCGGGAACTTGATTTTACCCAACAAATAAAAGCCGAGCAAAGCAAACAGCACAATCCACAATGCGAGGAATGTTTCACGGTCAAGAATACGCCAGCCATAAGCCAAATCAGCCACTGAGAGGAACTTCAAGGCAAACGCCAATTCCAGAAAACCAAGAGTTACCTTGATTATATTCATCCAGCCTCCTGACTTTGGCATGGACTTCAGCCAAGACGGGAACAGTGCAAACAATGTAAATGGCAATGCCAAAGCTACTGCAAAGCCAAGCATGCCGATGGCCGGAGCCACCACACTGCCCGTAGTAGAAACTTGTACCAAAAGGAAGCCGATAATAGGCCCTGTGCAGGAGAAAGAAACCAATGAGAGCGTAAACGCCATCAAGAAAATGCTGAGCAGGCCACTCGTTGCTTCCGCCTTGCTGTCTACAGCCGTGCTCCACTTGGAAGGCAGAGTAATCTCGAAAGCCCCGAAAAAAGAAGCGGCAAACACAACCAACATCAAGCAGAACAGGATATTGAACACGGCATTGGTGGAAAGCGCATTCAGTGCACTGGCTCCGAAAATAAGCGTAATGGCCAGACCGAGCGTAACATAAATAACGACGATTGATGCACCATACGTCCAAGCGTCACGAATACCTTTCTTCTTGTCTTTGCTTCGCTTCAGGAAAAAGCTGACCGTCATCGGGATAATAGGCCATACGCATGGGGTGAACAATGCCAGAAGTCCTCCAACAAATCCGGTAATGAAAATGTAAAACCATGACATATCCTCGTGAGAAGTAGACTCACCCAAGGCTTTCAATTCGTCGATTACCGGTTTCCACAAGTCAGACTTATTCGGCACATCCCCTCCTGCGAGGACTCCCACTCCATCAACATTTGCAGCAGAAACCGTATCGGCTGCAACGGATTCTTGCGGTGCCGATACATCAGCAACGTTTGTTTCCGACACAGAAGCGACATTTTCCCTGGCAACGCCCTCCGCTTCTCCGGAAAACTTAAAGGGCACTTGGGTGGGAGGTAAGCAATTCTCGTCATTGCAGGCACCATATTCCAAATAACCTTCCACTTGATAGGTACTGCCTGTGAGCTTTAATTTCTGCACAAACCGGGCAGTATGCTCAAAGTACCGCACCTTCATCTCGAACAAGCGGTCGAATGCGGAAATCTCCTTACCTGCCGGTCTCAATTTACCCACAGTTTCCACTCCCGAAAGTCTCTCCACATTGAAAGTAGCCGAAATAGGACCGCCATCGCCCAAATCGGTAGAATAAACGTGCCAGCCTTTATCAATGGATGCAGTGAACACAACCTCTGCCTCACCGCCCGGTAAAGTCTTCCATTCCGACTTAAACTTAACGGGGTCTTGTATCTGTGCTTGCACCATCATGGCGAAGAGCAACAGAAAAAAAGAGAGCGATATATTCTTCATGTTTCGTCTAAAGCATTTAATTAATTGCAAAGAGATTTGTTTACAATTCATAATCCACACAGGCGCGACTTTCCTTCACTGTGGCAAGAAGTTTCCCGGCAGCCACATGGTCGGGATGGACAGCATAAGACTTCACATCATCCAATGTATCGAACTCACTGTAAAGAGCAATGTTCCAAGTCTCGCCCGGATTCATGTTCAATCCGACTTCTATCTTACGGATAACAGGTATCTTTGCCGGAAGCGCTTCAATAGCTGCTTTAAAATTATTCATTGCCGCTAACTTTTCGTCAGCTGAAACCTCATCTTTCAATTTAAATAATACAATGTGCTTTACCATAAATTGTTGTTTTAATGATTTATGTCTATATTTGTCAGCCGAAACGGCTGTTTTTCTCAAGAACAGCAAAATTTATAACGACAGAGAACAAAAGAATGTTCATCTTCTTTTGCCGAAACGTTTGGCGGAATAATGCCGGTTTTCGTGCAACAAAAATACAGGTTTTGTTTTAAATATATACTTAAACGGATGTTAATAATAGGAATTGCAGGAGGAACCGGTTCGGGAAAAACCACCGTAGTACGTAAGATTATTGAAAGCCTACCGGCCGGTGAAGTGGTATTACTGCCACAAGACTCTTATTATAAAGACAGCAGCCACGTGCCTGTGGAAGAAAGGCAGAACATCAACTTCGACCATCCGGACGCATTTGAATGGAGTCTGCTTTCCAAACACGTAGCCATGCTGCGCGAAGGGAAGAGCATTGAACAGCCCACTTATTCTTACCTGACGTGTACCCGGCAGCCCGAAACCATCCATATCGAACCTCGCGAAGTCATCATCATCGAAGGAATCTTAGCCTTGTGCGACAAGAAATTGCGCAACATGATGGACCTCAAAATATTTGTAGACGCCGATCCCGACGAACGCTTGATTCGCGTAATACAACGTGACGTGGTGGAACGAGGACGTACAGCCGAAGCGGTAATGGAACGTTACACCCGTATTCTGAAACCGATGCACCAGCAATTCATCGAACCCTGCAAACGATATGCCGACCTCATTGTGCCCGAAGGTGGAAATAATCGGATAGCCATTGACATATTGACCATGTATATCAAGAAGCATTTGAAGTGATACGAGAAGATTGAGGTTCCAAAAACAGATTGACGATCAACACAATAACATAGTATGATTGACATAGTTTACTTCCGGAAACTTTGGTCATTAATGAGCAATCATTCATTATCGGTCATTCTTGCACTGTTGCTTTGTTGCATTTCGGGATGCCGTGGAAGCCACGGTAAAGAAGAAAGACAATACGACGGCTTGCAACAGATAAAAGACAGTGGTGAACTGGTGGCGTTGACTTTATACAGCTCCACGTCCTATTTCATCTATCGCGGTCAGGATATGGGATTCCAGTATGAGTTGAGCGAACAGTTTGCCAAGAGCCTGGGAGTAAAGCTGAGGATAGAAGTTGTCCGGAGCGTGCACGAACTTATCGAACAATTGCAGGCCGGCAAGGGAGACCTTATAGCCTATAACCTGCCCATCACCAAGGAATGGAAAGACAGCCTGATTTATTGCGGCGAGGAAATCATCACCCACCAAGTCATCGTGCAACGAAACGGTGGAGGCAGCAAGCCCCTGAAAGACGTTACGGAACTCATCGGAAAAGACATATATGTGAAACCGGGGAAATATTATGAACGTCTGGTCAATCTGGACGACGAACTTGGAGGAGGCATTCGCATCCATCAGGTCACTAACGATAGCATCAGCACCGAAGACCTGATTACGCAAGTGGCGCAAGGAAAAATTCCCTATACGGTGGCCGATAATGATGTAGCACAACTGAATGCCACCTATTATCCTAACCTAAACATCGGATTATCCATCAGCTTCGATCAGCGTGCTTCATGGGCTGTACGCAAAGATAGTCCGCAATTGGCTGCCATTGCCGACAAGTGGCACGCAGAGAACGTGACCTCGCCTGCCTACACGGCGAGTATGAAGCGTTACTTTGAAATCAGCAAAATCTTTCCGCACTCCCCTATTCTCTCGTTACGCGAAGGCAAAATATCTCATTACGATGATTTGTTTAAGAAATATGCGCCCGATATTAATTGGGACTGGCGCCTGCTGGCTTCCTTGGCCTACACGGAGTCGAACTTTGACACCACTGCCGTGTCATGGGCAGGAGCCAAAGGGTTGATGCAGCTAATGCCGTCCACGGCAAGAGCAATGGGAGTACCTGCAGGCAAGGAACAAAATCCGGAGGAAAGCATCAAAGCTGCCACAAAATATATAGCTGCTATGGATAAAAGCTTTACACTAGTTCCCCAAGAGGAGCGCATCAACTTCATATTAGCTGCTTACAACTCAGGAATCGGACACGTACAAGACGCCATGGCTCTGGCCGAAAAGTACGGCAAAAACAAGTATGTGTGGAAAGACCATGTAGAGACTTTCATTCTGCTAAAAAGTAATGAAGAATACTTCACCGATCCCGTTTGTAAGAATGGATATTTCCGGGGCATCGAGACATATAATTTTGTGAGGGATATTACTTCACGATTTGAGCAATATAAGAATAAGATACAGGATACTTCGCGCCCTTCTGCAAGGAAGAAATAATCATCCCCCAATCTGTAGAATTGAGTGGTTATACTTATAGATGTGAGAGGCTACACTTGTGCAATCGCAAGCCCACACTTTACGAGAAGTATGCCCACACTTGCCAAAGCGTATGCCCACACCTTAAGCAACATTAGCCCACACTTTGAGGAAGGTCTGCCCACACTATAGGAGCGACCAAGTGTGGGCTGACAACCGGAGAGAAAAAAACTGCTGTTTAAAACAAATTCAGCTTATTCTTTTGCGCTTCTTCCAACGAAACGGTCTCTACTTTTCTTTCCTGATTTTTTTTGCACAATTGCGCATACTGCTCGTTAAGTTCCTTCTTCAGTTCCTCTTTTGTTGCAGGATTCATAAGTTTCACTGCTACCGTGGCATTCTGCGAAGCATCTTTCAGATGGACAACCGGAGCATGATACACCGGAGCAATCTTCAATGCCGTGTGAAGCTGCGAAGTCGTAGCTCCCCCTATCAGCAAAGGAATATTCAGGCCCGCCTTCTCCAACTCGATGGCCACATGCACCATCTCATCCAAGGAAGGAGTTATCAGGCCGCTCAGTCCTATCATGTCGACATGTTCCTCTACGGCACGCTGCACGATGGTTTCGGCAGGCACCATTACGCCAAGGTCTATGATTTCATATCCGTTGCAGGCCATAACTACCGAAACGATATTCTTGCCGATATCATGTACATCTCCTTTCACCGTGGCAAGCAATACCTTGCCGGCAGATACCGCCCCTTTTTCCTTTTCGGATTCAATCACCGGCTGAAGTATGGCCACCGCTTTCTTCATGGTGCGCGCCGTTTTCACCACTTGCGGCAAAAACATCTTACCGGCTCCGAACAAATCGCCTACATGATTCATGCCTGCCATCAAAGGGCCTTCAATGATAGACACTGCTGTGGGATAGAGCTTTAACGCCTCGGCAAGGTCTTCCTCCAGATAATCGCTGATACCTTTGGTCAAAGCATATTTCAAGCGGTCTTCCACAACGGTTCCCTCTCTCCATGCCAGTTGCGAATGGGGGGAAGCCGTATTCTTACCACCTGCCCCCTTAGCTTCCTCGGCTTCCGCTTTCAGGCGTTCGGCTGTTTCTATCAACCGCTCGGCAGCGTCAGGGCGCCTGTTCAGCACCACATCTTCAATGCGTTCCAAAATGTCGGCAGGAATATCCGTATAAAGAACAGAAGTTGCCGGATTCACAATACCCATATCCATCCCTTCGCGAATAGCATGATAAAGAAACACGGCATGCATTGCTTCACGGATATAATTATTGCCACGGAATGAGAAAGAGAGATTACTTACTCCTCCGCTGACATGAGCATCCGGCAGATTGTTCCTAATCCAACCGGTGGCACGAATAAAGTCCACGGCATAGTTGTTATGCTCGTCCATCCCCGTAGCTACGGCAAGCACGTTCGGGTCGAAAATAATATCATGAGGATTGAAGTTGATCTTATCGACCAAAAGGCGATATGCACGTTCGCAAACTTCAATTTTGCGTTCAAAAGTATCAGCTTGCCCCTTCTCGTCGAAAGCCATCACTACGACTGCCGCTCCATATTGCTTGATGATGCGTGCATGCTCCAGAAACTTCTCCTCACCTTCTTTCAAAGAAATGGAGTTGACTACAGATTTACCTTGCAGGCATTTCAACCCCGCAACAATCACTTCCCACTTGGAAGAGTCTATCATCACGGGAACGCGCGCAATCTCAGGCTCGGAAGCTATCAGATTCAAAAAAGTAGTCATTTCCGCACAAGCATCCAGCAAGCCGTCATCCATATTGATGTCGATGAGTTGGGCGCCATCTTCCACTTGCCGACGGGCAATGCCAAGCGCCTCATCGTATTTCTTCTCGTTGATCAAGCGCAGGAACATACGCGAGCCCGCCACATTGCAACGCTCACCCACATTTACAAAGTTGTTCTCCGGTTTCACCTCCAGAAGTTCAAGTCCCGAAAGCCACAAGTTGGCAGGTTTCGGGGCGGGACGACGAGGCGACACACCTTCTATTAAAGCAGCATAACGAGCAATGTATTCGTCCGTGGTTCCGCAACATCCTCCAATAATGTTCACCAGGCCTTCATGAATATATTCTTTTATTTCATGTGCCATGTCGTCAGGGCTTTGGTCATATTTTCCCAGACTATTGGGTAAGCCGGCATTGGGGTAGGCACTGATATAATAAGAAGCACGGGCGGCAAGTTGTTCCAGAAAAGGTTTCAATTGCCGGGCTCCGAAAGAACAGTTCAGCCCTACGGAGAAGAGGTCGGCATGTTGCACGGAAGCTAAGAAAGCGTCCAGCGTCTGCCCCGAAAGCGTACGTCCGGCTATATCAGAAACCGTGACGGAAAGCATCAGAGGAACGCGTATGCCGACAGTCTCCATAGCTTGCTCTGCGGCAAAAATAGCAGCCTTTGCATTCAGCGTATCAAAGATGGTTTCTATTAATAAGGCATCTACTCCACCTTCAAGCAAAGCCTCCATCTGCTCTTGATAGGCAGCGGCCAGTTGGTCGTAGGTCAGAGCACGGAAAGCCGGATTGTTGACATCGGGACTCATGGAGCACGTTTTGTTTGTAGGCCCCACGGCACCTGCCACAAAACGAGGTTTATCAGGAGTAAGAGCGGTAAACTCGTCGGCCACCTCGCGAGCCAGCCTTACAGCTGCAAGATTCATTTCACGCACATATTCCTGCACATGATAATCGGCCATACTGACGCAAGTGGAACTGAACGTGTTTGTCTCAATGATGTCTGCCCCTGCTTCCAGATATTTGCGATGGATATCTTGTATCACATCCGGCCTTGTCAGACAGAGTAAATCATTGTTGCCTCTCATCTGCCCGGCAATGTGCGCAAAACGTTCGCCCCGGAAATCTTTCTCCGTTAAGTTGTATTGTTGTATCATGGTACCCATGGCACCATCCAGAATAAGGATGCGCTCACGCACCAACTCGTTCAGCTGTTTCATAATGTTTGTAGAAAAAAAAGAGCCTTGTAATCTGTGGTTCGCTGTTTGATAATTATCATCGTTTGAACATCCGCGCCATATCGCGTTTGTCCTCTTTTTCTTTCAAAGACTGGCGTTTGTCGAATTCTTTTTTACCCTTGGCAAGGGCTACCACTACTTTGGCCAAGCCTTTCTCGTTGATGAACAAACGAACCGGTACAATGGTAAAGCCGGGAGTTTTCGTGTCGCGTGCCAACTTATCCAGTTCTTTCTTGTTTAGCAGAAGCTTACGTTCCCTGCGTGCCGAATGATTGTTGTATGACCCGTAGAAATATTCGGCAATATGCATATTCTTCACCCATAGTTCGCCGTTTGCAAAATAACAGAAGGTATCGACCAGACTTGCTTTTCCCAAGCGGATGGACTTAATCTCCGTACCCGTAAGCACGATACCGGCCGTATAGGTATCTATCAGTTCGTAATCGAATGTGGCACGTTTGTTCTTTATATTTACAGGAGCTTGTTTCATGATTCTATTCACCCTTTCAAATAACTCTTTACCTTAAAAACTCTACACATTGAAAGCGCTCAGTTCAGCACTGTCGTCAATTGATTGAATATCCACTCCACCATTGCCGGACAGACAATCAGCAAAACTGAAGAAAGAATGGTGAAACGCAAACGTTCTTTCTCAGCTACCCGCATCACTTTGTCGCTTCCTTCCCACACCACATACACGATGTAAAACTGAAGTAGCAAAGCTATGATATAGAAATCGGGCAGTATACCGATAACCATTTTCATCAGAAACACCACCACTAAAGCATAGCCTGCAAATTGTTGTGCCAACGGAATGTCGCTCTCCATTCCAAGCATGCGGGCACGCAGCCCGTTGATGAGATAAGCCGCCAGAAAGTATCCTCCGAACAAAGAAACAGCCACAGCGCAACATCGCGTCATGGCATATTGAAAACTTTGCGGCTCGCCCCACCCCATCCTTATCAACGAACCAATGAAGACGGACAACCCGCATAAACCAATCATAGGATAGACAAAGGCCGTAAAGACCTTTCGTCTATCCTCTAAACTAATTTCCTCCCACGTACGAGCCGGAGAGGTAATCAGTCGCAGAGCTATGTAAAATAAATCTTTATAGTTCAAATTACTTCAGTTTATTAAGTTCGCTGCTGTCTATCTCAAAATCCGTATAAGTATCCGGCATCGTCGCGCCATCGGCAGCAACTTTGGCTTTGATTATAATTTTCTCAGGATATTTTTGGGTACTGCTCTTGATAGCACTCATGATGCTTTTAATATCATAAGCCTTATTCCGGTAAGCATTTGCTTCTGTTTTAGTATCCGTTCCCTTTTTATGCTGCAAATAAAGCACCAGTTCCGATGCACTCTTCTGCATATCTTTTACATATATCAACTCGAATGAATGCTGTTCCAATGCTTCCGTTTTATTTTCCATCTTCCAGTTGATAGGCAAAACCACCATTTCAGAACCATAAATAAACGGTTTGTAGGTATCACCGTACTGAGCAACAGGATTCAAGGTCACAATAGGTGCATCCCCAAGAGGCATATCGGCCTCGGTAGCTACGGTTCGAGTTTCATAAGAATCTATAGCCACGACTCCCACAAGTTGAATAGTGCGATTGGTAGTTGTAGCCGTTTCTTTCCCTGCCTGCGTTTCTACATTTTTGTATTGAAGCAAGACTAAATCGCTTTTTGTTATATCAAAGCCACTGTTAGCCTTTACTGTGGCAAGTGAACTTTCAGTGGGGAAATATTTATTTCCTCCCAAATCTTCAAACCAAGAACTTCCTAAATAGTGTTTTACACGCATATAGCCATAGCCGTCAAAAGAACTTTCATTATCACCACTATTCAGACACGAGGTTAACGAAACACCCAACAAAAGGGTAAAGGCAATCATCAAAAAATTCAAATGTTTCATTTTTCTTTAATATTAGAGTTTGCAAATTTAGATAAAAGAATCGAGTAATGAGATACCCCACTCTTTTTTTCATTGTTTTTAAGAGTAAACGGAAAACACGCCCGAATACTGCAAATGCTTCTGTTTTTTAACATTTCGTCATCCTCAACCGGTACAACCAGTCTGCCCGTTTCGTGCTTTTTGCAAACAACGTTATCTGCCGGTGGAAAAAACGCCCCGGAGTTATACAATCGTGGCAAACAAATCGATATGCTCATCCACATATCCGGCCACGGCAGCGGTATATTCTTCTTCCTTTTCCAGAAATTCGTCTTCCAAATCGTCGAATGCTTCGTATTCTTCGTACATTGCCATAAACTCTTCGTCTGTACGCTCGCGCTCCAAGTCATCACGATGAGCGTCATATATCTTCTTGGCGGCGTAAATCAGCTTGCTCAAATCGCCAATCCCCCACAGACGCATCACCTTGGCAAACGGATTATCAAAGATATATCCGCCATAGCCATTCTGAATCAATTGGCAAAACCCTCCTTCCATCACTTCATCGCGAAAAATCCGATAGGCCAGCAATGAATGTTGTTCAGCTGTGAGCATACTCATCGTATCGGCTGCCAAATTGCCATTGCTTTCTATCTCTTGTTCATAAGCCTCGGTAAATACATGGATAAAGGCATCCATCCCGTCGGCAGCCGCTTGACGCAAAGCAGCATCTGTCACTTTTATCATATTGAGTATTTTTTTAGAAGCTTGTTTGAATTTAGCACTCCACTCTTTCCAATCTTCTTGATTTACAGAAGAATTCTTTCTGCTTTTGCAAGAAGCATAGCGGAACATGCGACGGCAAAGTTAAGAGTTTGATTCAATAATTACGCCTGAAAAGACAAAATATCGACAAAAACCAGCCTTGAAACAATCTCAGTGAAGAAAATATGAGGAGATACAGTGATCCCACAATCAAGCAGTTTGAGCGGATAGCAATCATGAATGGATGTGTTGTACTTATGGAATAAACCTCTTAAATCTATGGAATAAAATTGTTTGCTGTAAACAGTAAACTTGTTCGCAACTTGGATAAATCTCTGTTCGCACGGTGCGAATACAAAAACGCAACCTGCGGACAAATGTTCGCAACGCGCGAACAGACATCCGCGCAGTGCGAACAAAGCTTTGAGCATGAAAAACTGCAGCGAGTTCCATAAGTTGGAGTGTGTAGGTAAATCAGTAAAGGCAGAGGATTGAGGTGATGGTGCATCAGCAAGAACAGCAGTATAATATAATAAGGAGAGATGTCGGTCAAAAATGAAGAGGCAGTAGTGCCGACGTATGTTCTATCTCCGATTGAGGCTAAGAGTCCTAATGCTTAATTGGGGAAAACAAAAAGGAAAAAACGAAAAAGGAGATTAAAACAGACTCTTAGTAAAAAAGTCAAATTGAAGAGTTGGCAAAAACGAAGAAAAGAACTAACTTTGCGCCGACTAATAAAAGTGGATTACATTTTTCTTAATTATATCACTTAAAAAGAGCTAATTATGACTTATTCACACGAAGTGGAACACATGTGTGTTGTGAAGAAAGGTCCTAACCACGGGCCGGCTCCTATTCCCGAAGAAGGTAAATGGGTAAAAGCTAAAGAAATTGTTGACATCTCTGGTTTGACACACGGCATCGGCTGGTGTGCTCCTCAGCAAGGTGCGTGTAAATTAACCCTCAACGTAAAAGAAGGTGTTATTCAGGAAGCTTTGGTTGAGACTATCGGTTGCTCCGGTATGACTCACTCTGCTGCCATGGCATCAGAAATTCTCCCGGGAAAGACTATTCTCGAAGCATTGAACACCGACCTCGTTTGCGACGCTATCAACACAGCCATGCGCGAACTCTTCCTGCAAATCGTTTACGGCCGCACACAATCTGCTTTCTCTGAAGGCGGTTTGATGATCGGTGCCGGTCTGGAAGACTTGGGTAAAGGTCTGCGTAGCCAGGTAGGTACATTGTATGGTACTCTGGCCAAAGGTTCTCGTTATCTTGAAATGGCAGAGGGTTACATTAAGACCATCGCTCTGGATAAGAACGATGAAATCTGCGGATACGAATTCGTTCACCTTGGCAAGTTTATGGATGAGATCAAGAAAGGTACGGACGCCAACGAAGCTTTGAAGAAAGTAACCGGCACATACGGTCGCTTCACTGCCGAGCAAGGTGCAGTTAAACACATTGACCCACGTCACGAATAATATAAGGAGGAAAGACATTATGATTAGAGAAGTAAAATTTGAAAGCCAAGACCGTCGTATCAAACAGATTCTTGCTGCTTTGAACGCTAACGGTATCAAAGACATCGAAGAAGCTAACGCTATCTGCGAAGCTCATGGTCTCGATCCTTATAAGACTTGTGAAGAAACCCAGCCCATCTGTTTCGAAAATGCGAAATGGGCTTATGTGGTAGGTTGTGCCATCGCCATTAAGAAAGGTTGTAAAAATGCAGCCGAAGCAGCCGAAGCAATCGGTATCGGTCTGCAAGCATTCTGTATTCCGGGTTCCGTAGCCGACGACCGTAAGGTTGGTATCGGTCATGGCAATCTGGCTGCGATGTTGTTGCGCGAAGAAACCAAATGTTTCGCATTCTTGGCCGGCCACGAATCATTCGCTGCCGCCGAAGGTGCCATCAAGATTGCAGCCAAAGCCGACAAGGTGCGCAAAGAACCTCTGCGCTGCATCCTGAACGGTTTGGGCAAAGATGCCGCACAGATCATCTCTCGTATCAACGGTTTCACTTACGTACAGACTCAATTCGATTACTATACAGGCGAACTGAAAGTTGTTCGCGAAATAGCATACAGCGACGGTCCTCGCGCCAAAGTAAAATGCTACGGTGCCGATGATGTTCGTGAAGGTGTTGCCATCATGTGGAAAGAAGGCGTAGATGTTTCCATTACCGGTAACTCTACCAACCCGACCCGCTTCCAACACCCCGTTGCAGGAACTTACAAGAAAGAACGCGTACTTGCCGGCAAGCCTTATTTTTCTGTAGCATCGGGTGGCGGTACAGGCCGTACACTCCATCCGGACAACATGGCGGCCGGCCCTGCATCTTACGGTATGACGGACACGATGGGCCGCATGCACAGCGATGCCCAATTCGCCGGTTCTTCATCCGTTCCCGCTCACGTGGAAATGATGGGATTCCTCGGTATCGGTAACAACCCGATGGTAGGATGTACAGTGGCTTGCGCTGTAGACGTGGCTCAGGCTTTGGGTAAATAAATTAAAGTTTCCCACATAAAAAAACTCCCGTAACCAGATAAAATTACGGGAGTTTTTCTTTATGGCAACATTGAATAATACCTAAGATTCAATGATAGAAAAAGGGGAGGTAATCAAGATTTCTTCTTCAAGGTAAATCCTGTCATCATACCATCATAGCTGCTTGCCAAAGAGCTGACACTTTTGATAGCTGTATTATTACTTTTACTTCCAAAGAAAATCAGTAACTTCAGCAATTTATCCGAGTCGAACAACAGATCCATGCCGGCAGAAGAATAATCTATTTTTGCATTCATACCTATCAATCTGGCAAATTTGAGATTTACTTTTTGTGTAGTACTGTTGTAAGAATAGGTTCCACTCATTTTTTTACGTCCTATTTGGGCATTGAAAGTACTATCGGCATTGAAAGTAAAACTCATCTGTCCTTCCTTGATGCCGACTTTGGCCAATTGCTCATCCAACTTACTTTCAGCAGCAGACGCAGCAACGAGGCCTCCAGCTTTTTTCAGTAAATTGTCTGATTTAAAGTCCACAGCTGCTCCTGTATAACTCCACGTTCCTACCATGTCTATTATGGCGGTATTTTTCCCGGTCACTGTTTCTACAGCTTTATTGAACAGATCTGAAAGAGTTTGTGCCCGACCGCAAGTGGGCATGAACATAGCGGCAATAAGTAATTGCCCAAGAATAATTTTTTTCATTGTTTTGTTTGAGTTTATATTATCTACTTATTCAAATCTTTGTTAATACTTTCCATGTAATCTAATAATTCCTTTTTTCCCAACCGGTTTTCGGAAGAGGTCACGAAATAAGGCGGTAATTCCTCCCATTGTTCCTGCAATTTTTGAAGATACTGACTGATATTGTTATTCAGTCTGCCTCCTTTCAACTTATCGGCTTTGGTAAACACAATAGCAAAAGGAATGGCATTCTCACCCAGCCACTCTATGAATTGAAGGTCGATGGCCTGAGGTGCCAGCCTACTGTCTATCAGGACAAACAGATTAGTCATCTGTTGACGTTGCAAGATATAGCTTTCGATGATATTTCTTATTTGCTCCTTGCCTTTCTGTCCCCGCTTGGCATATCCATAACCCGGAAGGTCTACAATGTACCAGCTCTTATTGATAAGAAAATGATTGATGAGCATCGTCTTCCCGGGAGTAGCAGAGGTCATAGCAAGGCCTTTCCGCCCGGTGAGCATATTGATCAGGCTGGATTTTCCTACATTAGAACGTCCGATAAAGGCATATTCGGGGAAAGACCCTTCCGGACATTTTTGCACATCTGCATTACTGATGGTAAATTCCGCACTTGTAATATCCATGGTTGTTTCTGCTTTTTTATGTTACAAGCGACAAAGGTAGCACTTATTTCATAAGATTACACTATCTTTGCGTCCAATAGGAAGATTTTAAGTATGAATGGACAATTTCCCTCGACATTATTGGAAAAGGCGGTAAGCGAGTTTGCCAAGTTGCCCGGAGTGGGACGTAAAACGGCTATGAGGCTGGTTCTTCATTTACTACGGCAGGACACGGCTACAGTAGAAGCGTTCGGTAACGCAATCGTCACATTAAAACACGAGGTAAAGTATTGCAAGGTCTGTCATAACATCTCTGATACGGAAACGTGCCGCATCTGTTCCAATCCTCAGCGAGATGCTTCGGTGATTTGTGTAGTGGAGAATATCCGTGATGTGATGGCAGTGGAAGCTACACAGCAGTTTCGTGGGCTGTATCATGTATTAGGAGGTGTCATCTCACCGATGGACGGTATAGGCCCCGGAGATTTGCAGATAGAAAGCCTGGTGCAGCGAGTACTTGCCGGTGGCATTGACGAAGTTATCCTGGCACTGAGCACAACGATGGAAGGAGATACAACCAACTTTTATATTTATCGTAAACTGGAAAAACTCGGAGTGAAGCTTTCTATCATAGCCCGTGGCATTTCGGTGGGCGATGAATTGGAATATGCCGATGAGGTAACTTTAGGGCGTAGTATTGTAAACCGTACTCCATTTTCAGGAACTGTATAAAACTCTTTGAGAATCTATAAATTATCACAATCATACATATATGGAAAAAGAAATAAAAAAGACTACAGCACACGTCAAAGTAGCTTTTGCCTGTTTTTGGATGATTTCCATTCTGCTTGTCATATCCGGAGAGATGGGAAGTAGCTGGGTGGGGCTGTATGTAGGGAATATTTCTGCAACTTATATGGCCGAAACGATAACCATTTTACTGACCGCATCTTGTGTGCCAATCTCCTTGAAACTTTTCTCGTGGGTCCTGACCCGAAAAATAGATATCGCAACTCTTCCCAAAGCTCTTCGCCTCTATGCTTTGTGGAGTGATATTCGGTTGGTCTTGCTAAGTTTACCGGTTTTAACCGGTTTTTTCACCTACTATATGATGTTGAGCACCACAGGGGTACTCTGTGGTATGATAGGCTTGACCGCCTCCCTTTTCTGTTTACCCGGTGAAGAGCGTTTGCGTAAAGAACTGCATATTGACAAGTAAGAATATGGCTGATTTAGCAATGAATAAATCTTATTTTCGTAGTGAACGAGTACGTCTCCGAGCCATGGAGCCGGAAGATCTGGAAGTAATGTATGAAATGGAAAACGACCCAGAAATGTGGGATGTGACCAATTTCACCGTGCCCTACTCAAAGTTTATATTAAAGCAATATATAGAGCACTCCGAATGCGACATGTTTGCCGACCGTCAGCTACGCATGATGATTGTACGTATGGAAGACAATGCTGTGATGGGCACCATAGACATCACCGAGTTTGTTCCCATGCATGCCCGCGCAGAAGTGGGTATTGCGATGCGAAGAGAGTATAAAGGGAACGGCTATGCCAAAGAAGCATTGGAATTACTGTGTAATTATGTCTTTAACTTCCTGCACCTGAAGCAGCTGATTGCTCATATCACCACTGACAACAAAGCAAGTATACACCTTTTTGAGTCATGCGGTTTCGTGTCATGCGGACTTCTGAAAGAATGGTGGCGTGTTGGCGGCGTATACAAGGACGTAGTATTGCTGCAATGTCTTCGAAGAACTAATTGAATATGGGGATTTGCGGAAAACGTGACCAAATTTCATACTTCCCTCCCAACTTGCAGAGTGCTTTTTTCCAAAGTTCGTCACTGGCTTCTTCATCCATCAGTGAAGCGATATTCTCTTTGCTCACCAACCATGTGTTCTCGTGAATCTCTTGGCACAATTGTTTATGCTCCCATCCGGAGTATCCCAAGAAAAATCTGATTTTACCTTTTATGGGATATCCCTGCATAATATATGCCTTAATAGCTTCAAAATCGCCATTCAGATAAAAATTTTTGTCTATAGGAAGCGCACCCTTAATGCCGTCGAGAGTATGTAGATAAAATAAAGTATCCATACTGATCGGGCCACCTTTGTAAATCGGAATGTTTTCCCTACAATGAAATCCTTCGAGAATATCATTCAAGCATACGGGAAGCGGCTTATTCATGACAAGCCCCATTGTGCCATCGTGTGTATGGTCTACCAATAAAATAACAGAGCGACCAAATACATGATCACACAAAAAAGGTTCGGAAATTAAAACCTTTCCTTGCGCTGGAACAACGTGGTTTGTCTCTATTTTGAAAATATCTATATTAGTATACATGCCACTAATATACAAAATATTTCACAACGAGCAACCAAAATCAGTTATTTTTTTTAACCAAGCACGCTTTTCTTAACAGATTATTATTTTAAGAGCCTATTTTATTTTTACTCAAGATTCCTTGTAAGTAAATCCTAAATAGGCTCTGATATGACGGAAATATTCCTTGTGTCCCCACCTTATTCAATGGGATGATTTGCTGCAAAAACAGCCATTCGCTCATCCAATAGAGCATATTGGTGATCGTATATAAAAGAAGTACATGCACGCAGTCCTTCCTGATTACTTCCTGTAGTGACCAAAGAGATGGCACTAACTCCGTAATACATCAATTCTTTGGCAAGTTCGCCACTGCTCATTCCCGGATAACCAATGGTAAAGTAGAATCCATCGGCAATAGGGTCACCAAGGTCATTATCGTATACCAAATGGAAACCATGGCGCAAAAAAATCTGTTTGAGACGGTTCGCACGGTCACCATATACTTTCACCTCATCAAGGAAATTATATTTCCCCTCATTGGCAGCCTTCAACATTGCGGCCAAGGCATATTGTGCCGAATGGCTGGTTCCTGAGGAGAGCGCATACAATACCCGGTGGATGAACACCGTACCGAAAGTACCGCCGCCATATCGTTTAGTCAGTCCGGGGTAGGTACGATTATAAAGTTTATCAGAAATACAACTCACTCCGATACGCTGCCCCGCATAGCTGAATGCCTTGGAACCAGAGATAAGCAGCACATAATAATCGGTATAGTGTGCCACAGAAAGTTGATAAGGTGCCTGGAAAGGTTGGCTCAGGTCTTGACGGAAATCCATGGCAAAATACGCAAGATCTTCTAAAACAATGGTATCATACAAGGTGGCAAGTTCGCCAATGATACGCAATTCTTCTTCTTTTAGGCAGATCCAGCTGGGATTATTCGGATTGGAGTAAATAATCGCTGCAATATTACCTTTGCGGAGATAACTTTCAAGTTTATACTTTAGTTTATCTCCACGATATTCATACACATCGAAAGTCTCAAATTTATATCCCATTACTACCAATTGCTGCTTTTGTACCGGAAAGCCGGGATCAATGAAGAGAATGGTATCTTTCTTTTCGTCACACTGACAAGAAGTGAGGAACGAAGCAAAAGTCCCCTGCATAGAGCCGGTCACGGGTACGCACCCTTCAGCAGCTACATCTACATTGATAAAAGCTTTGATGAAGCGTGAGGCTTCTTCTTTCAAGGAAGGTAACCCATTAATATCCGGATAAAGACTGGCAATACCATTCTTTAAGGCCTCGATTTCAGCTTTCACTCCAACGCTGGAAGGTGGCAGGCCTGGTACTCCCATCTCCATTTTAATAAATTCCACCCCCGATGTGGCTTCCACTTTAGCAGCAATGGCTTTCACTTCGCGTATGGTTGCTTTTGCAAAATCTGCAATATGAAAATCTTCGATAGCTTTATCTACTAACTGACGTTCGATAGGAGTATTTTTCATAATTTTCAATATTAATTTAGCTTCGCAAAGGTAATATAAATCTCACATAATCAATCGATATAAAAAATAAAGATATTTTTTTCTTTCAAGCTATTGCAGATTTCAAAGAAATATCTACCTTTGCAACCGCAATCGAGAGAGATACCGAAAAGCAATAAATGGTGCGTTAGTTCAGTTGGTTAGAATACATGCCTGTCACGCATGGGGTCACGGGTTCGAGTCCCGTACGCACCGCAATAAATATTGAAAATTAATAATTTATAAAACAACACCCAATTTTACACCCTATATGTAAAGTTGGGTATTGTTTTTTATAAGATTCAAATAGCAGAAAGCGGAAGTGTCAAAGAAAAATACTGCCAAGAGAGAAGCGGAAGAAGAGGAGGTGATGACGGATAGGATGAAGGTTGCCGAAGAGACACAACCGATGCCCGAAGAAATAGGGCCGCTTGCCGAAAAAGCAAGCCCGCTTGTAGAAGAAGACGGGGATTTTCAGGCGGCAGCTTCCCCTGCCACTGCTACGGAAGTGTCCGAAACTTGCGCGGCGACTCCGGACAAACTTGTAGCCGACTGCTTGCCGACTGCCTGCCGGCTCGCAGTCGGCAAGCAGTCCGAAAAGAGGCAAAAAGCGGGATAACAAGCTGTGTTTTAGCAAGTTACCTCACTGCCCTCCCCTCGCGCGCGCGAGAGAAGAAAAGAATAGAGAAGAAGAGAATAGAAAATACCTCCTCCATATAATTCCTCCTCTTAAGGTGGAGGAGGTGGAGAAACGCCACACCGCATGAGCCATAACGTGAGGGCGCAACGGGTGCGAGGTGTGAGATTGCAGACAGTGAAGTGCGGGGTTACGGAAGCCGAAGTGCGGGCTTACGGGTGACAAAGTGCGGAGTTGCGGACGATGAAGTGTGGAGGGGATGAGGGACATGGATGAACTTATACGCCGGTTCGGGATAAGATCCTCTCCTTCTCTTGCACAGCATGACCTTGTCATACATCGGCATTGGTTTGTTCTTCATCTTTGCTTTCAATCCGTGTAGAAGATGTATCCTCCGTTGAAAGAGTTGCTCAAAAAGTTCCTGTTTGATATAGCCCCTGTCGACAAAAACCTTTCCGTACAAGACTTTTGTAAAAACAGGCCACACCCGTTTGTCCCTGTCATCCACGCTGGCCGGTGTGAGACAGAAAGTTATGAGCTCTCCCGTGTTATTGCAGAGAACATCAAACGAATCGGCTTACTCGGGCAACCATCGTTCTGACAATACAAAGGGCTGAAAGCCGTATCGAATTTCTCCCAATCTATTTTGTCGGCCAATTTGTAGAGTGGGTGCGATGGAGGCAGCATGTCTGATAAACTGCTGAATAATGAAGGGGGATTATGGGACTTTTTTATTATGAAAGAGGTTGTGTCAAAACGTTGGCACAACCTCACATTCTCAGACAGAGCGGCAAGCGAGACTCGAACTCGTGACCCTCAGCTTGGGAAGCTGATGCTCTACCAACTGAGCTACTGCCGCATTCTTTATATCTACTTAAGTGGCTGCAAAGGTAATAAAATCTTCCTGAAAGAAACAAGCATTTTCTTAAATATTTCGTGTTTCTAAATTATCTTCCCCTTAAGTTCCTATGTTTGTAATTGAAAAACAGGAACTAATATCATACAAGATAAAAAACGAGAGTATTCTCTATAAAACCTACTCCTATCTTTAAAAGGTTAATTCCATAATATCATGAGACATCCTTGCCTTTGCCATAGAAATCATATATATTTGCTCCATAAATCAAGCAGATGCAGCATTATGAAGCGAATCATACTAATCACCGGAGGGTCCCGTTCCGGTAAAAGCACGTATGCCGAGAAATTGGCACTCAGCCTTTCGCCCACCCCTGTGTATATTGCCACGGCACGCATTTGGGATGACGATTTTAGGGAAAGAGTGGAACAGCATCAGAAACGGCGGGGAGCGGAATGGATCAATATTGAAGAAGAGAAAGAACTCAGTCGCCACCGATTGGCTGAAAAGGTGGTTTTGATAGACTGCGTCACTCTATGGTGCACCAACTTCTTTTTTGATATGAATTCCGATACCGAGCAGGCACTTGCCGCAGCTAAAGAGGAGTTCAACCGTTTCACCGAGCAAGAGGCTACTTTCATTTTCGTAACCAATGAGATTGGTATGGGTGGGGTTTCCGAGAACAAACTACAACAGAAGTTCACGGATATGCAGGGATGGATGAATCAATATATTGCCTCCCGCGCCGATGAGGTGATATTGATGGTGGCAGGCATTCCGATGCAAGTAAAAAAATGACGAGATAACCAACTGCAAATAGTAATCAAATAATGAATAAACAAACCTTATTAGGGTTTTAAACAAGAAAATACTAATGAAAACATTCCATATCACTCACCCGGACGAATCTATCCGTGCCGCATTGACAGACAAAATCAACAACCTTACCAAACCCAAAGGTTCTCTGGGCATGTTGGAGGAATTGGCACTGCAAATCGGTCTTATACAGCAAACCTTATCCCCTACCCTGAGGCATCCACAGAACATTATCTTTGCGGCCGATCATGGCATTGTAGAAGAAGGAGTGAGCTTGTCTCCCAAAGAAATCACTTGGCAACAAATCAGCAACTTCCTACACGGAGGGGCAGGTGTAAACTTTCTTTGCCGGCAACATGGATTCGTATTGAAAATAGTAGATGCCGGCGTGGACTACGACCTGCCGTATGAAAAGGGCATTATCAATATGAAAGTGCGCAAAAGTTCGCGAAATTATCTACACGAAGCCGCTATGACCGAAGAAGAAATGGAACAATGTATGGAACGAGGCGCCGAAGTGGTGCGCCTATGCCACAACGAAGGCAGCAACATCCTCAGTTTCGGTGAAATGGGTATAGGAAATACCTCTTCGTCTTCTTTATGGATGAGTTACTTTGCCGACATTCCGTTAGAGCAATGTGTAGGAGCTGGCAGCGGTCTCGACCATATGGGCATCCGTCACAAATACGAAGTATTAAAGCAATCAATGGATAATTATAAAGGAAACGGCTCCGTACGCGACATCATGCGTCACTTCGGCGGTTTGGAAATGGTGATGGCCGTAGGTGCCATGCTGCAAGCGGCAGAATTGAAAATGATTATATTGGTGGACGGATTCATCATGAGCAATTGCCTCCTTGCCGCTTCCATGCTCCATCCGGAAGTGAAAGACTATGCCATCTTCGGGCATTGCGGAGACGAAACAGGACACAGGCTTGTACTCGATTCCTTGCACGCCAAACCGTTACTGAATCTGGACTTGCGTTTGGGAGAAGGTACGGGAGCAATATGTGCATATCCCATTGTAGACTCCGCCGTAAGGATGATTAATGAAATGGATAATTTTGCACATGCTTCTATTACGAAATATTTTTAATCCGACACATCCTGAACAAACAATTTTTAATAAAGAATAGATTACCATAGATTCTCAACGTAAACCATGAACAACATTCTGGCAGCATTCATATTACTCACCCGATTACCTTTCTGGAGAATAAAAGAAGTACCGACCGATAGTTTCAAACACATAGTCCCCTATTGGCCGCTCGTGGGTTGGTTGACGGGTGGCATAATGGTGACAACATTATGGTTGACAGCTCAGGTTTTGCCGCTGCCGACAGCATGGGGAATAGCTATTGTGAGCCGCCTGCTCGTCAGCGGATGTTTGCACGAAGATGGTCTGGCCGATTTCTTCGATGGTTTTGGCGGAGGAAAGACACGCGAGCATACACTTTCCATCATGAAAGATTCTCATATTGGCAGTTACGGAGTCATCGGACTGATTTGCTATTTCCTGCTTTTATGGCAATTGCATCATCTTCCGCTCCACAGCCTTTGTATCCTTGTATTCTGCGGAGACTGCTGGAGCAAATGTTGCGCTTCTCAGATTGTCAACTTCTTACCTTACGCCCGTAAAGAAGGAGAAAGTAAAACCGGAGTTTTATACAACCGTATGACTATCGGCGAATTATTCGTTTGTCTCATTGTCGGCCTGCTACCACTTGCGGTACTATTGCCTGCAAAGATATGGGTTGCCGCTTTCTTCCCCATATTCACCTTTGCCTTGTTATGCCTACTGATGAAACGACGCTTGCAAGGATATACGGGTGACTGCTGCGGAGCCACTTTTCTGCTTTGCGAACTATCGTTCTATATAGGAAGTCTGATACTGATAAACCTTACATATATAAATGGTTGATTGGTATGATTTGTCATTCTACATAAGGTAAAGTTCCTTTTATCAGTGACACAGTAACAATTCAACAATAGAAGCTACCTATACAATGGAAATAATCTTGATTCGCCACACTTCGGTAGATGTGCCGCCGGGTGTATGTTACGGGCAGACAGATGTACCCTTAAAAGCAACATTTAAAGAAGAAGCCTCCGTGACAGCGGAAAATCTGAAGGAGTATTTTCCCTTCGAACATGTCTACACAAGTCCGTTGACACGGTGCGTCCGCCTCGCCTCATTTTGCGGTTATCCCGATGCCGAACACGACAATCGCCTCATGGAGATAAACTTCGGCAGTTGGGAAATGAAGCCTTTTGACCATAATAACGATCCTCGCTTGAAGGAGTGGTATGCTGACTATCTGAACGTGGCTGCCACAGGCGGAGAGTCATTTGCCATGCAATATCAACGCGTCAGTGGTTTTCTGGACGAACTTAAACAGAAACCATACAAGAAAGTAGCCATCTTTGCACATGGAGGCGTACTGATTTGCGCACAAATTTATGCCGGAATCATCCATGTAGAAGAGGCTTTCAGGGCATTAACTCCCTATGGAGGCATCATACGTATCCATCTGAATAAGAAATGAAGAAAATAATTGTCCTCCCAAACTTACGCCATCGAACAAAAAAGCGGCACAGAATTCTATCTGTCACCGCTTTTACATTATTTACAGGGGCAATTATTCTTCGGAGTTTGCCGCTTTCTTTCTTGTTCTTGTCGGCTTTTCCTTTGCTGTCTCAGTTTTTTGTTCGGAAGTTATGCCCGCCAATTCAGGGTCAATCATAATGCGTCCGCAGTATTCGCAAACGATGATTTTCTTGCGCGAACGAATATCCAATTGTCTCTGAGGTGGAATCTTGTTGAAGCAACCGCCGCAGGCATCGCGCTGTACATATACAATGCCAAGTCCGTTACGTGAGTTTTTACGAATGCGCTTGAACGACTGAAGCAACCTCGGTTCTATCTTGGTTTCAAGATCTTTGGCTTTGTCTCTCAACTTTTCTTCTTCCTGCTTTGTCTCAGAAATGATTTCGTCCAATTCGCTTTTCTTCACCTCAAGGTCTTTTTGTCTTTCCTCCAAAGCGGCAGAACTATCGGCCACTTCCTTGGATTTTTCCACTTCCTGTTCGGCAAACTCTTTGATACGCTTTTCGCATAACTCTATTTCCAAAGTCTGGAACTCAATTTCTTTACTCAAGAAATCATACTCCCGGTTATTACGTACATTATCTTGCTGGTCTTTATATTTTGCAACAGAAGCCTTTGCTGCTTCAATTTCGACTTTTTTCCCGGCGATGGATGATTTCAGTTCGGAAACTTCTGCTTTGATTCTGTCAATACGTGTACTGAGACCGGCAATCTCATCTTCCAAGTCTTGCACCTCCAGCGGAAGCTCACCTCTCAACGTCTTTATTTCATCAATCTTAGACAACATAGTCTGCAATTGGAACAAAGCTTTCAGCTTTTGTTCCACGGTCAATTCCTGAGGATCTTTCTTTGCTTCTTTAGCCATTTTACTTATAAGTATTTTATGGGATTTGTATTTACTTTGGTTATTTGAACATCAAAATAAGGAAACGCATCCCTGATTATCGTATAAAAAATTTCTTTCGTATATTGTTCACTTTCATAATGTCCTATCTCTGCCAGCAGTATATCAGAATCATGCCCGAAGTAATCGTGATACTTTATTTCGCCCGTAATAAAGACATCTGCCCCGTTGCGTATGGCAAGCGGCATTAAAAAGGCGCCCGCACCTCCACATAACGCAACTGTCCTGATTTCTCTTCCGATTAGTTTGTTATGCCTCAGACATTCTACTTCAAAGGTTTTCTTGATTCGTTTCAGAAACTCTAGTTCCGTTTCCGATGCTTCAAGTTCTCCTATGACACCGGCTCCGGCTTGCGTCCACGAATTTTGAAGAGGATATAGATCGAAAGCCGGTTCTTCATATGGATGCACTGCCATCAAAGCCTTGACAACTTCCGTTTTTTTATAGACCGGAAGTATCGTTTCAATGCGCATTTCTTTCTCCGTATGCAATTTCCCTATCTCCCCACAATAAGGATGCGTACCCTCTTGTGCACGGAATGTTCCCTCTCCTTCCAAATTATAACTGCAAGAATCATAGTTGCCGATATGTCCGCATCCGGCCTCGAACAAGGCTTTTCGCACCGTTTCCGCCTGCGCCTCTGGAACAAATGTAACCAACTTTATCAAAGCGTTTTCCTTTGCCTCCAAAATTCGTACATTCTTCAATCCTATCTTCTCGGCCATTTTGAAATTCACCCCTCCCGGCGAATTATCCAAGTTGGTATGGGCTGCATAGATAACAATATCATTCTTGATAGCTTTCAAGATGCATCGCTCTACATAATCTCTGCCCGTGATGGATTTATACCCTTTAAAGATGAGGGGATGATGGGCGATGACAAAGTTGTATCCCAATGAAATCGCTTCATCCAATACGGCTTCGGTAACGTCAAGACACAACAAAGCCCCTGTTGCTTCCGCATCTGTCAATCCGATTTGCACGCCGGCATTATCAAATCCGTCTTGCAATGGCAGAGGCGCGAACCGTTCAAGGGCGCTTACTATTTCTTTAATTTTCATTGTAACCAGAAAACTTGGCCGCAAATATAGGAAAAATCAACGGATTAAAAAAAGTTCCGGATAAAAAAGTCATACCTATAAATATTTATGCAGTTTGCAACTATTTATGTTCTTTCTTTTCCACCATCACCGACAGCAGTTTACCATAGGCGTCGAAAGACTTTCGATAGGCCAAAGAGATGGTAATCATCAGAGAAAGCATGGACGCGGTGAAGGTGATGACCATAATCATCATTTGATATTTGATGGCTACATTCGGACTGCTGCCTCCCAATATCTGTCCTATCATGGTTCCGGGAAAAGCAACCAATCCCATTACAGAGATGTTGGCAATCAGTGGGCTGAAGGCTTTGATGATGGCTTGACGAATGAAGGGGGCTTGCGCTTCTGCTCTTGTAGCTCCATTCCCAAGAAGATAACGGTAAAGTTGCTGTTCGCGTTTCAAGCCACTATAATAGGCATTGAGAGCAATTACGTTGCTGGACAACATATTGCCCATAAGAATACCGAAAATGGGAATAAAATATCTGGCGCTGAACACTTTTTCTATCTGCAAAACAATTCCGATAAAAAATAATCCCACGCACACTACACTGCATAGAAATCCTGCGGAGATAGGAAGAAGCAGTATTTTTCGTTTCAACTGTGTGCGTGCCAATGCCGTTTGCGACGCGACGAATATCATGACAATCACCCACAGAAAATTTATCCACGGATTGTCCCACAGAAAAAGATAATTCAAATATACTCCTATAAAGAACAATTGTACAATCATACGAACCGTACCTATCACGGTAGCATGCAATAGTCCTGTCTTGAACTTCCAAATGTAAAACAGCGGTATCAACAACAGCAATAATCCGATGCCTAAACTGAGATATGAGATGTCTATTGTTTCCAATTTTTTATATACGTGCTGTTTGATAACAGTAATAAATTACATCATGATAATGTGCCGGTCGCATCCATCGGCAAATCTTTTGTCGTGAGACACTGTCAATACGGCACTTCCTTTTTCCGCTTGCTTTCGGAAAAAAGAAATCACCTTCTCCGAAGAACCTGAATCAAGAGCGGAAGTCGGTTCGTCGACAATAATCAAAGGCTTGCCAATCATGGAGGCCACGGCTATCATCATGCGTTGACGCTGTCCGCCGGATATTTCATTAACCCGTTTATCGTACAACTCCCGTTCCAACCCCAAGTCTTCAAAACAAGCAAACAATCGAGATTCGGAAAAAGGAGTACTTCGATTTGCCTTCAAGCCGAAAGGTAGTTGTACCATGTCTCTCACCCACTCCAACGGTAATGCCAGCTCTTGAGGAATCCAAGCTATCTGTTTACGCACCTTGTCAACACTTTCTTTGTTCAGCAAAATGCCATTCAATATGATACGCCCTTCTTTCAACGGGACAAATCCGAGGATGGCATTGAGCAGTGAAGTCTTTCCACATCCCGACGGACCGGATATACTGACTATCTCTCCCTTGTTCAATAACAGATTAAATCCTGAAAAAAGCACGTTGTTACCATAAGCGATACCGGCATTTTCTATTTGCAACATGGGCATTCTTTTTATCTTTCTATATTGCAAAGATAGTGCAAAAAAATATTTGTGCTATCTTTGACGCACTAATTAATTCAGGAAGGAAAGATTATGATACAGAATGAACGTGATTGTCGGCACGAGCACGTGCTCGATGTGGCTCGTCAAATGATGACTGCCGCACGCACCGCACCTAAAGGAAAAGGTATCGATGTGCTTGAAGCAGCCTTGGTGACGGGTGAAGACCTTAAAAAACTTTCGGCAAAAATGGTCGAAATGGCAGAAGAGTTTGGCATGAAATTCTTTCTTCGGGATGCAGAAAACATTTTGCAGGCCGAATGTACCATAATAATAGGTACGAACGAGCAAGCTCAAGGACTAAACTGCGGACATTGCGGCTTCCCCACTTGCGGAGAACGTATAAAAGGAATTCCATGCGCATTGAACACGATAGATGTAGGTATTGCCATAGGTTCGGCTTGTGCTATGGCGGCCGATATGCGTGTCGATACTCGCGTAATGTTTTCGGCCGGACTTGCCGTCCAACGTTTGGACTGGCTGAAGGGATGCAAAACGGTATTCGCCATTCCGATAAGCGCATCTTCAAAGAATCCGTTCTTCGACCGAAAGCCTAATGAGAAACCCGCTAAATGACAATGATTTACACTTGTATAACTGTATAAAAAGATAGATTTTAAAGACTTCAACAGACAAATAAATGGGAATTACAGTAGGCCTTCCAAATGGAAGTGCATCAGAAAAAGATTATCAAGGACGGTTTGCCCAAAACGCTGTTGTGGAGACTTGCGCTCCTCTATTACCTGCCGAATGGGCACTTCAAAGCGGGGTTCAATTGACTTGGCCACACGCCGGAACCGACTGGGCATACATGCTCGAAGAGGTGAGGAAATGCTTCATGGAGATAGCCCGTGAGGTAGCCCGACGAGAAAAACTGCTGATTGTTACCCCCGAACCAGAGATCGTTGAAAAGCAAATAGCAGCCACGGTCAATATGGAAAACGTTCGCTTTCTGAAGTGTGAAACAAATGATACGTGGGCGCGCGACCACGGAGCCGTAAGCATGTTGGATACTGACGGCGTTTCCCTGCTCGACTTCAAATTCAATGGTTGGGGACTGAAGTTTGCGTCTGACAAGGATAACTTGATTACACGCCATGCCGTAAAAGCCGGTATGCTGAAAGGAAGGTATGTCAATCGCTTAGGATTCGTGCTCGAAGGCGGTTCCTTTGAAAGTGACGGCATGGGCACTTTGCTCACAACTTCCGAATGTCTTCTTTCTCCCAACCGCAACGGACAGATGAACCGGACGGAAATAGAAGAATATCTCCGTTCCGTTTTTCATTTGCAACGTGTGCTTTGGCTGAATTATGGTTATCTTGCAGGTGACGATACAGACAGCCATATCGACACTTTGGCCCGTTTCTGTTCACCGGACACCATAGCCTATGTGAAGTGCGACGATACCGAAGACGAACATTACGAAGCACTTTACAAAATGGAAGAAGAATTGAAAGCCTTTCGTACTCTGAAAGGCGAACCATATCGTCTGCTGGCATTGCCCATGGCCGATAAGATTGAAGAAGGGGGTGAGCGTCTTCCTGCCACATACGCCAACTTTTTGATTATAAACGAAGCTGTACTTTATCCTACCTATCGCCAACCGGAAAACGATATACGTGCCGGAGAGATACTGCAAGAAGCCTTTCCTGATCGTGAAATCATAGGTATAGATTGTCGAGCTTTGATTAAACAGCACGGATCTCTGCACTGCGTCACCATGCAATATCCTGCAAGCGTGTTAAAATAAACATAGACAGACGTGTTAGAATAATAGAGCAAGTTGAGTAATCATCTAAAAAATAAATATATATATGAGAAAGATAAAAGTGGGTGTCATTCAGCAAAATAATGTTGCAGACCTGCGAACAAATCTGATGAATCTGGCCAAGAATATTGAAGAGTGCGTTGCACACGGTGCTCAAATGGTGGTATTGCAAGAGCTACACAACTCTTTATACTTCTGCCAGACAGAGGATACGAAACTATTTGACTTGGCAGAACCTATTCCGGGACCTTCTACGGGATTCTATTCGGAATTGGCTGCCGCCAACCATATTGTGTTGGTGACCTCTTTGTTTGAGAAACGCGCCCCCGGTTTATACCACAATACAGCCGTTGTTTTCGACACCGACGGAAGCATCGCCGGCAAGTATCGGAAAATGCATATCCCCGACGATCCGGCTTATTACGAAAAATTCTATTTTACGCCCGGAGATATCGGATTCGAGCCTATACAGACCTCTTTGGGTAAACTCGGCGTATTGGTCTGCTGGGATCAATGGTATCCGGAAGCTGCCCGCATCATGGCACTGAAAGGTGCGGAGATATTGATATATCCCACCGCCATTGGCTGGGATAGTAATGATACGAAAGAAGAACAAGACCGCCAACTTAATGCATGGATTATATCGCAACGCGGCCATGCCGTAGCCAATGGTTTGCCGGTTGTTTCCGTGAATCGTGTTGGGCACGAACCCGATCTTTCCGGCGCAACGGGAGGAATTTTGTTTTGGGGAAACAGTTTCGTTGTAGGACCGCAAGGCGAGTTTCTGGCACAAGCAGGAAACGAACGTTCAGAAAACATGATTGTTGAAGTCGATTTGGAGCGTTCGGAAAACGTGCGTCGCTGGTGGCCGTTTTTGCGCGATCGCAGGATTGATGCCTACGAAGGGTTAACAAAAAGATTTTTAGATTAAAAAAAGCATCTGAGTCAGAAAATATTTAGGCACGAATTACGTGGATCATGCATGGATAAAAACATGAAATTCCACATAATTCGTACCTAAAAGAAACATAAAATGCCTGACTCACCTTTATTCTTTGATTTCGACAATCAGGTTCAGTTCGTCCAATTGTTTTTGATCAATGACGGACGGAGCATCCAGCATGACATCGCGTCCGCTGTTGTTCTTCGGGAATGCAATACAGTCACGAATACTGTCAAGTCCGGCGAAAATGCTAACCCAACGATCCAGACCATAAGCCAAACCACCATGGGGAGGTGCGCCATATTTAAAGGCATTCATCAAGAAGCCGAACTGTTCCTGAGCCTTTTCGGGTGTGAATCCCAAAATTTCGAACATCTTCGCTTGCAGCTGCGCATCATGAATGCGAATAGATCCACCGCCTAATTCGATACCGTTGCACACCATATCGTATGCATCGGCACGAACAACAGCCGGATTAGTATCCAACAAAGGTATATCCTCATCTTTAGGATGTGTAAATGGGTGATGCATGGCCATCAACCTGCCTTCTTCTTCACTCCACTCAAACATCGGGAAATCTACCACCCACAAAAGAGAGAATTTATTCTTATCACGTAGTCCAAGCTGGTTGCCCATCTCAAGGCGCAATTCGTTCAGCTGCTTGCGCGTCTTCATTACATCATCGCCGCTCAAAATCAACATCAAGTCACCCGGTTTGGCACTGAAAGCGGCCTTCATTTCTTGTAATATATCTTGAGTATAGAATTTATCTACACTCGATTTCACATTGCCATCCGCCTCTACACGGGCATATACCATGCCTTTTGCTCCGATTTGCGGTCTTTTCACGAATTCGGTCAAGGCATCCAATTGCTTGCGCGTATAGTGCGCAGCTCCCTCTGCACAAATACCGCCGATATAGGCAGCATCATCAAACACGGAGAAGCCATGTCCTTTCAAGATGTCCATCAACTCCACGAATTTCATGCCGAAACGAAGGTCAGGCTTATCGCTACCATAATACTTCATGGCATCTGCCCACGGCATACGTACGAAAGGTTCGGTTATTTCCACATCACGGATTTCCTTAAACAGATATTTTGCCATACCTTCGAAAAGGTTGATAATGTCATCTTGCTCCACGAAAGACATCTCACAGTCTATTTGCGTAAATTCCGGCTGACGGTCGGCACGCAAATCTTCATCACGGAAACATTTGGCAATCTGGAAATAACGATCAAAACCGGAAACCATCAACAACTGTTTCAGTGTTTGCGGGCTTTGCGGCAAAGCATAAAATTGCCCCGGATTCATGCGTGAAGGAACAACAAAGTCACGGGCACCTTCAGGAGTAGATCCTACCAAAATCGGAGTTTCAACTTCAATAAATCCCTGATTATCCAAGTATTTGCGAACTTCAATCGTCATCTTATGACGGAGTTCCAGGTTACTACGCACGTTGGCACGGCGAAGATCCAGATAGCGATACTTCATCCGAATATCATCGCCTCCATCAGTGTTTTCTTCAATAGTGAAAGGAGGAGTCAGAGATGAGTTCAGAACATTCAGTTCCGACACGATGATTTCGATGTCACCGGTGGGGATATTGCTGTTTTTACTGAAGCGTTCGTTTACAGTTCCTCTCACCTGAATCACAAATTCGCGTCCCAAACGGTTGGCACGTTCACAAAGTTCAGCATTCACTTCTTCATTGAACACCAATTGAGTGATTCCGTAACGGTCGCGAAGATCGACAAAAGTCATACCGCCCATCTTACGACTACGCTGTACCCATCCTGCCAATATCACTTGGTTATTAACATCGGAGATACGAAGTTCTCCGCAGGTGTGTGATCTATACATCTTTATATACTATTATAGTTTACCAATCTTATTTCTTTCCGCATACCGGATTAAAGACGTTGCAAAAATATCGTGCAAAAATACACAAAACATCTTTCAAATGACTTATCGCAGCAGAAAAGTTTCTGAAAAACACTTTCTACAAAATGATAATATAAGAAAAATTCACTTTTTTGTCAGTTTCTTGAATTGTTCCTTTCCCTTATCCAATATCATTTTATTTTTATGTGCAATGTCTTCCACAAAAGCATCATTGATTTGTTTCAATCCGTTGATATAGTCTTGTGCTCGCTGCAACACGTTTGTCGTCTCTTTCTCCACATCCCGAGGAACAATGACTTGCAAGCCTTTCTTTACTATTTTCACATCAATGTTTTCTCCGGCCATCATCGGATCGCCATCGAAATGAACAACTCCCGGCTTGGAGCGATGGATTTGCAACGTTTGGCAACGAAAAGTTTTGATACGACTATTCTGATTGATGGTCTTGTTGAATAACTGGAAAGACAATGAAGGAACATCAAGGACCGTAAAAGGTTCAAGGATAGTTACATCCAGCAGCCCGTCATTTAATGTGGCCTGAGGAGTGATGTATGCGTTATTTCCATATTGCGAAGCGTTTCCGCAGGCTATTAAGAACGCCTTATAGCGTAAAGTGCTGCCATCCATTTCCAGCTCATAAGTTTCCGGCCGATACTTCAGGCTCTCAAGCAAAGTCTTCTCCAAATAAGTGAGCGGCCCCCTCTTTCCCGCTTTGGAGAATTGCAGGCTTACAAAAGCATCAAACCCTACACCGCAGGTACAGAAAAAGGGCACTTCATTGATTTTTCCATAATCAATGAGTTCTATCACCCCCTCATTGATGATGTCGACTGCTTTTTTAGCTTCCATCGGAATTTGCAGATGACGGGCAAGTCCATTACCGGAACCGCAAGGAATTATGCCCAACGCCGTTTTAGTATGTACCAATGAACGGGCGATTTCGTTTATCGTACCGTCTCCCCCGATTGCAATGACCGCATGCACTCCTTCTTTCGCCTTTTGCGCAGATATCTCTACTGCATGCCCTGCCCGCTCAGTATAAAGAACCTCTTGTACATACTTCTCCTTATCCAGCTTCTCGCCAATCCATTTCAGAATCGCTTCTTTGTTTTGGGTACCAGATATAGGGTTTATAATAAATACTATTTTCTCTTTGTTTTCGCTCATGCAAGAGTTGTGCTATGCAAATTTTCTAACCGGCAAATGTACTACAAATATCTGAGAAAATAATAATATGACATGTCTTAAAATGAATACAAATAGTTTTTTGAAACAAATAGCACAATATACCGACATATTTTGCTATCTTTGCCCCCTGTTTTTTAAGACTCGTATTTAATCGGATTAAATATTCATAATATAAAAGATATTTCATGGGTTTATTACAAGACAAATTTGCGAAATACGACTTGCCGCAACAGTTTATGGCAAAAGGTGTATATCCTTATTTCCGCACTATTAACAGCCATCAGGATACAGAAGTTATGATGGATGGTAAAAAAGTCCTGATGTTTGGTTCTAATGCGTATATGGGACTGACATACGACAAACGTATTATTGACGCTTCAATAGCCGCTACGGAAAAATATGGCACAGGCTGTGCCGGTTCCCGCTTTCTTAACGGCACCCTCGATATTCATGTGGAACTGGAAAAAGAGTTAGCCGAGTTCGTTGGAAAAGATGAGGCACTTTGTTTCTCTACCGGATTTACCGTAAACGAAGGTATCATTCCTGCAGTTGCGGGACGTGGAGATTATATCATCTGTGATGACCGTGATCATGCCTCTATCGTGGATGGACGTCGTCTGACATTTGCCACACAGTTAAAATACAAGCATAATGATATGGAAGCTCTTGAGAAAGAACTTCAAAAATGTGAGCCCGATGCTGTAAAATTAATCGTTGTCGATGGAGTCTTTTCTATGGAAGGAGACTTGGCCAATTTACCTGAAATTGTTCGTTTGAAGAAAAAATATAATGCCAGTATTTATGTAGACGAGGCTCATGGTTTGGGAGTATTCGGAAGACAAGGTCGTGGCGTTTGCGACCATTTCGGCGTTACAGACGATGTTGACTTGATAATGGGTACATTCAGTAAGTCATTGGCTTCCATCGGCGGTTTTATTGCCGGAGACAAAGATGTTATCAATTGGCTACGCCACAATGCCCGCTCCTATATATTCCAAGCAAGCAGCACTCCGGCGGCAACCGCTGCCGCCCGTGAGGCTCTTCACATTATAAAATCCGAACCGGAACGTATTCAACGTTTGTGGGACATAACCAATTATGCCTTAAAGAAATTCCGTGATGCAGGTTTTGAAATCGGCGAAACAGAGTCTCCTATCATTCCTCTTTATGTACGTGATACGGAAAAAACCTTTATTGTGACAAAGTTAGCCTTTGATGAAGGTATATTCATTAATCCGGTTATTCCACCCGCATGTGCTCCTCAAGACACATTGGTGCGCGTAGCATTAATGGCTACCCACACAGTAGAACAAGTGGATTATGCCGTAGAAAAATTGACTAAATGTTTTAAGGCATTGGAGATCATCAAATAAGAACGAGTATAAAAAGCTTAATAATTTTAAAGAACCATATCATTACTCTAATGTCGAGTATGATATGGTTCTTTGTATTTCCTCATATAAGAAGCTATTTATTGAATGTCCCTAAATGTTCACATAGTAATTATTTTAACGTGAGTTCGATATAAGAATAAATATAATCTATTGTTAAATAGGAACATAGCGATAAAAGTATTAAATTTATAGTGTCAAATTATAACATTTAATCGATTACCACTATGTTCTCA
>Ga0129306_1000210_pt1 | contig 102196 bp, 87 predicted proteins | sample P827metagenome_FD_94438 | JGI IMG/M metagenome (GOLD analysis project Ga0129306, IMG submission 94438) | Capybara group fecal microbial communities from Wisconsin, USA - P827 metagenome | ecosystem: Host-associated > Mammals > Digestive system > Large intestine > Fecal | place: USA: Wisconsin...
ACGGGAAGTAGGTAATATAATGCAGGTGACGGACCAATATGCGCTCCCATGCGCTGCTGGTATGATTTAGCCTTATAGGCTAAAAGAAGAACCACCGGCTATGCCGGTGGGTACCTTTTTATAGCACATACCCCGACGGGTATAGCAGAGTTTATGTATTTTATAGTAAGATAAACATGTTTAGTATACATATATTATTGACATTTATGTATTTTTACCTTTATATTGAAAATAAAAATCAACTAATAATGGAGGTTTAATGAATTCTATTATTTCCTATTTCTCCATGGATTATATTTTACCTAAGGAGCAACGAAAAGGAACAGTACCTGATACGCATACAACCTATAAACACTTTATGGATACGGCTTGGCCGGCCGTGCTACAAGGACTGTTGATTCAGTTGGCTAGTGTTATTGATTTGGCTATGGTGGGGTCTCTTGGGGCAGCGGGACTAGCTGCGGTAGGTATCTTTTCACAACCTAAAATGGCGCTGCTCATCTTTGTTAGAGCACTTTGCATGCCTATTATTGCTATTGTAGCACGGCGTTTTGGAGAAGGGGACTACAAGAATGCCAATGCAACTTTAAAGCAAGGCATCTTATTGTCTTTTCTTGTTTATATACCTCTTATTTTTTTATCCTATCACTTTATGGCAGAAATACTTTATTTTGCTGGCGCAAGTGATAGTTTTATTGAATCGGCAACGGCTTTTGGTCGTTATGTATCCATTGGTCTTATATTTTCCGCTTATTCTCAAATTGTTGGCGCTGGACTTATTGGCGTAGGGAATACAAAGATGATTTTCTACTCCAATGCGATAGGAAATATAGTCAATACGATATTAAATGCCTTCCTTATTTTTGGTCTTTGGGGAGCTCCACGTTTAGGTGTAGAGGGGGCAGGGATTGCCACTATGGTTGGTGATATAGTGACTGCGATTATAATAACTACAGCCGTTTGTAAGAAATCCTCTCCCCTTAATTTATTAGATAATAGTTCGTGGCGTTTTACGTATGATACATTACATTCAATTTACCATATTGGTAGTAGCTCCTTAGGGGAACAAGTTTTTGAGCGTTTTGGTATGTTTACCTATACAAAGATGGTCGCTTCTTTAGGTGTGGTTCCCCTAGCAGCTCATCATGTATGTATGGCACTTTGTGATATTTTTTACTTATTAGATCAAGGACTAAGCCAAGCGAGTGCATCTCATGTGGGGCAAAGTCTTGGTAAAAAACGACCAGATATGGCACTGGCATATGGGAAAGTGGGGACTCGCGTGGGTTTGCTATTTTCTATTATTGGTGCTATCAGTTATATTGTTTTTGATGAAACTTTACTGTGGATGTTTAGCTCTGATACAAAAGTTATTGATTTGGGACAAGAAATTCTGCTTATTGTTGCACTCGTATGTTTCCCACAGTCGTATCAGATGGTTTATTCGGGTGTGTTGCGTGGGGCTGGCGATAATTATTTTGTTATGGTATATTCACTTATAAGTATTGCTATTGTTAGACCTATTCTTACGTATGTATTATGTTTTCCATTGGGAATTGGTCTTTTTGGCGCTTGGATTGCCCTATTTATTGACCAAAGCACGCGTATGTGTTGCTCTTATTGGCGATTTAAGCAGGGGCAGTGGCAAACTATTAAAATTTAGTAGATAATTTATATGCCTGAGAGATATTTATGTTTATTGAAGATAGTTGTGGTATGAAGGAGTTAACATGGTGACCGTAAATATGAGTGGAATTGCTACCACAGTAGTAGCAGCACATAATATAGCAAAAACAATGAAAAGTGGAGATTTAGAAGTATTTGCGACTCCGGCTATGTGTGCACTTATGGAAGAAGCGGCTAAATGTGCAGTGGCTCCAGCTTTAGCAGAAGGTGAAGGCACAGTAGGAACTCGTTTGTCTATTACGCATGATGCACCTTCTGGTTTGGGGAAAACAATTGAAGCCAAGGCAGTGGTTACCGCTGTAGATGGACGAAAAATTACTTTTGATGTAGAGGCGTATGAAGGGGATACTTGTATTGGTAAAGGAATCCATGAACGTTTTATTATCAATAATGATAAGTTTATGTCAAAAGTACATCGATAATTGAAGGGTAAATGTTTAATTAGACAGTAGCTATAAGATAGACATAATAAAATGAGGCCCACATACCTGTACGAATCGTACTAGTTTGCGAGCCTCATTTTATTTTCTCTTCAGAAAAGAGAGTAGTCACAAGTAATACTCGTGACGGGGAAAGAGTTATGTAAATATAAGTGAGAGGTTTATATTTACAAGAGTTAAGAGAGTCGTTATAAGCAACCTTATAACTAAAAAATAAGGGTGAGAAGTCCTTATTTGTCTGCATTAATAATATCAGTGATACTGATACGGGTCAAATGACCTTGTATTTCGTGTAGGGAAAAGAAATTAGTTAAAAGTTTCTTCAAAATAGAAAAAGTGATTGCTAGAATACAATTTGCAGTGTATGATTAAAAAAGATTGAAATTAGAGTAAAATATTATATTTATAGGAAACTTAGTATATATGTAGTTAGTATATATGGAGAATGTATATGTCTGAAATAATGGCGGCAATCGGCAAAAAGATAAAAACTATACGGAAAAAGAAGGGCATGACGTTGGATGATTTGGCGACAGCCTTATATAAAAGTAAAGCGACAATTTCAAAATATGAAAATGGACAAATTACTATTGATGTAGAAACGATTTATGAATTAGCCAATGTGTTGGATGTAGGTATAAATCAATTACTTTATTATCCTACAGTCATGTCCTCTATGGAAGAGCCGGAATTAGTACCGACTTTTTTTCGGAATACACAACGACTATATAGCTATTTATATGATGGTCGTAATAATAAAGTAGCGACTAATGTGCTAGATATACTCTATCAAGAAAGCGCCAATCGGTTTCATGTTATGTACTATATGAATATTAAGAGTATCGATGATTATCAAATTTGTGAAAATACCTATGAAGGTATTTTGAGTCATTATGATGCATTGTCAACAATAACAGTACAACATGTTCAAACGCAGATGGAGTCTTATACCATGCATATTTTAGCTTCTTTTCTTGATACTCCAACGAAATGGGCATTCTGCACAGGGGTTTCTTTTAGGCCATTCATGCCGATTGCAACAAAGGCACTATTTACAAAGAAACCCATTGTAATTGATAAAGATTTTGCAGATAGTTTGTTGATATCCAAAGAGGATTTACGTTTATTGAAACTATATAATATGTTCTCTGTAGTGGGGTAATAAATTTGTAAGAGACAGTTAGCTTTAGATTAGATATATATATTAGTTATGATTATATGAGTGAGAAATAGTTTCAAAACCACACTTTATTATTAAAGAGAAATTTGTTACACTATAGTCAGGTCTTTTGATTTTAGAGGAGATGTTAGATGAAGCAATGTATGGATGCAGAGAATTTACATCGTCGCTTACGGAAAATTATCGGTCAAGTGCAAGCGATTGATCGGATGATTGAAGAAGATGTTCCTTGCGAAGATATATTATCTCAAATCAATGCAGCAAAGTCAGCACTGCACAAATGTGGTAAAGTCGTTTTAGAAGGGCATATTAAACACTGTGTTAAAGATGGTATTGAACATGGTGATGCAGATAAAACAATTGAGCAATTTACCAAAGCAGTGGAACGCTTTTCCAATATGGGATAAGCAGTGGTGTTGGAGTCCCCTTTAGGGGAGGGGATCTGATAATAGAATAGTTGATAATAACGCTACATCTTTTGTGATGTGGTTTTTTTATTGACACTATACCCCTATAGGTATATGATATTTTGTAGATACCCATAGGGGTATAATTATATTGGATCTTTATTCGACGATTGTTGAATGGGATACTGTGAGACTTAGTTATATTGCTACATTCATGTTGCAGTATTGTAGGGCTGAAAACTACAATATGTTTACTAGGCTCATAGAAGGCGAGGACTTGTTCCTCGCCTTTTTAATATCCTAAATAATTTATATTATCATATATATTTTAACGTTTTATTTATAGCATGAAGATATTCTGAGTAATTTATAACTTTGTAATAGTATAATTTCTGAAAACCATATATAATAATAGCGAGGTTATATTAAAAACTGACATGTAAATATACATGTTGTTTTAGGGGTTTTTGTTTTAGGGGCATGTAAATGAAGTTTTTTAATAAAATGTGGTCTCAGACGCAACATAGACCACTAAGCTACCGTGCTTCAAAATTGATTATTGCAATAGTTATTGCAGGAGGCGCTTTTGTACCTATTGGGATATGGGCAACGGAGCAACTTAATCAAGTCATTCCGTTTACGTATAGTGATTCGGTGAATGCTAAGTGGTACAAGGATTTAGTTCTATCTAATAATCCGGATTTGTTGACACACCCCGTAACGGTAAAGACGCAAGGGGGAACTGTACGTGGTGTTATAGATTCTGTGGCTATCGTATGGAAGGGGATTCCCTATGCGACGGCGAATCGCTGGCAGGCACCTGTTGATCCCAAATGTTGGGATGATGTGCGTGAAACGACTACATTTGCGGCTAAATATCCACAGATTGATAATGCGTATGGTGAAGGGAAAGAAGGTCCCCTCACAGTAGATATATATCGACCTAATAATGGTGATTTGAACTTACCTGTCATGTTTTATGTTCATGGTGATAGCTGCCTGCGCGGTAGCTCTACAGAAATGGATGCACGTGAGTTAGCTGTAAAAGATAATATTATTGTTGTATCTGTAAATTATCGTCTAGGACTGTTAGGTTTTATTAACTTACCAGCCTTAAAAACTGGTGATGCGTATATAGATTCTGGTAACTTTGCATTGTTAGATTTACATAAGGCGTTAGATTGGACGATTAATAATATTTATGCTTTTGGTGGCGATTATAAGAACATTACAATTACAGGATCAGGTTGTGCTGGTCATAATGTAAATGCTATGATGATTTCACCTTTATTTAAGGGCAAATTTCAACGAGCATTGACCTTTAATGCAGGCTTTGTCGCATCTGATAAAACCGTGGCACAAAATACCGCAATAGATAAAATAGCTATACTCGCATTACAAGATAACAAGAAAGCAACTATTGATGAAGCAAAGCAATGGCTCGCTACCGATAGTAGGGACGTAAAAGAGTGGTTATATCAATTAGATGCACAGCGCATGGCTATTATTGTAGGGGGATTTCATTTAGATAAAAATGCGTTCTCACCGCTTATCAAAGATGGAGTAGTGATTCCCGAAGAGGGATTTGATACGACAAATTTTAATGCGGTTCCAACGATGTTTATTAGTGATTATAATAACTTTTCTTTGTATGCTAGTCATCATATGCATTTTCTATCACCGTGGAAAGATACTAGTTTATTGTTAAATAGAGAAAATATGAAATTGTTAGATCAGTTCCGTTTTTCGAAAAAATATGGTAGCGATTTATATCGTCTCTTTAATACATCAAAAACGGCAGAACGCCTATTCACTCGTACCAATCAACCGGTTTATACGGGGGTTATGCAATGGGGGAGAAATGAACTATTTGTAGGAAAACGAGCAGCTGAACTGCTAGGAGCGTATGAAGGTTTATCTATGATATTGTTGACGGGTAATGAATCGTTACAACCTAGTACACATAAACAAATGATACATGGGGTAGGCGTTAATGAAATGCGTCATGCTATGCAGCAATACATTAAAAATTTTATGTATACGGGAAACCCTAATGGGGCTGACTTGTCTATTTGGGCGGCATGGGAACCAACAGGACCGGCAAATTTCCTTTTTGATGCAGATGATAAACAGGCTGTTTTGTTACAGGGGTTTCATCATACGACTTTCAAAGAAATTTATGATGAAATGATAGCAGATGACAGTATTTCTAAAACAGAGAAAGATTTTCTTGTAGCCAATATATTGTCACATCTTATTTTTACAGAAGAGTTGGATGTGGTGTATAAATAAGATGGTAATTGAATGAGGCTATATACGTATAATGCGTATATATATAACAGAAGATAGTGGGCACTACAGCGTTATCTGTGGTGCCTAATTTTATTTTTAAATGGGTGTGGTATAATTAAGTTCACTAGAGTTATAAATTTATTGGTAAGATATTGTGATTATAAAGTTTATAAGAGGTGGGCAAATGGAAAAGAAAGAAGTAACAGACGTTCTACAAGCTGTCGCTAGTGAGCATGATGTAGAAGTGATTGAATTAGATATTCCTAATTCCGTGAGCGCTGAAGAACTACTCACGGTATCTAAAAAAGATTTAAAAACATGCTTGCAGCAAAGTGTTATTCCCGAAGAACTTTGGGCAACCATTGCAGAGTGGGCAGAAGTAAGTCCTAGTGCCGATATATTCCTTGAAGGTCGTGAGCGCATTGGTGCGTGGTGGGCTGAAACGGAAGCTAGTAAAATGGGCTTCTCTCTTAACTTTACAAAGTCTGAATTTATTCCGAGTACTTGGTATCCAGAAGGTGAAAATTGGGAAATTGCACAAGCTAATGCACGCTTGAAACTTGTTGAAAGTTGGAGCCGGCTATTAGAGACGGGGGCATTAGAGCGTATTCCTATGAATGTCGAACCATCCGATAACGGGGCTATGGAGACAGTTAACGATGAAGCAGCAGAATCCGTTGAAAATGATACGAACCCTACTGAAACTCTGGAAGCCAGTGAAATAGATGGGGATAAAAATTAAGAGAGGATTATTATGAGTGAATCGGTTACAGTGGCACTGTTATATGATTTTGATAAAACACTTTGTACAAAGGATATGCAGGAATATACCTTTATTCCTAATTTGGATATGACGGCTACAGAGTTTTGGAAAAAGTCTAACAGTTGGTCGATAGAATCCCAAATGGATAAGATTTTGGCTTATATGTATACGATGCTACATGAAGCAAAGTATAAAAATAAAAGTATTAATCGAAATTCATTTGAAGCTTGTGGTAAGAATATTGAATATTATCCAGGTGTGGAAACGGATTGGTTTTCTCATATTAATGCATTTGGTAAAATACATAATTTAAAGGTAGAGCATTATATTATTTCTTCGGGATTAAAAGAAATTATTGAAGGTTCAAGTATTGGCAAAGAATTTAAAGAGATTTTTGCTTGTGAATTTCTTTATGATGGCTCTGGTGCTGCCGTATGGCCTAAAAATACGGTGAATTATACGGAAAAGACACAGTATTTATTTCGTATTAATAAAGGGGTACTAGACATTTCTAATGATGCAGATTTAAATGCTAGTACACCACTAGAAGAACGGCGCATTCCATTTCGCAATATGATTTATTTTGGAGATGGAATGACGGATGTACCTTGTATGAAATTAGTGCATATCAATGGTGGTAAATCGATAGCGGTATATCCCGGCAATACGCCGAACGCTTATGATGGGGCTAAACATTTATTAATAGATGATCGTGTTGACTTCTTGGAAGTAGCAGATTATCGTGTAAATAGTGCATTAACAAAGTTGGTAGAACGCATATTGGTTAATATGGCGACTAATCATGAACTCATTCAGTATTCTAAGCAACAATTAAAGCATGCCTTAGGGTAACAGGAATATATCAGGAATATATATAGTATTAATAGTAAGGAAAGGTGAGTGTTATGGGATTTTTATCTTGGATTATTATTGGGAGTTTAGCAGGTTGGATTGCAAGTATTATTATGGGCAAAGACTCTGAAATGGGTAAAATAGCTAACTTAATTTGTGGTATTGTAGGTGGTATCCTAGGTGGTGAAATCATGGAAACTTTTGGCAATCAAGGGTTGATGGGATTTAGTTTTCATTCCTTATGGGTAGCAACGTTAGGTGCAGTTATCGTAATTTTCTTGTGGAAGAAAATTCGCTATTAATATGCAATGGTAAAGAGAATACTTGTTTATTGCCATTAGATATTACAATGACCTAACTTTATAAAATGACAAGAAGCGATATATTCATGTAAATGAGTAAATCGCTTCTTTTGTTACTACTCGAATTGAGATATAATAAAAGGTGATTAGCTTACTTTATTGTAGGGATTAGGTAGCATAATATATCCATAAGATAGGTTGTATGCGATATATAGGTAGAGAGAAAAGTGAGTAATATTATATGAATGAGTGCAAGTCTAAACAAGTAGTAGGCATAGTGGGATTAGGATTATTAGGTGGATCTTTAGCAAAGGCGTTGACGGCCTATACGGAGTATACAGTAATTGGTTACGCGCGGCGTGAAGAAACTTGTAAAAGTGCTATTGCAGCTGGTGCCGTAGCGGAAGCCTTTACCGCGTTAAAACCAGTGGTAGAAAAGGCCGATATTTTAATATTTGCATTGCCACCAGATACTAATATTGCTGCGTGCAAGGAAATAATACCGTATTTACGTGAAGGTATGTTGGTGTCCGATGTATCTAGTACAAAATCTCGCATGTGCAGTGCATTTTATCATATGTTGCCTAAAGGGGTTCGCTTTGTGTCAATGCATCCGATGGCCGGTGGTGAGTGCGGTGGTTTTGAGCGCGCAGACAAAGATCTGTTTAAAGGTTCTACTTGGATTGTGCTTAAAACCGATGAAGTGGCGTGTACAGAAGAAGACATTCTGTTATTGAGTCTTATGGGGAATGCTATTGGTGGTCATGTGGTAGTATTGCCCTTGGAACAGCATGATACGATTATGTCCTCTATTAGTCATATGCCACATCTGGTCGCCGCTATGGTAGCTAAGGTAGCTGGTGAATATCCGTTGGACTCGATTTCGTATGAGTTAGCTGCAGGCGGATTTAGAGATGTAACGCGGATTAGCGGTGGCAATCCTTCGATGTGGCGTGAAATTCTTCGGGGAAATGCTACCGAAATAGATGCGCGGTTAACAGAGTTAATCGAACAAATTATTGAAGTGAGAGAATGTTTAAAGCGTGATGATGAGGGGAAAAGCCTCGAATGTTATTTGAGGACGGCAAAATATCATCATGAGAACTATGTGCAAATAAAGAAGTCCATTACGTAATTTAGTTATAATAAAGGGGAAAACCATGAGCTTATTTTGTAATACATGTAAGAAGATTTCACCTACTGATTCGAGGATAAGGGAGGCAGTGCGTAATCATTGGGCAGATATTACGCTGCCTGGAGAAGGGGATTATGGCAAATTAGTAACTATTGTCGAACAATATGCGGCAGTCGTTGGCGAAACGATGCCACCTATTCCCAAGTCTTGTATGATTATTGCAGCCGCTGATCATGGAGTTGTTAAAATGGGTGTGAGTGCTTATCCTGTAGAAACAACTGTGGGAATGACACAAAATTATTTGATTTCTAAAGGGGCTGGTGCCAATGCGTTAGCCAATTATTGTGGAGCTGAGATGGAAGTTATCGATATGGGGATTGCTTCCGATATGGATTGGTTACAAGGGTTGCGACATAATAAACTAGGATATGGTACAAAGAATTTTTTAGAAGAGCCGGCAATGACGGAAGAACAAGCTATTGCAGGTATTGAAGCTGGAATTCGCCTTGTGGAAGAAAAAATACAAGAAGGCTATAATGTCTTTCTTGTAGGTGAAATGGGGATTGCGAATACGACAGCGGCAGCCCTTATGGTAGCTAAATTTGCAGGGCTTAGTGCTGATGAAGCAACGGGGCGTGGTAGCAATATTTCTGATGAACGTATGAAGGTGAAACAACGCGTCGTTCATGATACATTGGTTAAGTATGAACACATAAAATCTGATGATGGCCTTGGTATTTTATCACATGTGGGGGGCTTTGAATTTGCTTGTATTGTGGGGATTATTCTAGGAGCTGCAGCTAATCATGCCATGGTTATTGTAGATGGATTTAATACAACGGCATGCGCATTAGTAGCACATTCTCTTGTACCGGAAAGCATGGATTATGTGATGGCTTCTCATTTATCTGCAGAAAAAGCTCATATTAATGCATTGGCAAAGTTATCCTTAAAAGCTTATGTTGATTTGGGTCTCTGCCTAGGGGAAGCTTCCGGTGGCAGTATTCAGATGGGGATGTTAGATTTAGCGATTCGTATGTATCGAGAAACTAAAGGAGGTAAGTAAGATGAATACATCCTTTGATTATACACGTATTGAAATTCCGGCTCTTGATACGGAGGCTATGAACGTTTGTCGCAAGCGTATCGATAATTTGTGTAAGCCAATTTATAGCTTAGCACAGCTAGAAGTAATGGCTGAACGGTTAGCAGGGATTACAGGTATGCATAAGCCTAATCATTTACGTTCTGGCTTAGTTATTTTTGCGGCCGATCATGAGGTGAATGGCAATGCGGTTACTATGGAGGAATCGGATTGCAGTTATGCAGAATTAATGCGTATGGCAGCGGGTAATAGTGCGACAGATGCAGTTGCACGAAAATTACAGGCGTCCGTTACCTTAGTGGATATGGGGTTAATGCATAGTACAAATAACCTGCAAAATATTCGTCACTTTGATAGGCTAATGGATATGAGTGACACGGATACGAGTCATTTTAGTACTATAGAGCGCGTGCAAGCGTCGATACAAGTTGGTTATGAACTCGCTAAAGAAATGAGTGCGGAAGGGATCCATATAGTGGGAATTGGTAATATAGGAGCGGGAGCCCTGTCGGTAGCAGATGCTATCACGAATATGATGGTTGCCAATTATAATGACAAAAATTCCACGAATTATGACGGCACGCCTAACTCGGAGGCTTTGTTCGCCTCTCTGGGTGAATATCACGCCTATGATATTGCTGCTATGGTTGGCTTTGTTCTAGGCGCTGCCGAAGCGCGCATGGCCATTGTGATTGACAATATAGTGACCGGTGTAGCCGCTATGATTGCTAGTACGCTGCAGGTAGGTGTAAAAGAGTATGTATTTGCTAGTGCTGTATATACTACGGATACTCATCGCGCACAGATGGATTATTTAGGACTTCGTAGTTATTTATATTATGATTTTACTATTGCTAGTGGTTTAGGCTCTGCTATGGGAATTTCCTTGCTAGATGCATCTTTACATATGTTGAATGATATGAAAACCTTTACAGAAGCGGCAGTAGCAGTAGCAGAAGATGGACCTGGAAATGGCGTGCAAATTCTCGAAAAGTAGTGCGTGTAGTTAACAATTAATAGCAATAGATAGAAAGGTAGAGCGATGAGCCGATTATATGCGAGCTGTGCCTCTGGTATTAGCGGTAATATGATGATTGGAGCACTATTAGACTATGGTGTGCCTTTTTCCGTATTAGAAAAAGGCATTGACAAGCTACAATTGGGAAACTATAGCTTTGTGCTGAAACAGGTAAATAAAAACGGAGTGGGAGCTACTTATTTTGATGTGAAGTTACATGATGTATCGCAAGGCCTATGGGGGCCTATAAAAAAGCAGTTGCATGGTGTTGGACATATGATTACTAACAACATGGGCAGGTTTCGTAGGCCCCAAAAACACCATTCTCATCCACCTGTCACAGTTCATGCAAAATATAAGCATGGTGAGCGTCGTGGTTATACAGAAATAAAAGCACTTATTGAAGCATCTTCTTTATCGGATTGGGTAAAGTCAAAAAGTGTAGAAGCATTTTATCATCTCGGCATGGCAGAAGCAACGGTGCATGAAAGTACGCTAGAAGAGGTGCACTTTCATGAAGTAGGGGCTATTGACTGTATTATCGATATTGTAGGAACCATGATTTGCCTTGAATATTTAGGCGTTACTGAAGTAGCGTTTTCGACTCTTCATGTGGGTAGCGGTACTGTATGGTGTGAGCATGGACTTATGCAAGTGCCTACACCGGCGACAGAGAAATTGTTGGCAGGTATTCCATACGTTAGCGGAAATATTAAAGGGGAACTGGTAACACCGACCGGAGCTACATTAGTTAAAACCCTAGGTGCTCATTTAATCGATAAAGTAGAAGTGAATGTAGAAGTGCCAGCAGAGGCAATGAAAATAGGTGTTGGTGCTGGTAGTCGAGACATTTCTATTCCCAATGTACTTAGGGTTTATAGCCGGTAAAATGAGTTGACAAGGGTAGGCAACTTTGCTATCATAAGAAGGCAGTCAAGCATGTAAAGAAATTTGAGGAAATGCTTGACAGGGTGAAATTGATAGGTTATAATTGTCAATGTTGTTGATGCGGAAATAGCTCAGCGGTAGAGCACCGCCTTGCCAAGGCGGGGGTCGCGAGTTCGAATCTCGTTTTCCGCTCCATATTCCTCGATAGCTCAGTTGGTAGAGCAATCGGCTGTTAACCGATCGGTCGTAGGTTCGAGTCCTACTCGGGGAGCCAATTCGTTATCCGAGGATATGAAGTCCTTTGATAGGGGTGTCGCCAAGCGGTAAGGCAACGGACTCTGACTCCGTCATTCAAAGGTTCGAATCCTTTCACCCCTGCCAATATTATGATCCACTAGCTCAGTTGGCAGAGCACCTGACTTTTAATCAGGGTGTCCCGCGTTCGAGTCGCGGGTGGATCACCATTTAGGCCCGTTGGTCAAGCGGTTAAGACACCGCCCTTTCACGGCGGTATCGGGGGTTCGATTCCCCCACGGGTCACCAAACATGGACGATTAGCTCAGCTGGGAGAGCGCCTGCCTTACAAGCAGGATGTCGGCAGTTCGATCCTGTCATCGTCCACCAGATAAAGAAGCACTAATTAGTTAGTGCTTCTTTTTTATTTAAAGAAAGGCCTATTTACTTAGCGTATGGCTAATTATTTTACTTTAATTATTGTCAGGCAAAAATAACTGTGTTATAGTATTAGTAATCACTCCTTGAGGAGGATGGCCACCGCGTGTGTGGCATAGTACCTATGGTTATGGTACAGTGTAGGTCCAGTTTGGACAGGTAGGCGCCGCAAGGCAGAAGTTCCCTATGGGTTGTAGGATTGAAGGAAGGTAGGATTTATATGTCTATTCAATTAATTATTGTATGTGCGTACATTTTTGTTTTGTTCGCCATCTCTTTTTATGTTAAACATCGTGCAGATAAGAACCCCACCGAGTACTTATTTGCAGGGAGAAAAATGACCACAGGTCTTGTTGCCTTTAACGTAACAGGATTAGCTGTGGGCGCCGCATCTACTGTTGGTGTAGCCGAAAATGCTACACAGGTAGGTCTTGCTGCAGGCTGGTATAACGGAGCTTGGGCGATTGGCGCTATTGTTATGGGCCTTGTGGCAGCGGGCAAGTACAGAGCTCTTGGTTGTACAACCATTCCTGAACTATTTGAACGTTGCTATGACAAACGGGCACGACTTATTAGTGCGATAGGTCTTACCGTGTTAATGGCTTGTATTACGTCCCTGCAATACGTAGCTGGTGGGGCTATTTTGGCTTCTCTTATGCCAGATATTTTTACGTTAAAAACAGGTATGCTCGTAAGTGCCATCGTTTTTATTGGGATTACCGTCGTAGGTGGACTTTGGTCATCTGGGATGAGTAATATCTTGAGTGTTGTTCTTATTTATGTTGGCATTTTATATGCTACCTTTAGTGCTGTTGATACGATTGGCGGGATTAGTGCTATGCAAGCGCAGTTACCAGACCTTGGTTTCGACTGGTTTAGCCCTATTGGTGGTCTTGGTATGTCCGTTATCATTGGTTGGATAATGGTACTTGTATCGCAGACAATTACTGCGCAAGGTCCCGTACAAATTGCTTGTGGTGCGAAAGATGCCAACTCTGCTCGCAAAGGGTTTATTTTAGGCGGGCTATTGATTTTACCAATTGGTTTCTTGTCTGCCATTCTTGGCATGGCTGCCAAAGTGCAGTTTCCAGGGGTGAACCCCACCACTGCATTGCCTCAGATTATTATGAGTTTAGATCCCATTGTTTCTGGGTTGACACTGGCTGCTATGTGGGCGGCTGACGTCTCTACTGCTTGTACTATATTGCTTGCCACTGGGACACTTGTGTCGCAAGATATTTACAAAGCGTTTATCAATCCGACGGTATCTGTCACCAAATACTTACGTATTAATCGTATTGTTATCTTAGTCGTAGGTGTTGCTACTTTATGGCTAGCGTTTAATGCAGTTGGTATTCTAAAAACGATGTTATTAGGGTTAAGTATTACAACTGCCTTTACGGTGGTATTCTTATTTACTATTTTTGCACCTAGTCTTTGTCGTAAAAGCTCAGCCTTCTACACAACACTAGTTGGACTTATAGGTTTAGTGCTTTGGCAATTAATTCCATCCATGCAGTTTTTACCACATGTTATTTATTTTGAATGGATTATTTGTCTAGCTACATTCCTTATTATTCCGCTTTTTGACTCTGAAAGGATAGAGTCTCCTATCGCCGAGGAGAACGAATTAGAAGTGGAAGCTGTTGCAGTAGCCAAGAGTGTAGGTTTGTAACTGATAGGTGGAGCCTAGTACTGGGAAGAGCCTAGTACTTAACATTTGAGCTATAAATTGAAAGTTGGAAAATGATTCAAAAAAGACCGATAGTTGATGAGTGTCGTGACTGAACTGACCCCATAAAGTTAGTGCTAAAAAATCTAATTTTATGGAGTCCGGTTAGAGGGGTAATCAACTATCGGTCTTTGTATCTGTGTAATTAACGATATTTGTTAAAGAGAAGTAAGGATACGATAAGGATAAGAAACAGACTTGAACGGTGAGGCGTATTTTAAAATATATTTATAAAATTAAATTTAGAGTTAGTTAAAAAGGCGAAAAGTGGAAATTTTTATAAAATTCACTTGCAGCCTATAGATTCTTATGATATACTAGCAAAGTGCCTAATGAAAGTTAGTTAGTACGCGGCCCCGTGGTGTAGCGGTTAACATGTCGCCCTGTCACGGCGAAGATCGTCAGTTCAAATCTGATCGGGGTCGCCATTTTTTTTTATCTAAATTCCTCAACGATAAAAATAATATATGCCTCGGTAGCTCAGTCGGTAGAGCAACGGACTGAAAATCCGTGTGTCGACAGTTCGATTCTGTCCTGAGGCACCATTTAAAACAGAATTCATGCGGATGTGGTGGAACGGCAGACACGCCATCTTGAGGGGGTGGTGAGCGAACGCTCGTGAGGGTTCAAGTCCCTCCATCCGCACCAACCCAATAAATATGCGCCTTTCGGATAATTCCGAAGGGCGCTATTTTTGTTTGACTACTAAAAGTCTTGTATGGGGGTGACTACTTTTGACTACAATTTGACCACAATTTAACTGTATTTAAGAGTCTTACGAGATGGTGTGTCCAAAGGAATTTGATTACTATGGGGGATAGTTGGAATACTGGAGAAGTGATATGTAGATAAAAAACGACTAATTATCTACAGTCGGAGAGGCTCCAATTGCCTTCGGAGGTAGATTAATTAGTCGTTTTTTAGGTATAGAATAATAGAGAAAACTAATATTGCAAGAGCATATACAATAAATTATTTTTGCTTAAGGTTGACACCGTTTACAAGGTATATATCCTCTATTTATAGCACCTTCGCGGTTATCGAAGTATACTTTGTTAGATCCTTTCATTTGATATACAGAAGAGCAATTATCATAGTGGAATTTATAAGAGTTGCGATTCCCGATATATGCAAATGCAGTTATTGATAATAAAACGGTAAAGAGTAGTGTTAAAGGGATACATTTTCTAATCATGCTCATCGTTGACACCTGCCATTTTACAAGAATACTAAGATAAATCTACCGTATTAAAAATAAGATATTGCATTACTTACATCATAAAATAAAGTGTTTTCTTTATCAATTCATTAAGATTAATATTATATTAAATTTTGCGCATGTTTTGTTGTATATTTTCTTATGCAAAATTGAAATAGTGTGCTTGATAAATATACTTGTTAAATAGAGGTGGATAATGTAGAATTATATTCTATAGAATAACTGCGAAGTTATTCTTTTTATGTTACTAAGTTTATACATTATGGGGGATACATATGGCAACAGATACAGTGAAAGAAACGTATACGTTTAAAGATAAATTAAAAGCATTAGGACCTGGATTTTTGATAGTAGGTTCTTTTATTGGTCCTGGTACCGTAACGAGTTCCACACGTGCGGGGGCTGAATACGGATATACACTTTTATGGTGTATTGTGTTTTCTGTTATTGCGGTAATCATCACTCAAGGGATGGCAGCGCGAATTGGCGTCGTTACACAAAAAGGCTTGTCAGAAAACTTGGTTGAAGATTTTGCTGACAAACCTTTTTTAAAGAATATATTAGTTATTCTTGTCACCTTGGCGATTGCGATAGGTGGATTTGCCTATATGGGTGGTGACTTGACGGGAACTGCTATTGGTGTTAGTGCATTAACAGGTATTCCGACACATATTGTGGCACCACTTTGGGGGTTATGTATATTGGGTATTTTAAGTTTACCAGGTGAGTCGGTTAAATATTTAGAAAAATTGTTAGCCATATGTGTGTTGATTATGGCTATTGTATTTGCTGTGACGATGGTAGTAGTAAAGCCTGATTTAGGGGCATTAGCTGCTGGTTTTGTTCCAGTTATTCCAGATGGGGCATTAATGACTTGTCTTTCTTTAATTGGGACTACGGTAGTACCTTACAATATGTTTTTACATGCAGCTAGTGCGCAACGCACATGGTCTTCTGCTAAACAATTACCATTAGTATCTTTTGGTACGACCGTACCTATGATTATAGGAGGTATTGTTACAGCGGCTATCTTGGTTACTAGTGGGGCTGTTATGCAAGGGATGCCCGTGCGAAATGCCCTTGATATGGCAGTGCAATTAGAACCGACTTTAGGGGATTTCTCAAAACCATTCATGGCCATTGGCCTTATTGCAGCGGGTATTTCTAGTGCGACGATTACGCCTATTGGAGTATCTTATGTGTTGGCTGGTTTATTTGGCTGGGAAACACATCGCAAAGATAAACGTTTCTACTATACGAATATTGCTGTTTTAATTACAGGTATTGTAATTGCAGCTGTTGGCTTTAACCCTATTGCATTAATTATGGCAGCTCAGGCTGTTAATGGAATTTTTCTTCCAGTAATTGTAGGTGTTGTAGTATACTTAACTAGTAAGTCTTCTATCATGGGTGAACATAAAAACTCTATGCTTCAAACCATATTAGGAATACTTATCTTCGCAATTTCTTTATATCTTGGAGGCTCATCGGTTATTAGTCTATTTTAATGATTTGGGGAGGAATTCATGAGACAAAGTAAGCCTACTATCTATGATCCTAATTTTTTACCTAACAATATATATAGTGGTGTACCAAGCTTTTTAAATCTTTCCGTGATTGAGACGAAGGAGGATTTAGAAAGTGTAGATGTATCTGTTATGGGTGTACCTTGGGAGGGTGGTTGCACAATTGGTGGCTATTCTTCTTGTACGGAAGGACCTAAATCGATTCGCTCTGTATCGATTCGTTATACAGGGTATTTGCCAGAATTTGATATCGATTCCTTTGATTATTTAAAAGCTGCTGATTATGGTGATTGTGCAGTACAAAATGGTAATTATGATTTTACTTTTAATGCAATTCGTCAGAAATATGGCGAAATGCTTGATGCTAATACCATCCCCGTTGTTTTTGGTGGTGATCACGGTATTGCCTATCCTATGATTAGTGAATTGGCTAAACGTCATCCTAAGAAAGTGGGCGTTTTGCATTTTGATGCGCATTTAGATAATTATGTGGCCTATGGCGAGGATGGTTATGCACGTTGCTCTCCATTTTACCAATTGTATAACGACCCTAATATGGATCCAACAAAAATTGTACATATTGGTATTCGTGGACCTCGTAATCATAGACAAGAGGCTGAAAATGCTAAAAAGTTTGGCGCTACGGTTATTCCTTGCATGGAAGTCAAAAAGGAAGGTTGGGAAGCGTCTATTAAGAAGGCCCTTGAAATCGCAAGTAAGGATACGGATGCACTTTATGTAACTATCTGCTCTGATGCCCTTGATGCAGCACATATGCCACAAGGCCCTCAAGATATGGGGGGGTTAACTAGCTTTGAACTTATGATGATGGTTCGTGAAGCTGGTAAAGCAGGTGGATCCTCCTTTGATTTTGTTGAAATTTATCCAGAATCAAATTCCTTGCAAACGGCTTCGCATGTAGGTTGTTGGATGGCATTATACTTCTTAAACGGAGTTGCGGAGCGCAAAAAAATAGAACAGGAAATGGCTTAACTAGAGATACATGCTTGCCGTTAACCTTAACAAACAAAAATAAACACGTTGCAAAGCAGTTAATAGAATTGCTTTACAACGTGTTTTATTTATTAAAGTATTCGTACTATGGATCTATAATAATGCACTTTATGTTATTGTTTATCATTGTCTTTCATATAAAACTTAAAAGTACACTCATTATTATCATACATGATATGGTCATGGTCACAGACCATGTTTTCATTGTAACCTTTGGCAATCGATGGATCAATATGTTCGCAGTAGATACGACCATACTTTTCGTCTTTATCATCAATCCAAGTGCTAGCAAAAATACAGCGATTAAAAACTTGGTTAATGCGTTCAGGTGTAATGTCGTTTTCATAACCAAATAATTCACTGCGTTCCATATCGTAGCTGTCTAAATAATTTTCTAAGGTATTTTCTTTACCTGCTTGTGCAGCACGGCGAGCAATATCTTTGCCACGCTCCATACCAAAGGTTTTTACGCATTCGGCTAAACTATCGAGCCCTTTTTGCCCAAAATCTTTTTCTAACTGCTTAGCAGTAATAGCGAAAAAACGGGCAAATAAAATATACATATTAACGGGATCGTCAATTGTTTGTGGATTTTTAACTTCGTCGCTCATCTTTTGAACCTCCATAATGAATTTACTTATAGTATAATAATAACATAGATTATGCTTATATCCTACGTTAGAATATGTGGGAGAGAGAATTTTTTATTAATAGTAGAGGATATGTATATGTTGATAAATACAATAAAAGAACTATTTACTAAATTAGCTAGCTTTGGGGCCTTAAAAGTAGAGAATGAATCAGAGCAAGGTATTACAAGATTGACCTATAGTCCTTCATTTATGGAGGCTCAACAATTTTTGAGGGACTATATGATATCTAGTGGTATGGTATGTTCGATTGATGCGTTTGGGAATTTAATTGGTGTTGTAGAGGGAACAAATCCAGATCTAAAACCTATTTTGGTAGGTTCTCATTTAGATAGTGTGCCATCAGGCGGTGTTTATGATGGGGCGCTAGGCATTGTGGTACCATTAGCAATTGTAAAATATTGGAAAGAAATAGGGTATAGGCCAAAGCGGAGTGTACATGTTATTGCCTTTGCAGAAGAGGAAGGAACTAGTTTTGGGCAAGTCTGTCTAGGGAGTCGTTTTTTTGCTGGCGAATTGAGACAAAAGTCGCCGTATGACTTTCTAGATGTGGAGAACCAATCTATGGTTACAAAAATGCACCTAGCTTCTATGTCATGTCCTAAAACATTAGCTGTTGATTATAATATACAAGATATATATGAGAGATTTGTAGAATTACACATTGAACAAGGACCAGTGCTAGCACATGAGAAATTGCCAGTAGGTATTGTTACAGGGATTGTTGGTATTGAACGCTTTCAAGTGTCGATTTTAGGCCTTGCAAATCATGCAGGTACGACACCAATGGAAATGCGGCAAGATGCTTTGGTAACAGCGGCTAATTGTATTGAACAGTTATATAATAGCGCGTTAAAAACTAAAGAGTATATGTGCACATGTGGACACATACAGATTATGCCCAATTCTGCAAATGTAGTTCCAGGTGAAGCAACATTTACTGTTGAATTTAGGAGTATCAACCAAGAATTTTTACAAAATGTAGATACATTATTAGCTTCTATTGTAGATACGGCTTGCCTTCGTTATCATACAGCGGCAAATATTACGCATATGACAGCTATTCCCGTAGTAGAAATGGATGCGGCTGGCATAGAGCGTCTAAAATTTATTGCTGAAAAACAACAGATTTCTTATATGGAATTGCCGAGTGGAGCTGGTCATGATGCGATGATTATAGGTAAATACATACCAACTAATATGATTTTTGTTGAAAGTAAAGCAGGTATCAGTCATAATCCTAAGGAGAATAGCAGTTGGGAGGTTATTGAACAGGGCGCTAAAGTAATGGATGGCTATTTGACTATGCTTACTTCAGTGAATTGCGATTAAGATTCCAATTCATAGGAACTAACTAGGAATTTTGATATAATAAAGACATAATAAAATAGCTTTAAGAGAGGACAATCGTATGTTAAAAACATTAACAGACAAGATAAAAGTAGGACCAATAACGTTACAGAATCGATTGGTGATGCCGCCAATGGCGACAGAAAAGAGTGCAAATGGTGAGGTGACGGAGGTATTATGTCAATATTATATTGAACGTGCTATGGGCGGTCATGTAGGCTTAATTGAGACTGAGCATATGTTCATTTTGCCCAATGGGCAAGCAAGTCCTCATCAAGTGTCTATTGCTAAAGATAGTGACGTAGAGGGATTGAAAAAATTAGCGAGCGCTATTCAAACTGATGGAACGAAAGCCATTGCGCAGATTAATCATGCGGGCAGTTGTAACATGGAATCTATTGCTGCAGAAGCTTGGGCACCATCGGCTATCGTTAGTCCTCGTAGAGACATTCAATCTCGCTATGCTAATAGAGAAGCTATTGTGCCAAAAGAAATGACACAAGATGATATTGATACGTTGATTGAGGCTTTTGCTGCTAGCGCTCATCGTGCAAAGGTGGCAGGTTTTGACGGCGTAGAAATTCATTCGGCTCATGGGTATTTGTTAGGTGAGTTTTATTCGCCTTTAACTAATAAGCGCACAGATGCATATACGGGAGCAACACTGGTAGGTCGCACACGTTTACATGTAGAAATTATTAAAGCAGTTCGTGCTGCTGTAGGGGCTGATTATTTAGTGGCGTTGCGCTTTGGTGCAGTAGATGATATCCTAGGCGGAGCTGATATTACAGAAGCCCCTGCAGCCGCTAAGATTTTTGAAGATGCCGGTATAGATATGTTAAGTATTTCCGGTAATACGAGCGGATATATACGGCCTAATAATACAGAAGAAGGTTGGTATGCTGATGTATCACAAACAATAAAAGAGGTCGTAAAGATTCCGGTGCTCCTTACTGGTGGCATTAAAACACGAGCAGTAGCTGATCAATTATTAAATGAAGACAAAGCGGATCTTATTGGCATTGGTAGAATGTTGCTAAGCAAAGCCGATTATTCTGAAATTTTGACAAAATAAATTTATAGAAAATAAGGGTAAGTTTGGCCTATATTTTTCGTTCATTTGGGGTTAAGAGAAAAGCAATGATGACAAATATAATTTGATGAAAGTGAGGGTAATATAATGAAAATATTAGTGTTTGGTATTGGCGGTGTAGGAGGTTTTGTAGGTGGTGCTTTAGCACGCGTGCATGAAGATACATTTTTTTATGCTCGTAATGCGACAAAACAGGCAATTGAAGAGAAAGGATTAATTCTTGACTCATTAAAGTTCGGCAAGCAAGTGGTGCATCCTAAGATGGTTAGTGATGATGCGATGTCCCTTGGCAAAATGGATGTCATTTTTGTGGCTTGTAAAGGGGATAAATTAGAAGCGGCCTGTAAAGCTATTGCACCTATGGTAACGCCACAGACGGTGGTTATTCCTTTATTAAATGGTATTACCGTATCGAATAACATGGAGCCATATTTGCCTCCTTGTATTCTAGCGGATGGTACAATTCGCGTATTTAGTCATATTGAAGCACCTGGTCATATTGTGCAAGATGGGGGTATGTGTGATATTTCTTTTGGGCTTCAAAGTGGAAAAAATCCAGCTGTTTTTGAAGATATTGCTGCTTTATTGACGAAAGCGGGTATTAAAACAGATGTGGTAGAGGATATTGTTATACGCAGTTGGCAAAAATTTGCCATTACAGGTACAATGAGTGCTATTTTATGCTATTACGATGGGAATACTGGCTACGTGTTAGCACAACCTGATTGTGACACTATCATTCCAGCGGCATATCGCGAAGTACAGGCCGTAGCAAAAGCAAGTGGTATAGAATTATCAGATGCTTTCATAGACAGTTTGACGAAGAGTTTTTACAAAATGCCGGCAGATACGATTTCATCTTTGTATCGCGACTTGTTAGCTGGTAAAAAAGCAGTTGATACGGAACTTTATGGTCTTGTGGGATATCTTGTGGATAAAGGTCGCGAAGTCAATGTGGCAACGCCTATTTTTGAAAAGGCTTATAAGCGGTTTTTAGGCCAATAGTTGTTTCTATAGAACGGGTGAACGGAGCATTATATTTGTGCATTTCGGTTAGTGATATATTCTTTTATATACTCGACAAATGCTTTTACTGCCTTTCGCTCTAATCCATGAGGACTCACATAGAGGTTAGTCTCACGTACAATCGGTTGACCATTTTTCCAATATAACTTTTCTATATACAAGTCTTTAGCATAAGAGGCTAAGCCAGTTAAAGGCAATATAGACCAACCTAGATTTTTCTGAATAAATCTTCTGGTGGTTGCCATTGTATCAATTTTTATGCTTTGATTTGGTGGGATGGAATAGTTTTCATTCCACCAATCATCTGCAATAGAATAGAGGGAGGCATCTGTGTTATATCTAATTTGTGGTACTTGTTCTAAATGTGTACGATCGCAATATTTTGAGGTAACCAAACAGATGGGATCATCATAGATGTGGATTTTTTCTCCTGCTGGTTGATGATTACCGCGAATAATGCCTACATGTATTTCATTATTAGAGTATAAATGGGCTATACGCGGACTAAGCCCCGTTTCCAAAGCTAGTTTTACATTGGGATAGTGCTTTGTGAACCCTTCTAGGATGGATGGTAATTCATAATCGGCAAAAATAGAAGAAGCCCCTAAATGCAAAGTACCAGAGATGGTACTTTTTTTGTTATCTAACTTGTCGTGAAACTCTTGATTGAAACGTATCATTTCTTTGGCGTAATTATAATAGAGTTCTCCTGTTTCTGTTAAAATGACACCTTTTGTGGTGCGGATAAAAAGGGGTTCGTCAAATTGTTTTTCTATCTGATTTAACTTATAGCTCAGCGCAGGTTGTGATAAAAATAATTTGTGCGCAGCTTTTGTAATGTTTTGTTCTTCTGCAATAGTGGTGAATAATTCCCAGTCTTTTCTTATGTTGTCCATATGTATTCTTCTTTCTTTAGTTTGCATTCAGTTGCAATAAAAATATTTTATCACAAAAAATACAAGTTATCTATTTTTCTTATTTCAATAAAAGAAGTACTATGAGTTTATAGAAAAATAGTTATGAGTTTTTAGCAAAAGCTTGGAGGTAATTATGGCAGGGAAAAGTTTAATCTACAAGATTTTAGAATCACATCTCATGGAAGGTGAATTGGTAGCCGGTACGGATATAGGCATTAAAATTGACCAGACGTTGACACAGGACGCACTTGGCACTATGGCTTATCTTGAATTTGAAGCGTTAGGCCTAGATAAAGTAAAAACACTATCGGTATCCTATGTAGATCACAATACTTTACAAGATGGCTTTGAAAATGCAGATGATCATAAATATTTGCAAGACGTAGCTAGCAAACACGGCATTTATTATTCAAAAGCGGGTAATGGTATTTGTCATCAAGTCCATGTAGAACGCTTTGCACGTCCTGGACAGACTTTGGTAGGCTCTGATAGCCATACGCCAACTTCTGGTGCTCTTGGGATGTTTGCTATGGGCGTTGGTGGCATGGATGTAGCAGCATCTATGGCTGGTCATGCGTTTCATTTGACTTGCCCACGAGTAATCAATATTAAATTGAATGGAAAACTGCCACAATGGTGTGCAGCAAAAGATATTGTATTAAAAGTATTGAGCATCTTAACAACAAAAGGAAACGTAGGTACTGCTATTGAATATACAGGTAGTGGTATTGATACATTGACAGTGCCAGAACGTGCAACGATTACAAACATGGGTGCTGAAATGGGTGTAACTACATCTATTTTCCCAAGTGACGAAATGACAAGAGCATTCTTAAAAGCACAGGCTCGTGAAGATATGTGGATTCCTCTTGCACCTGATGAAGATGCCGTATATGACCAAGTGATTGAAATTAATCTTGATGAAATGGTTCCAATGGTAGCTTGTCCACATTCTCCAGATAATGTGAAAACCGTAGCTGAAATGAATGAAATTCCTGTAGACCAAGTGCTAGTAGGGTCTTGTACGAATTCCTCATATCGCGATTTGATGATTGTAGCTAAAATGCTAAAAGGCCGTAAAATTCATCCAAGCGTGAGTTTTGGGGTAGCTCCAGGTAGTAAACAAGTACTTGAAATGATTGCTAAAAATGGCGCGTTAGCAGATATTATTTCTTCTGGTGCACGTATTCTTGAAAGTGCTTGCGGTTTCTGTGTTGGTTGCGGACAGGCGCCTCGCACAAAGAGTATTTCCTTACGTACTAACAACCGTAATTATGAAGGCCGTAGTGGTACCAAAGATGCATTAGTTCATCTAGTAAGTGCGGAAACAGCTGTGGCTTCTGCCTTAACTGGTAAATTTACAGATCCATCTACACTAGATTTTGATAAACCTGAAATTGTATTGCCAGAAGTATACGATATTGATGATTCTGGTATCGTGCCACCAACTTGTGACCCTAATACAGAAATTTTACGTGGTCCTAATATTGGTAATCCACCATCTAATGAAGCTATGCCAGCAAGTATTTCTGCTAAGGTGGCTATTAAAGTGGGCGATAAAATCACCACTGACCATATTATGCCAGCTGGTCCTTATTTAAAATTCCGTTCCAATGTTCCTAAATATAGCCAATATACTTTCTGTAATGTTAAACCTGATTTTGCTGAATCTTGTAAACAGAATGTAGCAGATGGATTTTTCAATATTATCGTAGCCCGTGAAAGCTATGGTCAAGGCTCTTCTCGTGAACATGCCGCACTTTGCCCAATGTATCTCGGCGTAAAAGCTGTTATTGCTAAATCGATTGAACGTATTCATATGGATAACTTGGTGAATTTTGGTATCTTGCCTTTATTCCTAGAAAATGAAGCTGATTACGATTCATTGGCTGAAAATGATGAATTGCGTATCGAAGATATGGCAGCAGGTTTTGAAAGTGGGACATTCCAATTAGTAAATGTAACAAAAAATGAAACATATACATTGAAGACACCATTAAATGACCGCCAGAAAGATATTGTAAAAGCGGGCGGTAAGTTAAACTTCTTGAGAATCGGAGGAAAATAAAATGGAAGGATATCGTGAGCTCCCTGTTGTTTATATGCGCGGAGGCACTAGTAAAGGTGCCTACATAAATACAGTAGATTTGCCTGTATCACCAGAGCTTAGAGATGCTTGTATTTTAGCTCTATATGGCAGTCCAGATAAACGACAAATTGATGGTATCGGTGGGGCAGATCCATTGACCAGTAAAGTAGCACTTGTGGCGAAGTCACAACGAGAAGGTATTGATGTAGACTATACTTTCGGCTATGTAGGCATTGATGATGCTGTTGTAGATTATGAAGGTAATTGTGGCAATATGTCTTCCGGTGTTGGTGTTTTTGCTATAATGCAAGGGCTTGTTACCCCAGTAGAACCAAAGACGGTAGTTACTATTTTCAATACAAACACCAATAAAGTTATTGAATCTCATATTCCAGTTAAAAATGGGGAACCTCTTGTAGTTGGCGATTTTGCTATTGATGGTGTTCCTGGTAAGGCCGCTCAAATTATGCTGTATTTTAGAGATCCTGCAGGGGCTAAAACTGGAAAATTATTACCGACGGGTAATGTAAAAGATGAAATTACACTAGCGAATGGCAAGACTATTACCGTTAGCTTAGTGGATGCGGCTACACCAGCGATTTTCGTAAAAGCTAAAGACCTTGGCTATGAAGGGTCAGAACTTCCAGCTACGATTGAAGCTGATCCTAATAATTTATTAGCTGTTCTCGAAGATATTCGCACAACGGGAGCGGTACTTATGGGATTAGCAAAAACGAAAGAAACGGCTAGTAGTGCTGTTCCAAAAGTTTGTATGGTTAGCGAATCGCAATCGTATGTGGCTATCAATGGCTCTACAATTGAAGCCGATGATATCGACATTGTGGCTCGTACAAAGGCTTTAAAAGTTATTCATAAAGCTTATGCAGTAACTGGGGGCATTTGCACTGCAACAGCGGCATTGATTCCTGGTTCTGTAGTAAATGATGTGGTGAGTCAAAAGGCAAAAGAAACCAACACGGTAGTATTAGGACATCCTTCTGGTACATTTAGTTTCTCGATTGATCTCGAAATAACTGAAGATAATATTGTGTTGAAAAAAGCAGGGGTTGCTCGTACAGCACGTCCGATTATGAAGGGTGTTGCTTATGTACCTGCCAATGCTTAGTAGACTGTATTTTATCTCTTGTAGTTAGTTGGAAAGACATTATGGATGTGAAAAGTAGCTAGATACATTTGTTTGGTATTCAAGCATTATGTCTATAATGGTGAATTAAATATAAAAAGGCTATGGACAGAAGTTATTCTGCTCATAGTCTTTTTATTTTTGGTTTAAGTTGGCTTTCTATAATGAATTTTATAAATTTAAATATAATTTATAAAATGAAGATATAAAAGAAAACATTGATTAGGACGTATAAAACACATACCCCTATAGGTATATGCATAACTGAATATATGTGATAACATTAATGTATTAAATATTATTAATAGAAGTTAAATTAAAAGAATATCATGGGAGGTATTAGTGAAGAAGCGTATTTTACATCGTGTATTACAATTTATTGTGACTCTCATTGGCGCTACTTTCTTGACTTTTTGTTTAACGTATATCGCACCAGGTGACCCAGCGGCGACAATCCTTGAAACTGCAGAAATTCAAGTTTCACAAGAATTATTAGACCAAACCCGTCATGAAATGGGATTGGATAAACCATTTCTACTTCAGTATACCTCTTGGGTAGGTGGTGCTATAACAGGGGATTTAGGTATGTCCTATTCTGCTAAGAAACCTGTAGTAGACAAATTGATGGAATCTTTGCCCGGAACAGCCATGCTAGCTATTATAGCTTCCATTTTTATGTTGCTTATTTCGGTGCCTGGAGGTGTTATTTCTGCGATGTACCGAAATAAAGCGCCAGACCATATTCTGCGGTTATTTTCCTTTTTTGCAGTATCTATGCCGACATTTTGGCTCGGGTTATTATTATTATATATTTTTGGGGTAAAATTACACTTATTTACGATAGGTACCGCACATGTTAGCGTGGAGACTGCTGTATTGCCTGCGGCAACACTGGCTTTAGCGATGACGGGAAAATATGTGCGTCAAATTCGACTTATTGTATTGGAAGAAATGCAAAAAGATTATGTTATTGGTGCTCGTGCTCGCGGGATGAAAGAAATAGACATTATGTATAGACATATTATCCCTAATGCCATACTTCCGTTAATTACTTTATTTGGGACCTTTATAGGTTGGTTATTTGGTGGTGTGGCGGTAGTCGAAATGATTTTTGCTTGGCCTGGTCTTGGTCGCATGGCTGTTAATGCAATTGCTATGCGCGATTATCCATTAATTGAAGGCTTTGTACTATGGGCCGCATTGGCTTATATGGTTATAAACTTCTTAGTTGATTTGTCTTATGGGTATTTGGATCCGCGGTTGCGCAAGGGAGGTAAAGCATAATGAAGAACAAATTATTTTGCCTCTATACCGGGTTGGTCTGTTTTATGCTGATTTTTGCTATTTTTGCACCTTATATCGTTCCGCAAGATCCATTCTATTCTGATATAGCCTCTTCATTACAAGAACCTTCTGCACAACATTGGTTTGGAACAGATAAACTAGGTCGTGATGTCTTTTCTCGTCTTTTATATGGTATGCGCCTTTCCTTGTTTACAGCTATTACTATAGTGTTTTGTATTGCTAGTATTGGTTCCATAATGGGGGCGATTGCTGGTTATTTCGGTGGTAAAATTGAGCAAGTTATCATGCGTTTAGTGGATATCATGCTTGCCTTTCCAGGTATTGTTTTAGCTATTGCTATTGCGGGTATTCTAGGTGGTTCTATTGGTAATGCTATTTTGGCTCTTACAATTGTAGGATGGGCAAAGTATGCACGTATGGCACGTTCTGTTACATTAAAGGTTTGCAATGAAGATTATATTGCTGCTGCTAAAGTACAAGGTGGTACAACATTTAATATTATTAAACGTCATATTTTTCCTAATGTATTACCTTTAGTTGTCGTTACTGGCGCCATGGATTTAGGCGTAATGATGGTTGAAGTGGCAGGCTTATCTTTCTTGGGATTCGGAGCCCAACCACCTACTCCAGAATGGGGTCTTATGATAAATGATGGCAGACAATACTTACAGAGTTCACCATATCTTATGATGTTTCCAGGGCTTGCAATTTTTATAGTTGTTTCAATTTTTAACTTGTGGTCTGATGCACTTCGTGACAAAATGGACCCAAGACAGTAAGGAGAAAAGAATGTTAACAAAAACAGGAAGAAAAACATGGTTAAAAAAAGTTGTATTGGCGAGTTTTGCCACATTGATGATTGGTGCTCTTGCTGGGTGTGGATCGAGTGATAAAGTAACTCAGTTGGCAAATAAAGATACATTAAGTGTAGGTGTAACTAATTTTGCTGATACATTGGAACCAACCGAAAATTATTTTGCTTGGGTAGTTATGCGTTATGGTGTAGGGGAAACATTAACAAAATTTGACGAAAAAATGAATACCACTCCATGGCTTGCAAAAGAATGGTTTGTAAGTGAAGATAAAATGACTTGGACTTTTATTATTGATGAAAAAGCAAAATTTTCCAATGGTCGGCCTGTGACTGCAGAAGCAGTTAAGGCATCTATTGAACGTTCTTTTGCAAAAGCCAAGCGGGCGACTACTTTTTTTGAATATGCGGACATTAAAGCAGATGGGCAAAAGTTAATGATTACCACAAAAAAAACATTGCCTAATTTACCAGGCTTAATTGCTGACCCATTATTCTTGATTGTTGATGTACAAACCGAAAAAGAGGGACGTAACTTCTCTAAAGAAGGGCCTATCGGCACTGGACCCTATGCAGTTAAATCTTTTACGAAAGAAAAAGCTACTATGGTGAAAAATGAGCACTATTGGAATGGGGAGGTTCCTTTTAAAACTGTTGAAATTCCATCTATTGATGATCCTAATACACGTGCTTTATCCTTACAATCTGGTGACGTTAATGTGGCTGTAAATATTGCTGCTGCTGATATGGTCAATTTTGTAGGAAATGATAAATTTGTAGTAGATGAAATTGCATCTCTTCGTACCGTAGTGGCTCGTATGAATCACAAAGGTCTTTTAGCGGACCCCAAAGTGCGTGCGGCCGTTATTTCTGGTTCTGATCGTGAAACCTATGCAAAGACATTATTGAAAAACACATTTATTCCGGGCAAAGCACCAATACCACCATCTCTTGATTATGGTTTTGATCAATTAAAAGATCCTAATACATATAGTCAAGAACGGGCTAAAAAACTATTAGAAGAAGCAGGTTGGAAAGACACGAATGGCAATGGCATTGTGGATAAAGATGGCAAAGAACTAACACTTAACTTTGTTATTTACAATAGTCGCGCAGAATTACCTGCTTATGCAGAAGCGGTTCAGGCAGATCTTAAGAAAATTGGTATTGATATTAAAATCAAAACAGTGGACTATAATTTAATTGATAAAATGGGCATTGATGGAGATTACGATATGTTGATTTCTAATATTGTAACAGCTAATACTGGTGACCCGCAATTGTATTTACTTGGCTATTGGATGACTAATGTAGGTGGTAATAATCCACAGAATGGTTCTGGGTATAGCAACCCAATCTATGATGAAAAAATGGAGCAGTTACAAGTTGAGTTTAATCCAGCTAAACGCAAACAGCTAATTATTGAATTACAGCAAATCTTACTTGATGACTCTGCAGCCTTATTCTTGGGATACCCAAAAACAAATCTAGTAAGTTCTAAAGCGGTGACCGGCGTTAAGATGTTACCATCCGACTACTACTGGATTACTAACAATATTAAACCTGCAAAATAATTTAGATAGAGGATGGATTATGCTATTAGATGTTAAGAATTTGGCAATTACATATGGCGATTTGGAACCAGTAGTAAAAGATGTAAGTTTTACCCTAGATGAAGGGGAGGTTTTGGTTATTGTAGGTGAATCCGGTAGTGGTAAAACGACGGTGATTAGAACAATCCAAGGGTGCTTGCCTCTTAATGCAAAAGTGATGGAGGGGTCTGTTGTTTTTGATGGCCAAGAATTGACCACCCTTTCGGAAGAAGCTTTTAGACAACTTCGTGGTTCTGAGATTTGTATGATATTCCAAGACACTGGTAGTATGTTAGACCCGATTAAAACGATTGGGAGTCAGTTTGTAGAATATTTGCAATTACACGGTATATTTACAAAGAAAGAGGCGTTTGCCAAAGCTGTATCTCTGTGTAACTGTGCTGCTATTGAGAACGCAGAAGAGTTATTGACACATTATCCTTTTGAGCTTAGTGGCGGTCAACGTCAACGTTTTGGTATTGCTATGTCTATGGCCTTTAACCCTAAAATTTTGCTAGCCGATGAACCTACGGCTGCACTTGATGTTACAACACAAGCTCAGGTTGTGGATGAACTTATGCGCGCGCAAGAAAAAAATAATATGGCTATTATTATGGTCACTCATAATATTGCATTAGCGGCGCATATTGCGGATAAAATTTTGGTCATGAAACAAGGGGTTGTAGTGGAAGCCGGTACACCTAAAGAAATTATTTACAATCCACAACATGAATATACTAAGACTTTGATTAAAGCGGTACCAGAAATAGGAGGTCCACGTTATGTCGATTGATACAGCGGTATGTACACCCCCCGCGTGTGGTTGTAAAGCTAATGCTCCTGTGGTGCTGACTATCGAGCATGTAAATAAAATTTTTGAATCAGAGACAGGTGAAGATATCTGTGCTTGTAAGGATATCAACTTAGAGCTTCATCAAGGAGAAACGATTGCTATCGTAGGCGAATCGGGTAGTGGTAAGTCTACATTGATGAAAATTTTAATGAAATTGGTGCCAGCGACTTCTGGTACAGTTACTTTACTGGGAAAAAATCTATTTGAGTTAAAAGGTGAAGAAGCGCGGAAGCATCGTAAACATATTCAAATGATATTTCAAGATCCTATGACAGCATTTAATCCTCGTTTAAAAGTTAAAGATATTATTTGTGAGCCTTTGAAGAACTACCAATCACTGTCTAATAGTGATATAGAAACAATTGCCTCTGAATACCTAAAAATGGTAGAATTACCAATAACATTTAAAGATAGGTTTCCGCATGAGATGAGCGGTGGGCAGCGTCAACGTGTAGCTATCGCCCGTGCATTGGTGTTGAAACCAGAAGTTATTATTTGTGATGAAGCGACGAGCGCATTAGATGTGTCTGTACAAGATACGGTGGCAAAATTACTAGCTAAAATCCAACGTGAAATGACGGTTAGTTATTTGTTTGTATGTCATGATATCGCATTGGCACAAAGTATATCACATCGTATGGCTGTTATGAACAAAGGCGTATTTGTTGAGGTGCTAGATTCAACTAACCTCAAAGACGCTAAACATCCATATACGCATAAGTTGCTAGACGCGATTTATGAATTGGATAAAGAAGTGTAAGTTTAACTGGAGGAAGATTTTATGAAAGGAAGAAATATAGCCTATATTCGTGCAAATTCATCATTTCTATTTAAAATTGCATCGTTAACTATAGCATTTATGGCTGTAGTGCCATATACAAATGCAATGCATATTATGGAAGGTTACTTACCTCCAACGCATTGTATTATTTGGGGGGCTATTTGTATCCCATTCCTAATTGCAGGTTATTTGTCTATTCGTAAAACATTACAAGAAAATCGTCGTGCCATTACACTATTGGCAATGGCAGGGGCATTTGTATTTGTTCTTTCTTCGTTGAAAATTCCCTCTGTTACGGGTAGTAGTTCTCATATGACAGGAACGGGATTGGGGGCTATTTTATTTGGTCCTGCCTCTATGAGTATATTAGGCATTATTGTTTTACTTTTCCAAGCTATATTATTAGCGCATGGAGGACTTACTAGTTTAGGAGCAAATACGTTCTCTATGGCAATTGCGGGACCATTCGTTGCTCATGCAGTATATAAACTATCCTTAAAGGCAGGTCTTAGCCGTCTAAAATCTGCATTTTTAGCAGCTTTCTTAGGTGATTTACTTACTTACTGTGTTACGAGTTTCCAATTAGCGTTAGCATATCCTTCTGAAGTTGGTGGAGTGCTTGCTTCCTTTGAAAAATTCTTAGGTGTATTTGCAGTTACACAAGTGCCGTTAGCAATTATTGAAGGCTTAATTACAGTTATTATCGTTATTGGTATTGAAACATATGCAAAACCTGAATTAAAAGCGATTGGCTTTATCGGAGAGGCGGGAAAATAATGAGTGGTAATAAGAAAACGGTGCTTTCTCTTATCGTATTAATTATTTTTATGGTAGTTTCACCACTGTTATATTTAAAAGATGCTGAATTTGGCGGTGCTGATGATGCAGCTAGTGGTGTTGTTGAAGAAATTATTGGAAAAGAATATGAACCTTGGTTTACACCAATAGCAGAAACGTTGCTTGGTCGCGAACTGCCAGGTGAAACTGAAAGCTTATTATTTTCTATCCAAACGGGCATTGGTGTAGGCGTTATTGCTTTTATAATGGGACGTTGGGTAGAACGTAAAAAATGGATGGATAAAGAAGGCGAACGTGCTGCATAGTGAAGTGATTGTTTTAAGAGTTAATATATTCCTGAAGGGATGCAATAAAAATGGGACATAAGGGACATAAGCGAGGAGAAAAAATCTTTTCTATCGATGTTTATGCATATAACTCAAAAATAAATCATTGGAATCCTGTCGTTAAGATGGTGTTAGCGATTATTATGCTTTTCTTATGTATCGCATTAAATAATATTTATGTGTCTGCTGTTATTGTAGGACTCTGTCTGTTTATTACGGTAGGTCTCGGCAAAATACCCTTGCGTGAATATATTATAATGTTAGGAATACCTCTTGCCTTTCTCATTGTTGGTAGTATGATTATTGCTATAAATATGGATAGCGTTGAACAAGGCCTATTTGGTATATGGTCTCCGTGGGGTTATATTTATGTGAGTACAGAGGGGTTAGTCACTGTTACAAATTTGTGGGGAAAGGCTTTGGGCGGCGTTAGTGCCATGTTTATGTTGTCCTTATCTACGCCATCTAGTGAAATCTTTTCAGTGCTTAGATATTGCAAGGTCCCCTCTCTTATTATTGAATTGATGAACATGATTTATCGTTTTGTATTTGTTATGATAGATACGTTTATGTGTATGAAGAATTCTGCTGAAGCTAGATTAGGTTATGTAGACTATAAAACAGCAGTTCAAACATTTGGGTATATTACAAGCAATTTATTAGTAGTATCCTTAAAAAAAGGTAGTACGTATTTTGATGCGATGGAATCGCGTTGTTATGATGGTGAATTTTTGTTTTTAGAAAATGAAAAAGAAGTAACTACAGAACAGATAATTTGTATAATAAGCAGTATCCTATTAATTTTGACGACTTGGCTTTTGGCTAAGTAGAAGGCACGTATCTTAGGAGGCCGTGAGTAGAGTGGAAAATCCAATAATTAGTGTTCGTGATTTACGATATTCCTATGGTGGTGCAACAGAAATATTGAAGGGGATTTCTGCTGATATATGGGCAGGAGAGCGTATTGCCGTTATAGGCACAAATGGTGCTGGCAAATCTACGTTTTTCCTGAATTTAAACGGTGTACTGCAAGCTGAGGCAGGTGATATCTATTTTCATGGAGAAAAAATAACGTACTCCAAAACTGATTTGATTAAGTTGCGTCAAGGTATAGGGATTGTATTTCAGGATGCAGATAATCAAATTATTGCGACGACAGTAAGAGGAGAAGTTAGTTTTGGCCCAATGAATTTAAAGCTACCTAAAGATGAAGTGGTCGCACGTGTTGATAAAGCGTTAACGTATATGAATCTTTTAGATTTTAAAGACCGCGCACCGCATTATCTTTCTGGCGGTGAAAAAAAGCGTGTAACTATTGCAGATATTATCGCCATGTATCCAGAAGTTATTATTTTTGATGAACCAACTGCGGCGTTAGATCCTGTAAATGTGAGTGCTTTAGAAGGGGTTTTAGAAAAACTTTCTAAAGAAGGAAAAACATTGATTATTTCGACACATGATTTGGATTTTGCTTATCGTTGGGCAGAACGTGTGATTGTTTTTGGCAGAGGTGAAATTATTTTTGATGGGAAACCCGAGGAGGTATTTCAACAAGATGCTATTCTGCAACGAGCTAATTTAACACGGCCCATAATGGTAGATATTAGAAATATCTTGATAGAAAAAGGCATTTTACAGAATGATTCCCCGCATATTAAAAGCCCCATAGAATTAGAACAAATCTTGCATAAATAGATGCATCATAAATAAATGTATCATATTAATAATATATAGATGAATATATAAATGATATCTAGATGGATATATAGGTGAATGCTTATGAGAGTCCCCATTGTTTCTTTTGACACAGTGAGGGCTCTTACTCTTTTTAATGCAAAGATACGCATTTATGTGTTAAAATATACTTTGTATAAGTAATTTATAAAGGAGTTATAGATGAAACGCATACTAGGAATTTTAATGATACTTGGTTGTGCTCTTTTTATGGTCACAGGATGCTCTTTTGTTTCTAGTTTAGGTAATGATGTTGCAAAAGAGGTCACAACATCACAACAAATAGAGAAAAAGAAGCCATCCTTTAATGAAGGCGTAGAAATGATTGTGCCAAAGGGTATTCCGGTATTGATGTATCATAAGATTGGTCCAGATACAGATAATGATGCAGTTATCAGTGAAGATTTATTTAGAGCGCAGATGAAGTATTTAAAAGATAATGGCTATCATCCGATTACAATGCAACAATTATATGACTATGTAACAAAAGGTGCAGCGGTGCCGGTAAAGCCCGTTATGTTAACTTTTGATGATGGCTATACTGACTCGTATACCATTGCGTATTCTGTATTGAAAGACTATAATTTTCCTGCACTTATTTATATTAATCCTGGTGATATGGGGCAGCGCCTTACTTGGGAACAAGCAAAGGAAATGAATGATTATGGTTTTGAAGTGGCTAGTCATGGGTATGACCACAAAGAAATGGCGGACATGACCAAGGAAGAACAACTTGCTAATTTTGTAAAAGCACAAAAAGCGCTAGCAGACAAACTAGGTATCAAAAATAATAAATGGTTCTGTTATCCCTATAGTAGCTATAATGCGTACACACTAAAAGCTGCAACAGAAAATGGGATTTTGGCCGCCACAACGATGAATCCTGGGTGGGTTCATCAAGGAGATAATCCATTAGAGCTGAAACGTATTTGGATGGGCAATCGTGTCGATTTAAAACATTTTGCAGAACGTATTAGCACGGAACATTATTCTAATCTATAGATTGAGGTAATTTATGAAATCATTTTTTCGAAAAACATGGGTGAAATTCGTTATTCTAATGTTTTTCTTCACAGCGATTACATCCCCAATCGTTGTGTTGTTTGGCCCATTTGATAATATTAAACGTACTGTGGTGGGAGCTATCATGCGTTCTCGTCATCCGCAGTATATTACATGGCTATATAATGAAGAAGAATTAAAACACATTCTTGGTACTGTTATGAGTACGAAAAATCAAGAGCTTTTTAAGTTTAAAGCCAAAGAAGATCAATCGCTTAATTTAAAACGTATTGAGTCCAAGCGTTATGTGGGATTTATTCTTGAAATTCCAGATCCCCGTCGTATTCATGTAGCTACGGCGGCTAATATTCAAGAAAAAGGTGATACCACTAGTAACATCGCCAAAAATAATGATGGGGTTGCGGCTATTAATGGTGGTGGTTTTCATGACCCTAATGGCACGGGAACGGGGCGCTTGCCTTATGGATTTATTTTGAAAGATGGAGAATATATTATTGGTAAAGATGTAGGACCTGATGAAAGTGTTGATTTTATAGGGTTTTCTGCTGACGGGAACCTAATTGCAGGCAACTACAATAAAACAGAACTTAAAGAAATGAAGGCTAAAGAAGGTATTACTTTTGGACCACCACTTATTGTAAATGGCGAGAAAATGATTACTGGTGGTGACGGCGGTTGGGGCGTTGGCCCTCGTACAGCCATTGGGCAGCGCAAAGATGGTACGGTATTATTTCTTGTCATTGATGGGCGCCAACCAGGATACTCAACGGGAGCAACTTTGCGCGATATACAGGATGTACTTTATGAACAAGGTTGTTATATTGCAGCCAATTTGGATGGTGGTTCTAGCTCAACTCTGTATTTAAACGGTAAAGTCGTAAATAAGCCGGCCGATTTGCTAGGAGAACGTATGATTCCAACAGCGTTTGTTGTTAAATAGGAGGCACCATGAAGGCATTTAATAAAATTCTATCTTGCTTCGTTTTGGGTGTCCTTATTCAAGGCGGAATTTACTATTATTTGGATCAAGTATATTTAGCCCCATCCACTGATTTTGCACTTTCAAAGAGTGATATTACTGATGAAGATGTAAAAGGGCATTTTCCAGACGTTAAGGAGGGCAAAAAATATTACTCCCAAGATAAAAAATATATGGCCGTAGTAACGACAAACTCGGTAGACATTTATGAGTCTGACAACAATACACCTATTAGTATGAAGCTAAAAGGTCGTACGGTTAGTTTCTTCGAGTGGATGCCAGATCGTGATTTGGCTATTGTAGGCCTTCACGACTCTAACAGAAATGCGGCTATTTTAGCACAATTTAATCCAGAGGATCCAGAACATGAAACGGATACGGAGCTTGAAGATTTACCAGCAGCGGCTCGCATTGTTGATGTAGCTTATTCAACGGCAACCAATGTGGTTTATATGAAGGTGAAAATAGAATCGAATGCGTACCGCATTTATCGTACAGATGCTAACTATGATACACGTCGCGTATATATGCAGGCATCTAATATTGGTACGATTGCCGTGTTTTATGATGAAGATAAATTTTTCTATGATAATGCAAAAACTGGTGATGTGTTTATGTTTAATGGCACAGAAGGCGGTTGGCGAGTTATTAATCCGCCAGGGCGTTATCGCTTAATTGGTGTTGATAAAGGTCAACATATTTATATTGCTAAAGTGAATGATAATGACGAAGTGTTGTCTATATCGCAAGGCAAGTTGGGGGTAGGCTTTAAGACTGTTTATAAATATGATGCGCCTGTTAGTTTGTCTAGTGCAACGATGGGTTCTATACAGCCATTAATTTTACAGAATAATCCAAATTATGATGATTTAGATGCGATTTCTGACTCTAAAGATAATGCTGATAAGAATACATCAACTGATAAATCTTCCAGCAAGTCGAATAGTGAATCTAAGAAGCGATGAGTATGACAAAAAGAGAGAATGATGAGAATATTATTTGTGAGAATGAGTTGTCTCGGAGATATGTTGCATGCCACCCCAGTGGCAAAGGCGTTAAAACGAGCAATGCCAGATTGTGAAATTATCTGGATTGCTACACCTAGTTTTGCACCTATTTTAGAACATAATCCCTATGTAGATGAAATTCTGTTATGGGCACGTGATGACTTTGAAAAATATGCCCGTAAAGCAAATGCTAGTATTCTATGGAATATGTGGTGGGAATTACGTAGAAAACTCTTACCTTATAAATTTGATTTGGCTATTGATGTGCAAGGTCTTTTGATTAGTGGTCTCGTGTTGTTAGCTAGCGGAGCTAAACGCAAACTAGGTATGGCAAATACCAAAGAATTAAATGGCCTTTTTAATAGAGAAAAAAATGGGGAACCCTATCGCCATGTAATTGATCGGTATTTAAATGTGGCTCATCTTTTAGGTGTATATAGTGAAGACCGTGATATGGTGTTGCACTTAACGGATACAGAAATTGCTTGGGCAAAAGATACTATTATCGAAAAACTAACTGGTGATAAGAAACACGTAACGTCAAGGGGAATGGATTTATTTTCTAAAAACACTGGACGTGTGGAGAAACCTTTGGTCATACTAGTTCCAGGAACTTCTTGGCATAGTAAAGAGTGGCTACCTACGCATTGGCGTTCTCTAATAGAAATGATTAAGGCGGAGTATCGTATTATATATATAGGTGGGCAAAAAGAAGTAGAACTCGCTTCGCAATTGCCTACCGGTGAGTTTATCTATAATGCTGTAGGAAAGACTAGTATTCGGGAAACGGCAGCCCTTATTAATGAAGCGAATTGTGTTATTTCTTGTGATACAGGATCTCTTCATATGGCAGCGGCTCTAAAAGTGCCAACTGTCAATATATTTGGCCCTACTGATCCAACAGTATGGGGTGTGTTAGATGATATTCATACAACGTTACAAGATGCTACGCTATCTTGTTTAAATTGTAGAAAGCGTAGATGCCCTAAAGAAGGGCATCCATGTATGCGTAACATAACACCTGAGATGGTTAGAGTTGCCTTGAAAGAAAGGATTGCTAAGTATGGCAAAATTCAAGATACAGAAAAATCTAAGTGATCAAGATATGTTGAAAGGATATACGGAAGAAGAGACTTTTGAAACAGCCATGTTAAAGGAAGAACCAACATCTAAGACTAAACCTGTAAAAACTAAGACCGCAGGGGGTTCGAAAGAAGACTTTTACCGTGAATTCCTGACGGATACGGTGGAAACACAAATCGGAAAAATGCTACTAGATATTAAGATGGATTACTTTAAAGAAGGGGAAGGGGCCTTTTCTATACAAGTAAAACGAGAGGGTAAAAACATTATTCTAGAAACAGCACCTAAAAAAGTAAAATAAAGGTTGCGGGAAACGATTACATAAATCTTTTTAATATCAAATTATCTAGCTAGAAATATTTTAAAAACTTATTTTTTGAGGTATACTATACGGTAGAGTATTTTATGCGTTTAGAGAGGAGAATCCCCGTGGCGGATAATCGATTAATTGTAGCCTTAGACGTAGCTACTATGGATGCTATGAAATCTACTGTAGAAGCATTAGGTGATAGTGTTAGTTATTACAAAGTAGGTATGGAATTATTCTATGCAGCAGGTGAACAGACGGTAGCCTATTTACGTAACAAAGGTAAATCTGTATTTTTGGATTTAAAGTTGCACGATATACCGAATACAGTGGCTCATGGCGTATCATCTTTAACTCTATTGGGGGCACAACTAATAACTATCCATGGTCAAGGCGGTCGTGTCATGATGGAAGCGGCTGTTAATGCTGCCAAAGAGACGGCAGCAAAGCTAAATGTAGAGCGTCCTAAATTATTAGCGATTACCGTACTTACAAGTTTTGATGAAGAAAACTGGGAAGCGATTGGCGGCCAATTGCCAATTTCTGATCAAGTAGTACGCTTAGCAAAATTGGCTAAAGCTGCTGGTATGGATGGAGTTGTGGCTTCTCCTTTAGAAGCACGTTCTATTCGTGAGGCTTGTGGTGATCATTTTCTAATCGTAACTCCGGGTATTCGTCCATCGTTTGCGGCCACAAACGACCAAAAACGTATTGCTACTCCAAAGAGTGCTTTACTTGATGGATCTACACATCTTGTAGTCGGTCGTCCTATTACAAAAGCGGAAGAACCGAAAGAAGCCGTTCGTTTAATTGTTGAAGAAATGGAGAGTGCAAAATAATGATGACAGAACAAGAAGTAAAACAATTGTTAGTGGATACTGAAGCTATTTTAGAAGGTCATTTCCTATTAACTTCTGGTTTACATAGTCCTATGTATGTAGAAAAATTTAATGTTTTGCAACATCCTAAATATACAGAACGTCTTTGTCAAGAATTGGCAGAACGCTTTAAAGATCAGCAAGTAGAACTCGTAATTGGCCCGATGACTGGAGGGATTCTTCTTGCTCATGAAGTAGGGAAAGCACTTGGTACACGTGCGATTTTTACAGAACGTGAAAAAGGTGTGATGACACTTCGCCGTGGCTTTAGAATTGAACCAGGCACACGGGTGTTAATTGTAGAGGATATTGTTACTACAGGCGGCTCCGTACAAGAAGTAGTGAATGTAGTTAATGCTGCAGGTGGTGAAATTGTTGGTGTAGGTTTGCTTGTTAATCGCAGTGGTGGCAAAGCCGAATTTGGTGTGCCTAGAGAAAAAGTACAAGCATTATTAAATTTAACAGTTCCTACCTATACGGCTGAAGAATGCCCACTATGCAAAGATGGTGTGGCTATGACAGAACGTGGCAGTAAACACATTAAATAAATATTACGAGGGGAGTCTTTTTGCGAAGACGCCCCTTTTATATTGTGAGGTATATTATGTTAAACTTTGTTGCTATTGATTTTGAAACAGCAAACAAATATAAAAATAGTGCCTGCTCTTTAGCAGCAGTTACTGTAGAAAATGGTGAAATTGTAAAACGAGCATACAGCTTAATTAAACCACCCTTTATGCAGTTTGATGAAGAATGCATTGAAATCCATGGGATTTATCCAAAAGATGTCATGGAAAAGCCAACTTTTGACGAATTATGGCCTCGTATTTATGAGAACCACTTGAAAGGAAAGTTGGTTATTGCACATAATGCGAAATTTGATATTGGCGTATTACGGGCAACCTTAGACCATTATAATATTGTATGGCCTGAATTGGATTATACATGTACCGTTAAAATTTCCCGCAAAGTATGGCCTAATTTAGCTAATCATAAATTAAACACATTAGGCGCTTTTTTGAATGTGGATTTTAAACATCATGACGCCCTTGATGATGCGTTAACTTGTGCAAAAGTGGCGATTGCAGCAGCAAAAGAAATGCATGTAGATTCTATGAATACCCTATTAGCAAGTATTAATCTTGAAAAAGAACAATTTCTTACTGATCCTTCCAAGGCAATAGCAAAACCGCCTATTAGTGAACAGACATCTTTCTTCTAATATAGTTAGGGAGGAAATTTACTATGCAAATGATCGATATCATCCTAAAAAAGCGAAATGGACATATGTTGAGTAATGAAGAAATTACCTATGTTATCACAAGTTATACCGATGGTAATATTCCTGATTATCAGATGAGTGCATTTCTTATGGCCATCTATTTTAATGGCATGACGGATACAGAATTATCACATTTTACTCAAGTTATGGCTCATTCTGGTGATATGGTTGATTTATCTGCGATTAAAGGCATTAAAGTAGATAAGCATAGTACTGGAGGCGTAGGAGATAAAACGAGCCTAGTGATAGGACCTATTATTGCCGCTTGTGACGGGAAGTTTGCTAAGATTTCTGGACGAGGGCTTGGACACACAGGTGGAACGATTGATAAATTAGAAGCCATTCCTGGATATACAACAACACTTGATAGTGCTACTTTTAGTGATATAGTTAATACTGTAGGTACATCAATTATTGGGCAATCAGCTAATATTGCGCCGGCAGATAAACTGCTTTACGCGCTTCGTGATGTGACGGGGACTGTTGAAAGTATTCCGCTTATAGCTTCTTCTGTTATGAGTAAAAAATTAGCTTCAGGATCAGATGCCATTGTATTAGATGTAAAAACTGGTAGTGGTGCGTTTATGAAAACCCAAAAGGCTGCTATTGAGCTAGCTCAAAAGATGGTTTCTATTGGTGAGGCCAATAATCGCCGTATGATAGCGCTTATTACATCTATGGACAGACCGCTAGGAAATACCATTGGGAATGCACTTGAAGTCATAGAAGTGTTAGAAACTTTAAAAGGCAGAGGTCCTATTGACTTAGTAGAAGAATGTGTAGAACTTGCTGCCAATATGTTGGTATTAGCGGGCAAAGGTACTATTGAAAAATGTCGGATACGAGCTTTACAAAGTTTGACTGATGGTTCTGCTCTTCAGAAAATGCGTGATATGATTGCGGCACAAGGTGGTGATGTAGGTGTTGTGGATGACTATAAACTATTTCCACAAGCTAAATACAGTGCCTCCCTTTTGGCTAGTGAAGATGGGTATATCACACAGATGGATACGGAAGGATGCGGCCTAGCGTCTATGTTGCTAGGTGCAGGTCGTGTAGTAAAAGATGATTTTATTGATTTTAGCGCAGGTATAAAAATGTATCGCAAAACGGGAGATCAGGTACGAAAAGGGGAAGTGATTGCGGAATTCTTTACGAATAAAAAGGAAGCTTTGCCAGAAGCGATGGCCCGCTACTCTGCGGGTATATGCTATGGGAATCAATCTATAGAAGAACAACCACTAGTAATTGCTTGTATTACCAAAGAGGGAATTTCCTATCCTTCAAAGTAACGCTGTTATCGCATTAGAGCGCTTGTAGGGGGACTAACATATAACTATGAAATAGAACGGATGGGAGTACATATGGCTGATATTAATTTTGATAAGCTAGCAGAGGAAATTATTAATGGTGGTAAAAACGATGGGTATTCAGAAAAAATGAGCGCATCTTGTAGTATTGATGAACAAATACAGTTACAACTTGTTGACTATGCCCTTAAGGCACGGGAGAATGCCTATGTGCCCTATTCTGATTTTAAAGTAGGCGCAGCTATTCTTACGGAAAAAGGTACTGTTTATACGGGATGCAATATTGAAAATGCTTCCTATGGACTTACTAATTGTGCGGAAAGAACCGCGATTTTTAAGGCCGTATCTGAAGGTCATTTCCATTTTGTAGCACTTGCTGTTGTTGCAGATAGTAAAGACTTTTGTGCGCCTTGTGGTGCTTGCCGTCAAGTCATGGTAGAATTTAACATTCCTTGGATTATCATGGCAAATGCAAAAGGTGATAAGAAAACGGTAGCATTGGCAGAACTTATGCCTTATACTTTTACAAAGCAAGATATGAAATAAAAAGTCCGCTCAACGAGCGGACTTTTTATTTCATTCAATTCAGTTAAAACGCAGGAAGAATAGCGCCTTTATATTTCTCTTCAATAAATTTTTTGGTTTCTGCAGATTGCAATGCTTTAAGAACTTTTTGAAGCTCTGGCTTATTTTCATCGCCTTTGCGTACGGCAACGATATTAGCGTAAGGAGAGTCTTTGTCTTCAATTAATAGAGAATCTTTTACTGGATTAAGATTTGCTTCCATTGCATAGTTTGTGTTGATAACAGCAAAGGCTACATCATCAAGAGAGCGTGGCAATTGAGGTGCTTCAAGCTCTACAAACTGTAAATTATGTGGATTTTCTTTAATATCAGCTACCGTGGATAGAATATTTTTAGGATCATTTAATGTGATTAAACCTGCTTTATGTAAAATCAATAAGGCCCGCGCACCATTGGAAGGGTCGTTTGGTACGGCTACTTTCGCACCATTGGCTACAGTTTTGATATCTTTTAAAGATTTGGAATATACAGCCATTGGTTCTACATGAACGTTACCGATAGAAACTAGTTCAGTTTTGTGTTCGGCGTTATATTTGTCTAAATAAGGTTTATGTTGGAAGAAGTTTGCATCTAACTCTTTATCATTAAGGGCCATGTTAGGTTTCACATAGTCGGTAAATTCAACAATTTCAAGGTTAATACCTTCTTTTTTTAGCTGTTCTTTTACATTGCTAAGTAGTTCTCCGTGAGGAACAGCAGTTGCGCCAATTTTTACAGTTTTTGTGTTGCTGTCAGCGGCTTTGTCGGTAGAGGTGCCCCCACAGCCAGCCAATAATAACGCACTGCCAAGAATAGCAGTTGCAGCCAATGTTACTAACTTTTTCATTCTATTACTCCTTTTTATATAGTTCTAACAATTCGTTTTAAAGTATATTTAGTTTACCAACATAATGTTTTCTTGTAAAGAAAATCCCCCCTAATTTAGGGGGGATAGAGTATATGCAAAAACTATAACTTGCATAAGGTTGAAGCTATAACGCAGATAGTGAGTTTTTCTAGGTAGTAAACTACTTATTGCTATCAGAAAACTATTTGGCTAAGAGTAAGCCAATGGCAAACAATAGATGGTAGGTTGTTGTGGCTTTGGCTATATAACCCATAGCATGGTCCATTTTTACTACATCTGTGAAATGGTGCATAATTTTTATTGCTTTTGTTGCTGGAATAGCAGAAATACAAGCTATAAGGGTTGATAGCGGTAATACTTTCATAAATACAAAAGTACAAAGCCACAGATTACAGAAAATAAATACATTGCGAAGTAAGTGCAAGGCGCGTGCACGCCCTAATACAATGGCTAGCGTATGACGCCCATGTTTTGTGTCATTCTTGATATCACGCAAATTATTAGCCATTAGAATAGCTGCGATGAGCAGAAGGGAAGGAAGGGCGGCGATAAGCATGAAAAGGGTTAATTGACCAGCCCATATAAAGGCTGTAATCAGTGTGATGGCAAATCCCATGGCAATACCAGAGGCTAAATCACCTAACGGTGTACGTGATAGTGGCATAGGACCTGCCGAGTAGAAAAAGCTGATAGCTATACAGAATACACCTACTGGTATGAGATAAGGTGTCGTCATGTAGGCGAGGCTAAACCCTGTAATAGCTGGTAATAGGGTGAATAGATAGCCTAGTTTTTTTATTAGTTTAGGCGATAGTCCTTCTCGTGTAATGGCACCACTATTGCCAATAGTTTGGTTGGCATCTAAACCTGATTTATAGTCAAAGTATTCATTCCATATGTTGGCTGCAATTTGGGCGCCTATAACAGTAAGGAGTATCAGCAGACTATACAAGAATGATAGATTATATGATTGTGCTAGTGGATAAAAGTAATAGGAAAAGGCAGCACCTAAACAAACAGGGCTAAAAGCGGCGGTTAAGGTACGTGGACGGGTTAATTTTATAAATTGCGAAATAGTCATGAAATATAGTAAAGCCTTTCTTTGAGAGATGGGTGTTTTACTGTGTTAGTTTGCTCGTTTTCGTAAAGGAGCAAAACTATATTTTCTAGAGTAAGGGAGTTGCGCTAGGACAACGCCACAGGTGATTAGAATAACACCACAGGTTTCTTTGAGCGTTAATGTTTCATCTAAGATTAAATAGCCTAAAATAGCGGCAAACACCATTTCAAGACTCATGATAAGAGAAGCTTCCGTAGGGGGCACAGTTCGCTGTCCTAGGAGTTGGAAGGTATAGGCAATACCTGCAGAGAGTACACCACCCCAAAGCAGGGGGATAATAGTGGCTTCTATTTGGCTGAATTGCAAATGTTCAATGAACAGCGAAGGGCCAGCACCAATTATTGCACAAGCTAAAAATTGACCGCAAGCTAGTTTGATATTTGGGTAGCGTTGAGTCACATCACTGAGCAATAGAATGTGGCCAGTCCAAAAGAAGGTACTTATGAGTAAGGCTGCATCGCCATAGTTAAGAGTCAAGTCTTCGCCGTTTAATGTTAATAGCGCAGCACCGATAACGGCGGTTATCATGCCTGCAGTAGCGAAGTAACTGAGCCTATGGCCCAAGAACAATCCAAAAACTGGAACCATTACAATGTAGAGTGCAGTTACGAAGGCTGCTTTGGATGCTGTAGTATAGATGAGAGCATATTGTTGTAAACTAGAGCCTGTAAATAAGAAAAAGCCTAGTAATAAAGAAATGGCGGGGAGTGGTAGCCAAGGTTTTTTACGTGGAGTACTATCTCCAAAATAGTAAATGATAGGTAGTAGTACTATAGCTCCCATTAAAAAACGAACCGCATTGTAGCTGTTAGGACCAATAAGATCGCTAGCTATGCGTTGTGCAATAAAAGTAGACCCCCAAATAAGAGCGGTAATAAGTAATAAAATTTTTCCAGCCATAATAGATCCTTTCCATATGTTTTTAATTCTACCCTTTTTTAAATTTCTTGTAAATTATTGTGTGAGAAGGGTATAATGAAACTAAATATCTTATTCAAGTTGGGAGAAAGGTACGCCAATGTGTAGTAGAGCTTTATTGACAGATTTATACCAGTTAACAATGATGCAAGGCCTTTTTTTAAAAAATATGCATCGCATAAAATGCGTATTTGATCGATTTTATCGTAAAAACCCCTTTGATAATGCATATTCGGTTGTGGCTGGTCTGGAACATGTTATTACCTATTTAAAAGAGCTGTCTTTTTCAGAAGATGACATTAGTTATTTGAGAAGTACAGGCATTTTTGAAGAGTCCTTTTTGGAGTATTTGAAAGACTTTCATTTTTCTGGAGATTTATATGCTATACCAGAAGGGACGATTGTGTTTGCACAAGAAATCCTGGTACGCGTGGAAGCACCGCGCGATGAGTGCATGTTAATTGAAACGGCCTTATCTATGTATATGAATCATGAATCTCTTATTGCTACAAAAGCTCGCCGTATTCGTACGGTTGCAGGGGATGATACCCTTGTGGAATTCGGTATGCGACGTGCGCAAGGAACAAGTGCTTCTGTATATGGTGCAAGGTCAGCTATTATTGGCGGTTTTGAAGGCACTAGTAATATGTGCAGTGCGGCACAATTTGGGATTCATCCAGTTGGAACAATGGCTCATAGTTGGATTATGAGCTTTGAAAGCGAATTAGAAGCATTCCGTGCTTATGCCGATAAGTATGAAAATTTATTAGTTTTATTGGTAGATACCTATGATACCTTGAAACAAGGGATACCAAATGCAATAAAAGTATTTGAAGAGGTGCGCGAACGTCGTGGTGGTGCGATGCCACCTCGTTATGGTATTCGGTTAGACAGTGGAGACCTTGCGTATCTTTCAAAACGTGCACGTAAGTTGTTGGATGTAGCTGGATTTATGGATGCTACTATTTTTGCATCTAATGACTTAGACGAGTTTCTTATTAGTGAGCTTAAAAGCCAAGGGTGTGCCATTACCTCTTGGGGTGTAGGAACGAAACTAATCACGGCTACAGGTTCACCTGCCTTAGGTGGTGTGTATAAATTAGCAGGGATGTGGAATGATGATGGTAGTTTTGAACATCGCATGAAATTTTCTGATAATATTGAGAAAATAACGAATCCAGGTCGGAAAAAAGTATTGCGGTTAATCAATAAAAAAGAAGGAAAGCTCTACGGTAAACTTATAGGTGACTTGATTTGCTTGGAAAGTGAAACGATAGATGCAGAAAAAGAGTTTGTTTTTATTGATCCACTACACCCTTGGAAGCATACGATTTTAAAGCCTGGGGAATATGAAGTGGTGTCATTATTACAGCAAATTTTTAAAGATGGAAAATGTGTATATGAGTTGCCAACTTTGGCAGATATTAAAGCCTATGCAGACGAGCAAATTGCGATCCTATGGCCAGAGACATTGCGCCTTGTGAATCCGAACGAGGTTCACGTTAATATTAGTCATGAATTATTTGACTTGCGTTCTAAATTATTATTAGAAAACTCACGCCGTAGTCGTTGAGTGTAGAGGAGGATATGATGGGGGTTAAAAAGAAATTAGCTATATTAGCTTGTAGTGCTGTGCTTGTTGGTGCCGGTATGGGAACAGGTTTTGCCGATACGTATAAAACCATAGATGGACAGGTATTAACCACCCCCATAGGTGTTACGGTATTTTCGGCAAAAGAAGTGCTCACAAAAGACGGAGCAAAAAATCTATTTTTACCTGAAATGATAGAAGCTATGAATCGTGGCATAGAAAAGGGCATTAATGATGCAGGTAAAAGAGGAGCATTTAAGAAGATATATAATCAAGAATTAGCTAATAAAGATAAAGAAAATAAGCCGCTTACCTCTCCAACTCCAAAAGAGTTTACAGAATTTAAGGGAGATTTAATAAAAGATATTAACTTTCAAGAGCTAAAAGGTACTGATGTAGATGGTCATCATGTCGCTTATATTTTTGAATTATCTATGAATGGAGAAAGTTTTAATTCACTCTTTAAATCTATGGGGGTGGGAGAAAGCTACAATTACTCTAATCTAACTGAAAAAGATGTTATACAAAAAGAGGCTAAAAAAGCAAAAAAACTTAGTAAAGTCGATATAGATAAACTAAATCAACAAATACGAGAAATACAAATCAAGGCATTGGAAGAAGAACAAATTAGATTACCTAATGGGCAAACACGTCTATTAACAGATACCGAAAAAGCCATGTGGAAGAAAATTTACAATCTAATATCTTATGATTTGAGAGATGTGAATGCGTATGGAAATGTAGAATCTAAGGTAGGCGACCTTTCTTATTTCGAAGAACGGATAGCAACGAATATAGAGTCTATGACATATCCAATGAGTATAATTGGATTAGTAGAATATAAACCAGAAGGGCCAAGTACAACGCTTATGGTAATGAATGACAATAGTTTTGATTATTGGAAACAACAAGTAGCGGCTATTTGGGATTTAAAGAAATAGGGAGAGGGTTATGAAAAATCTAAAACAAACTATATTGATACTTAGTTTGGGGGTTATGATGATGCTACCTGTGCAGGCACAATCTGTTTCTACGATTGGCGGCACGGTAGAAGTGCCTGATACGGTTACAGTATCCAAAGCATCTACCTCTAAAATATTAAATCTATTTGAGACGTTTGCGAGCACAAACCCCATGGGGATACCCAATAATAAAGGGAATGCTGCAGTAGGGATTGTCGGTGGTAAAGCGCCAGCCTCTGTCTATATTCACCGGTCCAAAACGTTAAGTGAAAGCATGGGACTAGGCGAAAAATTTGATGTTTATGGGTTAAGTGGCAAAGATAAAAAAGGGATTAAAACGGCGGAATTATTTGCGGTGAAAATAGATTCTACATATCTTGGCAAGCAGTTAATGAAGGATATGGGACCCTTGGCAACTGTTGATACTAGGGATGTAAAGTTATCGCCTATATTTAATACATTGAGTCCTATTATGGAAACTGCATTTATACAGAATGTAAATGCGAATTTGCCAACACTAGATGCAAAAATTAATGCAGGGTTAGCAGAAAAATCTGCTAGAAACCCTAAAGCTTTAGTAGAAGCACGGGTGCAATTTGAGGACTGGGAACCGTTACAAGTTGTCAGTGGCACATCGTATAAAACATATACAATAGGAACACGTGCACGACTTGATATCAATGGCTTTGAACTTCCTTATTATGTGAATGCAGCCGTTGTAGCCAGTGGAGATAATCCTACACTTTACGTACTTCTTACTTCTGATGTAGAGCGTAATTATTTCAAACCCGTTATGACAAAGATGATTAAATCTGTAAAATAAAAATATGTAAAGGTGTGAATAGTTTGTATCGATTACTGATAGCAGCAATTTTACTTTTAGCAATGAACCTTAGAGGGCCATTACTATGTGTAACACCACTATTACAGTTTATTCGTGTAGATTATGGCTTTTCAAATAGTGTAGCCGGACTTTTATTGGCATTGCCTCTGCTTGTATTTGCCTTAGCATCTGCCTTTATGGCCGATTTAAGTCAAAAAGTAGGGGTAGGCCGACTTATAGTTTTTTCAATTATCCTTATGATTATTGGTGAATTAACCCGCTATTTTGGGGGCCTTGCAGGACTTTTTGTAGGCACTATTATACTTTCCTTGGGCATAACTGTTGGAAATGTATTAATACCTGCACTAATTCGTGGATTTTTTCCAGACAAGATGGGGATTATGACTAGTTCCTATTCTTCCATTATGCAGGTAACTACTACGCTGGCGCTCTTTTCTGCGGTTCCTATTAGTTATGCTATTGGTTGGACAAATGCCTTACTCTTATTAGTTGTGTTAACTAGCCTAGCACTTATTTGTTGGATTCCTTTTTATGGATTGACCTTTGATTCAGTATATACGGGATATAAGGGGCTGCCGGCAGTAGAAATACGAACAGCCGCATCGAACGCAGTTTCAAAAGTTTCGGTAAAAAAACTAATGAAAAACTCCCTTGCTTGGGATGTGTCTTTATTTATGGGGATTCAGTCCTTAACCTTTTATTGTTGTTCTACTTGGATTCCGACGATTGTTACTTCAAAAGGTATTAGTCCGGAATGGGGCGGTTATACTGGCTCTGTTTATCAATTTTGTTCGCTAGGTGTGACGTTTATCGTGCCACTACTCTTACAATATTTTAAAGATCAAAAAGGAATTGCCCTTTTAAGTTGTCTTGTTTATGCTATTGGTATAATAGGATTATTTATGAGTTCCAATCAGTATGTTATTTTAATAATGACTGGTATAGCGGGAATGGCGGCGGGAAGCACTTTTGCACTAGCTCTGATGTTTTTTGTATTGCGCACGGAAAGCGCTATGGTTGCGGCGACGTTGTCGGGTCTGGGTCAAGCGATTGGATACATTTTAGCTTCGCTAGGACCAACTTTTATTGGATACCTGTATGATCTTGACGGTAGTTGGTATAGTGCGATGGTTGCCATGCTTATCTTTGATGCCGCCTTCGCCTTTGTAGGTTACCGCGCTGGACGGGATGTGAAAATTACAGGACTATAATTAGAGCCTATAAATTTTACTTATATGGATATTGATATTGTTAAACAAACCAAAGAATAGTATAATGCAGATATCAATTGTTGTGTTTCTTGAAAGGAGACTTTATGATGAAAGTTGTACATTCCGATAATGCACCTAAAGCACTAGGTCCTTACTCTCAAGCATATGTAGCTAATGGTTTTGTATTTGCTTCTGGACAGGGGGGGATTAACCCAGAAACTGGTAAACTAGAAGACGGTTTGGAAGCACAAACATTACAGGCGATTAAAAATGTAGAAGCTATATTAAAAGCAGCTGGTACAGATTTTTCTAAAGTAGTTAAAACAACTTGCTTCTTAGCAGACATTAAAGATTTTGCTGCTTTTAATGCTATTTATGCAGATTATTTTGTAAGTAAACCTGCACGTAGCTGTGTGGCGGTAAAAGATTTACCAGCTAACTTCCTTTGTGAAATTGAAGTTATTGCTGTTGTGGAATAAAAATATTCTGTTCAGACTAATCAATAGAAGAGTCTTAACTTTACTAAGAGTCATAACTAAGGTTATGGCTCTTTTTGTATGTTTAGGATGGAATATTACAAGGTAATATCATGTATGACGAAGAAATTCTCTGTAGCTATGCTTAAAAATCATTAGATAAACCTAATAAAAAGTTAGGTTTTTGTTGCATATCAGTAATACTTATGATACTATAAGTTCATAAAGGCTTATAAATTTTTAGGGTGGACTGAGAAATTGTAATGCTTTTGCCTGAGAGGAGGTACACGAAATGGCCACGACGTTGGATCGCCTAAAACAATTAGCACATGGAATTGCTATGCAATTTGGTAGTGGATGTGAAGTTGTAATTCACGATGTGAAGGCATCTGAGATTGAGGGTAGCATCGTTTGTATCGAAAATGGGGAGATTTCCGAACGAAAAGTAGGCGATGGCCCATCTCACGTTGTTCTTGATGCTTTAAAACATGCCGATGGTAAATTGGAAGATCGTTACAGTTATCTAACAAAGACTAAAGATGGTCGTATCTTTAGATCTACGACGATGTATATTCGTGATGATAATGATGAACTTGCTTATGTGTGCGGCATAAATTTCGATATTACGGACTTTTTAAGCCTGCAAAGTGCAGTAAATAATATCGTTAATAACACAAATATACAAGACAAGCAACAAGTAGAGCGTATTACCACAAGTGTTTCTGATTTGTTAGATGACTTAGTGGAACATGCAGAAACCTTAGTTGGCAAACCTGCAGCGGCAATGAATAAAAATGAGCGCATGGTTGCTATTAAATACTTGAATGATGCAGGGGCATTTTTGATTTCTAAGTCAACTGATAAAATCGCTGAATATTTTGGCGTATCTAAATTTACTTTATATAGTGATATAAATACAGTGAAAGATACAGAGGAAGTGTAGTATTGGAGGTCATGTGTATGGAAAAAATCAAATGTATTGTGAACAAAATGGAAAAATCTGATGATAAAAATCTCCAGATTATGTCCTTAGAAGAGGCTAAAAAGGCAAGAGCTTTTCATGAAAGTTTCCCACAGTACGCGGTAACACCACTTACTAAATTAGAAGAAATGGCTAAACACTTAGGTCTTGGTTCTGTTTATATAAAAGATGAATCTTATCGTTTCGGTCTCAATGCATTTAAAGTACTTGGCGGTTCTTACTCTATCGCTAGATATATTGCACAACAGACAGGCAAAGATGTTTCTGAACTTTCCTATGATGTATTGACTTCTGAAGCATTACGTAAAGAATTTGGTCAGGCTACTTTCTTTACGGCTACTGATGGTAACCATGGTCGTGGTGTTGCTTGGTCCGCTAATCGATTAGGCCAAAAAGCCGTGGTATTTATGCCAAAAGGATCCACGAAAACTCGCTTTGATAATATTGCCGTGGAAGGTGCGAAAGTAACAATTGAAGAATTAAACTACGATGATTGTGTGCGTAAGGCCGTAGAAGAAGCGGCAAAAGTACAGAACGGTGTAGTTGTACAAGATACGGCTTGGGATGGCTATGAAGAAATCCCAGCATGGATTATGCAAGGCTATGGCACGATGGCAATGGAAGCGGGTGAACAATTAGAAGCTGACGGTGTTCCAACTCACATTATCGTACAAGCTGGTGTAGGTTCATTAGCTGGTGCTGTAACGGGTTATTATACTAACTTATATGCGAATGCGCCAAAGAAACCTAAAATTATCGTGGTTGAGGCTAGTGCTGCAGATTGCTTGTATAAAGGTGCAGAAGCCGGTGACGGTAAAGTGCGTTTTGTAGGTGGTGATTTACAGACTATCATGGCAGGACTTGCTTGTGGCGAACCAAATACAATTTCTTGGGATATCCTGAAAAATCATGTAGATATGTTTGTATCTGCTCCTGATTGGGTAGCAGAGCTTGGCATGCGTATGTGTGCTGCACCACTTAAAGGTGATACATCAATTATTTCTGGTGAATCTGGTGCTGTGCCATTTGGATTCTTAGCCGCTGTAATGACTATGGATGAGTATAAAGATGTACGTGAACAATTAGGTCTTAATAAAGATTCTCGTGTTCTTTGCTTCTCAACAGAAGGCGATACAGATCCACAACGTTATAAAGAAATTGTTTGGGAAGGCAAACATTTCTAATTATATGTAGAAGTTTTTAATGAGTACTGAGGAGGAATTTGTAATGAATATCGAAGCAGTTAAAAAGGCAGCTCAAGATTATGGTCCTGCAATGACAAAATTTTTGCGTGAAATTGTTAGTTTCCCAGGTGAAAGTGCAGATGAAGAAAAACATGTAATGCGCATAAAAAAAGAAATGGAAGACCTAGGATTTGACGAAGTAGAAGTAGATCCAATGGGGAATATTCTTGGTTATATGGGTTCTGGCAAAACATTAATTGCTTTTGATGCTCATATTGATACAGTAGGTATTGGTAATCGCGATAATTGGAACTTTGACCCTTATGAAGGTTTTGAATCTGAAACTGAAATCGGCGGTCGTGGTGTATCTGACCAATTAGGCGGTATTGTATCCGCTGTATATGGTGCAAAAATCATGAAAGACCAAGGTCTTTTAAACGATAAATATAAAGTATTGGTTGTGGGGACTGTACAGGAAGAAGACTGTGATGGTCTTTGTTGGGAATATATCATCAAAGAACGTGGTATCCGTCCTGAATTTGTAGTATCTACAGAACCAACTGATGGTGGTATTTATCGTGGACAACGCGGTCGTATGGAAATTCGCGTAGATGTAGAAGGCGTTTCTTGCCATGGTTCTGCACCAGAACGTGGTGATAATGCTATCTATAAAATGGCAGACATCCTTCAAGATATCCGTGATTTGAACAATAATGGTTGTGGCGAAAGTACAGCTATTAAAGGGCTTGTAAAAATGCTTGACCCTAAATTCAACCCAGAACATTACAAAGAAGCGCAGTTCTTAGGTCGCGGGACAGTGACGACGTCTGAAATCTTCTTTACATCTCCTAGTCGTTGTGCTGTAGCGGATTCTTGCTCTATTTCTCTTGACCGTCGTATGACATCTGGTGAAACTTGGCAGAGCTGCTTAAAAGAAATTGAAGAACTTCCAGCAGTAAAAAAATATGGTGCAAAAGTTAGCATGTATCAATACGAACGTCCTTCTTGGACTGGTCTTGTATATCCAATTGAATGCTACTTCCCAACTTGGGTTATTCCAGAAGATCACAAAGTAACACAGGCTCTTGAAGAATCTTATAAATCTTTATTTGGTGAAGAACGTATTGGTGCTGATGTGACTCTTGAAATGCGTAAAGCACGTCCACTTACTGATAAATGGACATTCTCCACTAATGGCGTATCCATCATGGGTCGTAATGGAATCCCTTGTATCGGTTTTGGTCCTGGCGCAGAAGCACAGGCACATGCTCCTAATGAAATTACTTGGAAACAAGATCTTGTTACTTGTGCAGCGGTATATGCGTTATTACCAACTAACTATTGCAAATAATATTTTATTCAAAAAAGTTTACATGTACTGCGTAGAGTAGTAAAAACTTAACGCAGTACATACTATAAATTATCTTTTAATAGGAAAAGAGGCTATAAAAATGACTGATTTCAAAAAAAGTATTGCTGACTTAGAAAAATTAGATTTCTCCAAAATGTATGGTGGTGATTTCTTCCTAACTTGGGAAAAATCCGAAGATGAATTGAAAGCTGTTTGGGCTGTTGCTGATGCGCTTCGTGCTCTTCGTGAACAAAACAAATCTACTAAAGTATTTGATTCTGGTCTAGGTATTTCCTTATTCCGCGATAATTCTACTCGTACTCGTTTCTCCTTTGCTTCTGCTTGTAACCTTTTAGGTTTAGAAGTGCAGGATCTTGATGAAGGTAAATCTCAGATTGCTCACGGTGAAACTGTTCGCGAAACTGCTAACATGATTTCTTTCATGGCAGACGTAATTGGTATTCGTGATGATATGTACATCGGTAAAGGTAATGCATATATGCATGAGGTTGCTGACGCAGTAAAAGAAGGTCATGAAGATGGTGTTCTTGAACAATGTCCTAATCTTGTAAATTTACAGTGCGATATTGACCATCCAACACAGTGTATGGCTGATGCGGCACACATTATCCGTGAATTTGGCGGAATTGAAAACTTAAAAGGTAAAAAAATTGCTATGACTTGGGCATATTCTCCATCTTATGGTAAACCATTATCCGTTCCTCAAGGGGTTATTGGTTTATTTACTCGTTTAGGTATGGAAGTTGTATTAGCACATCCAGAAGGTTACGAAGTAATGCCAGAAGTTGAAGAAGTTGCAAAAAAACAAGCAGCAGCTTCCGGCGGTTCCTTTAAACGTACTAATGACATGGCTGAAGCTTTCAAAGATGCAGATATCGTATATCCTAAATCTTGGGCTCCATTTGCAGCAATGGAAAAACGTACTAACTTATATGCTGAAGGCGATGATGCAGGCATTAAAGCCTTAGAAAAAGAATTATTAGCTCAAAATGCGGAACATAAAGACTGGGCATGCACAGAAGAAATGATGAAATTAACAAAAGATGGAAAAGCATTATACTTACATTGCTTACCAGCTGATATTACTGGCGTAAGCTGTGAAGAAGGCGAAGTTGATGCATCTGTATTTGACCGTTATCGCGTACCTCTTTACAAAGAAGCTAGCTTCAAACCATATGTTATCGCAGCTATGATTTTCTTGAGCAAATTTAAAGATCCTGTAGCAACATTAAAAGCATTAGATGAAAAGGGAACAGAACGCGTTTCTCGCTAATAGTTACTAGTAATGGGGCCGTCTGATTCCACAGACGGCCTTTTCTTTAATTATATAGAATATATTTTATTAATAAGGTGGAAAACAATGAGTAAACGAGTAGTCATTGCACTTGGTGGCAATGCGTTAGGAAATACATTGCCAGAGCAAATGCTTGCAGTTAAAGAAACTTCAAAAGCGATTGTTGATTTGATTGAAAGTGGTTGTGAAGTCGTTGTAACACATGGTAATGGCCCACAAGTAGGTATGATTAATAATGCTATGGCTGCATTATCTAGAGAAAATCCAAATCAGCCAAATACTCCATTATCTGTATGTGTAGCTATGAGCCAGGCCTATATTGGTTATGACTTACAAAATGCATTGCGTGAAGAATTATTAAACAGAAATATTACCAATGTTCCTGTTATGACAATGGTGACACAGGTGCGGGTGGATACAGAAGATCCTGCATTTAAAAATCCAACAAAACCAATTGGTCATTTTATGACTAAAGAAGAAGCAGAATATGCTGAAAAGAATTACGGTTATATCTGTAAAGAAGATTCTGGTCGTGGGTATCGTCGTGTTGTTGCCTCTCCAGCACCTAAAGAAATCGTAGAAGCCTCTGCTATTAGAGAATTAGTAGGGAAAGAACTTGTTATCGCTTGTGGCGGTGGTGGTATTCCAGTAGTTCGTGAAGGCAACCATTTGCGTGGTGCCTCTGCTGTAATCGATAAAGACTGGACTAGCTGCTTACTTGCTCAGGAAATTGATGCAGATACACTAATTATTTTAACAGCTGTTGAAAAAGCAGCTATCAACTTTAACAAACCAGATCAAAAATGGCTTGATGATATTACTGTTGAAGAAGCTAAAAAACATGTTGCAGATAATCAATTTGCAGCAGGTTCTATGCTTCCAAAAGTAGAAGCAGCGATTGCTTTTGCGTCATCAAAACCAGGACGTACGGCTTTAATTACATTGTTAGAAAAAGCTAAAGATGGTATTGAAGGCAAAACAGGCACTCGCATTCATTTATAAGAGTCTTTTCACAGGAGGTTCCTCATGATTTTACTAGGTGAAGGCACAGTATTTACAAGAGATACAAAAAATCCAATGATTACTCGTGGTGCCGTCGTTATGGACGGTAGTAAAATTGTAGAAGTTGGCGCATATGATGTTCTCAAAGAAAAATATCCAGATGCAGAATATATTGATGCAAAAGGAAAGGTGATTATGCCTGCATTTATTAATGCACATCATCATATTTATTCTGGTCTTGCTCGTGGACTTAGTATTCCCGGTAATAATCCGACGAACTTTACTGAAATTTTAGAAGGCTTATGGTTCTTCTTAGACCGCAACTTGGATAAAGATAGTGTATGGGCTAGTGCTGTAGCGACATATATGGCTTGCATTGAAAATGGGGTAACAACTATTTTTGACCATCATGCAAGTTATGGAGAAACCACAAATAGTCTTTCTGTCATCGCTGATGTAGCTAAGTTGTTTGGTGTACGTTCTTGTTTATGTTATGAGGTAAGTGATCGAAACGGACAAGCGGCTATGGAAGAAGCGGTAGCAGAAAATGTACGTTTTGGTAAAGAAGCTGCTAAAGATCCTGCACACCTCGCAGCGATGTTTGGCTTGCATGCTTCTTTTACATTAAGTGATGATACACTTGCTTATGTGCTGAAAGAAAATGTAGATAAATTGGGCTATCACATTCATGTAGCAGAAGGTATGGCCGATGTAGAAGATTCCATTTCCCAATATGGGGTTCGCCCAATAGAACGCTTGTATTGGAAAGGTATTTTGGGACCTAAAACCATAGCAGGACATTGTATTCATATTGATCAGAATGAAGTGGAACGGTTACAAGAAACCAGAACGATGGTTGTTCATAACCCAGAAAGTAATATGGGGAATGCTGTAGGTGCGCCAGATATCTTAACTATGTTGAATTACAATATCTGTGTTGGATTAGGTACAGATGGTTATACGAGTGATATGTTAGAGTCTTACAAAGCGGCTAACTGTTTAGTAAAGCATCGCGCTGGCCTTCCTAATGTAGGCTGGGGCGAAGTACCAATGATGTTATTTGAAAATAATCGGCGCATGGCTAATGCTTTCTTTGCGGAAGAGACTGGCATTCTAAAAACGGGTGCCGCCGCTGATGTTATTGTGGTGGATTATGTTCCGCCAACACATATGGATGAAAGTAACCTTAATGGACATTTATTATTTGGGGTGAACGGCATGCATGTGACAACGACTATCAGCGATGGACAAATTCGTATGTTAAATCGTGAATTGGTAGGTCTAAATAAGGATGAACTATTAGGTGAAGTTAGAAATGTAGCTAATGCACTGTGGAAACGCTTACACGTGTAAAAGTAAGAGTACCCTCAAAAGGAGAGTGACTTTAATGAGCGATATCATGTATCCGGTAAGTTTCGGTAAATTAATGAATCACATTTTGAGTGAATATAAACTTCATAAGACAATTTATAATGTAGAGAAATTGCATTACTATAAAGGCGAGCAGCAATTATCTCTATTTGGGAATGCACTTGAAAACCCAGTAGGTCCTGCAGCAGGTCCTAATACACAATTGGCACAAAATATTGTGGCATCGTATGTAGCTGGGGCTCGTTTTATGGAATTAAAAACAGTACAGATTATGTATGGGGAAGAATTAGGTATTCCACGTCCATGTATTAATTCTAACGATGAAGCATATAATGTAGAATGGTCTTCCGAATATCGTGCAGATAAAGCTGCAGAAGAATATATTAAAGCTTGGTTTGCCTTAAAAATTATTGCTAAAGAATTTGGTTTTGGTGACCCAGATGGATTTATCTTTAATATGAGTGTAGGGTACAATCTTGAAGGGATTAAGAGTCCACTTGTTGATGGCTTCATTAATACGCTTAAATCTGCAGCAAATAATGAAATGTTCCAATCCTGTAAGGCTTGGGCATTAGAAAATGTAGATAAATTTGAACATGTAGATGCTGATTTTATTAATGCTATATCTGACAATATTTGTCAGTCGATTACATTATCTACAATGCACGGTTGTCCAGCTAGTGAAATTGAAGATATTTGTTCCTATTTACTATCTGAAAAACGCGTTAACCTCTATCTAAAATGTAATCCTACATTATTAGGCTATGATGCAGTACGTGAATTATTAGATAAAACGGGATTTGATTACGTTCAGTTTGATCATCATCAGTTTGAAGTGGACTTAAAATTCGAAGATGCAGTTCCTATGATTCAGCGTCTACAAGCAATTGGCGAAAGGGAAAACTTACAGTTTGGCGTAAAACTTTCCAATACATTCCCTGTAAGTATTCATTATGAAGAACTTCCAGGCGAGCAGATGTATATGTCTGGTAAGTCTCTATTCCCACTCACTATTTGCATGGCGGAAAAATTGGCAGACGCTTTTGATGGTAAGCTAAAAATTTCTTATAGTGGTGGTGCAGATCGCAAGAATATAAAAGATATTTTTGCTGCAGGTATTTGGCCAATTACGGTATGTACACCACTATTACAAGGAATTGGATATAACTTATTTGACGGTCTTGCAAGTGATGTAGAAAGTGTAGATTATAAAACAATTGAGGGCTTAAAACTCAATATTATTCAGGGGTTAACTGCTCGACTTGGCACAGATGCTATATTTAGTAAAACAGCAGCTATGCGGAAAAAACGTGATGCAAAACCTGGATTCCAAGATGCTACAGCTACAGACTATAAATGCCGTGTCACTTGTGGGAATTGTATACGCGTTTGTCCTAATAGAACAAATGAATTAATCCAAGTAGGAGATACAAAGCTTATTATTCACATTGATGAATCCTGTAATGAATGTGGTAATTGTGCTTGCAATTGTGTAGAGCCATGTCAACCATACCGTGACCGCATTACCTATTTCCTTGATAAAGAACGCTTAGATGCATCTAATAATCAAGGCTTCTATGTAAAGGGTGATGTTTGTGGATATCGTTTTAAAGGGATAGTAGCAGAAACTAAAATTGTTGAATTACCAGCAGAACTAAAAGAAATTGTAGAAATATTCTGCACTACGCATCCATACTATTTATAAGAATGGTTTAATTTTAAGACTAAAATAATAAGTATTAGTCTTTGAAAAGAGATTGCTAATAGTGGTCAGGGTTTATTCACCCTAAACCCTGACCTATATATAGTGGAAAAATACGAATACGCATAATAGTATATAATTTGATTTTTATGTTATATAATAAACTAAAAGAATAGATTTTTTATATGCAATGCAAGATTTAAATTTGACTATACACTAGTGCAATGTTATACATATGAAAATAAAGCATTCGGATATGCGTATGAGATTATATTGTTGCTAGTTTTAGATATATAAACATTAAATTTTACAAGGTTACAAAAAAGATTTATATATTGAAGGGAGGCATTTTAATGTTTCGTTTTCAAGTGAATGGCGTGTGGCAAGAAGCCGAAGAAGATAAGAAATTATTAGATTATCTTCGCGATGACTTGCATTTAACTGGAACCAAAGATGGTTGTGGAGCCGGAGCCTGCGGCGCATGTACAATTATTATTGACGGTAAAAAATCGAAAGCCTGTGTGAGTCGATTATCACAACTAGAAGGTAAAAATATCATTACTATCGAAGGTTTGACCGATCGTGAACGCGAAGTTTTTGTGTACGCTTTTGGTGAATGTGGGGCAGTACAGTGTGGTTTCTGTATTCCCGGCATGATTATCAGCGGTAAAGCACTTATTGATGAAAATCCGAATCCAACCCGTGAAGAGGTAAAAGCGGCTATTTTCGGTAATATTTGCCGTTGTACAGGGTATGTAAAAATTGAAGAAGCCATTATGATGGCAGCAGATATGTTACGCAATAATACGCCTATACCAGAATTGGACAACTCAGGTAAAGTAGGTTCTCGTTTACATCGTATTGATGCGGAAGAAAAAGCGCTTGGTACAGGAAAATATGCGGATGATTTAGTTTTACCTGGCATGATATATGCAAAAGCGATTCGCAGCAAGTATCCAAGAGCTATTGTTAATAAAATTGATACCTCCAAAGCAGAAGCACACCCAGATTGTGTACGTGTTATTTTGGCGAAGGATGTACCATTTAATAAGACTGGTCATATCGTTCCCGATTGGGATGTGCTTATTGCTGAAGGTGATACAACTCGTTATGTAGGCGATGCCATTGCTTTAGTTGTAGCCGAAAAGAAAACAAGTCTTGAAGAGATTTGTAAACTGGTAGAAATTGATTATACAGAGCTTGAACCGATTACAAGCCCTGAACAAGCACTTCGTCCAGATGCCCCTAAACTCCATGAAAAAGGGAATATTCTTGCTCATGAAGTAGTAAATAGAGGTAATGTAGAAGAAGCTTTTGCGAACTCCCAATATGTGGTTACTCGTCATTATTCTACACCACAAACAGATCATGCGTTTATGGAGCCGGAATGCGCAATTGCTGAACCGCTAGGGAATGAAAATCTTCGTCTATACACAGGTAGCCAATCTGTATATGATGAACAACACGAAATTTCTCGCATGTTGAATATTCCAGCGGAAAATGTTCATGTACATAGTATGCTTGTAGGTGGTGGTTTTGGTGGCAAAGAAGATATGAGTGTTCAGCATCATGCAGCTCTTGCGGCATGGCTTACTGGACGACCAGTAAAAGTGAAATTCTCTCGCCAAGAGTCATTGGACGTGCATGTTAAACGCCATGCGATGGAAATGGATGTTACTACTGCTTGTGATGAAAATGGTAAGTTGACTGGCAGTAAAGTTGTTATTGTGTCTGATTGTGGTGCTTATGCTTCTCTAGGGGGGCCCGTATTGCAACGTGCATGCACACATGCTGGTGGGCCATATAACTATAGCAACTTCTATGTAGAAGGCACTTGCGTATATACTAATAATGTTCCTGGCGGTGCATTCCGTGGATTTGGTGTAACACAGAGTTGCTTTGCACAAGAAGTTAATATTGATTTGCTTGCTGAAATGGTAGGTATGGATCCGTGGGAATTCCGGTATAAAAACGTAGTACGTCCTGGAGAACCATTACCGAATGGTCAAATTTGTGGACCAGAAACAGGTATTGTCGAATGTTTAGAAGCCGTAAAAGATGCATACTATGCTAGCGATCGTACTGGACTTGCGGTATGTATGAAAAATAGCGGGATTGGCGTAGGTTTGCCAGATTTAGGACGTGTACGCCTTGTAGTTCTTGATGGTAAGGTTCATATTCGTACTTCTGCCGCTTGTATTGGGCAAGGTATAGGTACAGTGGCCACACAGATTTTATGTGAAGTAACAGGCTTAACTCGTGATAATGTTATTATGGAAGCTCCAGATACAGATTTCACACCTGATTCTGGTACTACAACAGCATCGCGTCAAACCGTCTTTACGGGTGAAGCCGTTCGTAGAGCTGCTAGCCGTCTACATGAAATGTTAGCCGACGGAAAATCCTTACAAGATCTTGAAGGCATTGAAATTTATGATGAATTCTCTGGTATAACAGATCCAATCAATTCGGCTAAAGAACACCCTGTTAGCCATGTTGCTTATGGTTATGGTGCTTGTGTGGCTACATTAGATGAAAATCGCTTTGTCTCTGATTTAACCGTTGCTTTTGACGTGGGTCGTGTTATTAATCCACAGGCTTGTGAAGGTCAAGTTGAAGGTGGCGCTATCATGGGTATGGGGTATGGCGTAACAGAAGACTTCATTATGAATGAAGGTAAGGTAGTTAGTAAATATGGTACGTTAGGATTACTTCGGTCAAAACAATGTCCAGCTATTCATGTGAACTTTATTGAAAAAGGTACGCCAGATCAGTATGCGTTTGGAGCAAAAGGGATTGGTGAAATTAGTAGTATCCCAATGGCACCATCGATTTCAAACGCGTATTATAAACTTGATAAAGAAGAACGTCATTCATTGCCATTACAACATACGGCATATAAAAAATAAATCAAATAATGCAAGAGCATAAATAAAATTCCGAAGGGAGGTTGTGTAGCAATTTCTCAGTTTAAAAGCGTATGAACCCATTCTATTGTTATAGGAAATGTATGAGGTGAAAATTATGGAAAATGATGTAAACAACGCCGTTCATCCAGTGGATGAAATGTTGCCGAAATCACAACTCTTTGCTTATGGTTTACAACACGTACTTGCTATGTACGCAGGTGCAGTTGCAGTTCCAATCATTATTGCGCAAGCAATGCATCTTACAGAAATGCAGTTAATACACTTAATTAATGCAGACTTATTTGCTTGTGGTGTTGCTACATTGATTCAAACATTAGGGATTGGTAATATAGGTGCTCGTATCCCGATGATTCAGGGGGTTACTTTTGCATCTGTAACTCCAATGGTTCTTATTGGTACAGATTATGGCATGACGGCTATTTATGGTGCTATTATGGCGGCTGGGCTGGTTACCTTCTTTATAGCTCCGTTTTTTAGTCGGCTAATTCGCTTTTTCCCACCAGTTGTTACGGGGACTATTATTACTATTATCGGGATTACATTAATGCCAGTTGCTATTCGTTGGATTGGCGGTGCCAACCCTTCGGCGCCGGACTTTGCGAGTCCCGACAAATTAATGTTGGCGGGTATTACCTTAGCGATTGTTATTGTTGTATACCGCTATGCAAAAGGTTTTGTTAGTAATATTGCCGTTTTAATTGGTTTATTTGGTGGTACGCTTCTTGCATACTGCTTAGGTTATGCTAATTTTAATGCAGTGGCAGAAGCTGATTTCTTTGGTCTTGTAACTCCATTTTCTTTTGGGTATCCAACATTTGAAGTTTCTTCCATTATTTCTATGATTATTGTTATGCTTGTAGTAATGGTTGAAACGACTGGTGACTGTATCGCAATTGGTGAAATTGTAGGTCGTCCAATTGGCAAAAAAGAGTTGGCTGCATGTTTACGTGCTGATGGTATTTCTACTTTTATCGGTGGTATTTTAAATAGTTTCCCTTATACTGCGTTTGCGCAGAACGTAGGTTTAGTAGCTGTAACACGTGTTAAAAGCCGTTTTGTAGTAGCAGCTTCTGGCGTTATCTTAATTGTATTAGGCTTATTCCCTAAATTAGCGGCGGTTGTCGCATGTATTCCTAATGCTGTACTCGGCGGTGCAGGGCTTGCTATGTTTGGCATGATTATTGCCTCTGGTATTAACTCTTTGACAAAAGTTAAATTTGAAGGTAACTACAATTTAATGTTGGTTGCCATTAGTATTGGTATTGCTATGATTCCGTTAGTAGCGCCTAATTTCTATCATGCTTTCCCAAGCTGGGCAAGAATCGTTTTACATAGTGGGATTACTTTTGGTAGCTTAGCAGCAGTATTGTTAAATGTAATGCTAAATGGTACTAATGAAGATCATATTGATGATACGAGTGCAAAACATTAAATAATTAAATAGTGAAAGTGATAACTAGCAAAAGGGGGAGTTATTATGGATTCACTTACAATCATTTGGATTGTCGTTTGCTTATACTTACTTTTAAATTTAGCTGTAGGTGTGTATAGTCATATACGTGTTAAAAGTAGTGCCGACTATTTATTGGCAGGGCGACGCATTGGTGTATTAATGACAGCGGGGACACTTGCTGCTACTGAAATTGGTGGAGGCAGTACCGTCGGAGTAGCCGCTAAGGCCTATGGTAGTTGGGGGTTATCTGCAGGGTGGTATGTAGTCTCAGCTGGCATTGGTGTTATTTTAGTATCATTTATTGCCCCTTTACTTCGTAGAGCTATGGCTACAACTGTGCCTGAAATTATTGGACGTCGTTTTGGTGGGTCTAGCCAGCTTATTACTTCTATTTTATCTATGCTTGCTACGATTACATTAGCAGGTGTTCAGATTACAGCAACAGCTACCATCATTAGTGTATTAACTGGTATGGAAACAGAATATGCAATCCTTATTTGTGGCATTATTCTTGTAGCTTATACTATGTTTGGCGGTATGTGGAGTGTTACTCTTACAGACGTTATTCATTTCTTTGTTTTAATTGGTGGGTTTTCTATTGCCGTTCCATTTGTATTAAATAGTGCAGGCGGTTGGGACATGGTTGTTTCCAAATTGCCCCCAGAACAATTAGGTTTTACTAAGGTTGGCTGGAAGACAATTATAGGTCTCATTATTATGTACTTTATGACGTTTTCTACGGGGCAAGAATCCGTGCAACGCTATTTTGCGGCAAAAGACGAAAAGACAGCTGTATTAGCTTCTATTGTATGTGGTATTGTAATGTCATTATTTGCTTTTGTTCCAGCTGTGCTTGGTTTAGTAGCTCTTGTGGAATTCCCTAACATAGAAGCGAATAATGCAGTGGCTACAGTAGCACTTCATCTAATGCCACCGCTTGTTGCAGGTCTTGTAATGGCGGCAGTGGTGTCGGCAACAATGTCTTCAGGGGCAGGCGATCTTTTAGGGGCGGCTACCGTATTTACTAAAGATATTGTAGAAAAACATTTCAAAAAAGATCTTACTGATGATGAATTAACAAAATATAGCCGTCATTGTGTATTTTGGTTAGGTATTATTGCTATCGGAATTTCCCTCGCTAGTAAAGCAATTATTCCAATGTTGGTTTTTGCCTTTACTATGCGTTCGGCTGGTCCATTTGCAGCCTTTTTATTAGGCTTGACTTGGAAGAGTGCCACACCTGCTGCCGGCATTTGGTCTATCGTTCTTGGTTCTATTGCAGGGTTTTACTGGGAAATTATAGGACAACCATATGGAATTATGTCTATTATTTTTGGTTCTATAGTTAGTGTTGTAGTATTTGTGATTGTTGTACTTATTGAAAAACAACTGGGACATCCTGCTGCGCCACCGGCGATTCCAGATGAATTACTAGAAAAGTAGGATTGAAGATAAAAGAGTATATAAAAACCGGTACGGTCAATTTTAAAGAGATTGACTGTACCGGTTTTTAAATTTTTCTAGTTTTCTTTACCATCATCATCCAGTAGTTCTTCTAATAAGGAATCAGGTGTCTTTGTATTGAGCATAGAATAAAAAGCCCAAAGAATTATGAACCAAGTTGGTGTGAAAAGCAAAGCGATACGTGTATCATCATTTAAAGCAAGTACGATGAGAATGAAGATAAAAAAGGCTAAAATGACATAATTCATTATAGGATATAAAGGCATTTTAAAAGGATTTTTTTTCACTAGATCGGGGCGTTGCTTGCGATATTTCATGTGACAGATAACCATGATTGCCCAGATATAAATAAAGCAGAAGGTGGAAATTGAGGTAATCATGATGAAGACACTTTCAGGCATTACATAGTTTAAAACAACCGTAATTAATAGCACTGCTGCCGAGAATAATGTAGCTTGGTAGGGTACATGGCTATTAGTTAAACATTTCATAGTCTGCGGTGCATGTCCTCGTTTTGAGAGGGCATAAATCATGCGACCAGTAGAGAAAATTCCCGAATTTGTTGCTGAAGCAGCAGAAGTTAATACAACAAAGTTTACGATGGAAGCGGCTCCTATAATACCAATGGCTTGGAAGACAGCAACAAAGGGACTTTGCGATGGATTTACGGCAGTCCAAGGGTAGATACTCATTATAACAGCTAATGAGCCTACATAAAATAAAATGATACGAATAGGAATGTTATTGATAGCCATGGGAATAACGCGTTTTGGATTTTCTGTTTCCCCTGCGGTTAATCCAACTAATTCAATTCCAGTAAAGGCAAATACAACCATTTGAAACGATAAAATAAAGCCCCAAAGTCCATTAGGAAACCACCCACCATAACTCCAAAGATTAGCAAAGGAGGAAGCTCCAGCATTCGTGCTGAAACCAGATAGAATCATGCCACTACCAATAATAATGAGAGATAGTATGGCGATAACTTTGATAAGTGCAAACCAGAATTCTATTTCGCCAAAGTGACGAACGGCAGATAGATTAATTAATAATAAAATAATGAGGACGATAAGAGCGGGAACCCATTGTGGCAACCAAGAAATCCAAAATTGCATATAAACGCCTACGGCAGTTAAATCAGCCATGGCTAAAGAAAGCCAACAAAACCAGTAAGTCCAACCGGTTATGAAGGCGGCCCGATCGCCAAGGTAATCTTCTACGAAATCAATAAACGAATGATGATCTAGGTTAGATAATAATAGTTCTCCTAGTGCCCGCATGATGAAGAAACAAATAAGTCCGGTGATTATATAGGCAAATAAAATAGAAGGTCCGGCCAGATGAATTGAGCGACCTGAGCCAAGAAATAGGCCAGTACCAATAGCGCCCCCAATAGCTAATAATTGCACATGTCGATTTTTCAGCCCTCGTTTTAACTCGGTTTCTTCAGACATAATTTACACTCTCCTTTTTCGATATATTAACAGTATTTTCAAATCATACACCCTCCACCACAAAATGTCAAATGTATTTATAAGAAAGACATATTTAAAAACATATATTTTAAAATAGAGACGTTACTGCTTGTTTGAATGATTGAAAGGACAATAAAAAAGCTCTATTTATGAATCGTATCATAAATAGAGCTTAATAAGATGTGCTGCTAAAAGGAATGACTAATCCTCCAGTTATACTGGTGAAAATGAATTATAGTAAATATATTGAATCTTAAGATAGTGGCGGAGGAGAAGGGATTTGAACCCCCGCGCCAGTTTCCTGACCTACCGCATTTCGAGTGCGGACCCTTCAGCCTCTTGGGTACTCCTCCGTGTTTTACGTCGTTCTTTAAAGAAGTCTTTCATGAGGTTACTACACTGTTCTTGTAGAACACCAGCACGAACGATTGGTTCGTGATTTAGCCCTGGATGTGAAAGTACGTTAAATAAAGACTCTACGGCGCCTCCTTTGTAATCGCTACTACCATAGACCACACGACTGATACGGCTATTAATAATGGCACCAGCACACATAGGACACGGCTCTATAGTAACATATAGCGTACACCCGGTCAACCTCCAACGGTTGAGTAGGTCACAAGCTTCGCGGATGACAAGAATTTCAGCATGTGCTGTTGCGTCATGATCAAGTTCTCGTCTATTATGATGATGGGAGATAATATTGCCATCTTTCACTAGAAGGGCGCCGATAGGGACTTCGTTTAGGGCATAAGCTTTTTTAGCTTCTTCTAGAGCAAGGTTCATATAGTATTCATCGGTTGTAATATCTTCACTAATTATATGTGTTGTCATAGTATTTCCTAGTTATTCTATATATGAATCAAATGTTGGTATCTAATCTATTATACTTTTTCTTTTCAGCATAAGTAAATATTGTATAATACAAAGTAGAGTGTTTGTTTAAATTTGAAATTATATCTATATCTATAATTTATATTTATATTTTTATATTTATATTTATATATATTTAGGGGTTGAATACATTTCAGCCAATCTAGTAATGAGGTAAGAATGGAAGTAATGTGGCTTATTTTTGATATAATTGGTACAATTGCTTTTGCAATTTCAGGGGCACTTGTAGGCATTTCGCGTCGCATGGATATTTTTGGCATTTTTGTCCTCGCTTCAGCGACCGCTATTGGAGGTGGCATTATTCGTGATATGATGACTGGATTATTTCCACCCAATGCATTTAAGTCATTTTTATATGTAGGCCTAACGATATTGTCTGTATTGGTAGTTTTTTTTCTATATCGCAGTTCCAATCATGTTCGTGCTGTTTCGACACGCAAGTTTCGTCACGTATACTTGTGGGCGGATGCTGTTGGCTTAGCCTCTTTTACTATTACCGGTACTTCTATTGGCATTATGTATTATCCGCAATATCCAGTTTTTGCTATTGTCCTTGGATTGTTGACTGCTGTTGGTGGAGGGGTAGTACGTGATGTACTAGCACAACGTATACCATCGATTTTACGTGAAGATGTGTATGCTATGCCTGCTTTATTAGGGAGTATTCTATATTATTATATGGCTTCTGCAGGCTATTGGTATATGGCTTCTTATGCGGCATTTAGTTTCGTATTTGTTATTCGGGTATTAGCTATGTATTATCATTGGAGCTTACCAAAGGCGCATCGATAAAATATCTATACTAGAAAAAGAGTGATAAAAATTATATAATAATACTATTATATATGAATTGAGTACCATGAATTGTAATGAGATTAAGGAGTTGAAAATTTGAAGAATAAATTTGTTCAGCTTGCAACTATTGTTGCCACAACGTTGCTTATGACAGTTGGCACGGTTAGTGCAAAAACGATTTTATATGTTCCACAAGATAATCGCCCTGTTAGTTTGGATTATACTGTGGCTACTGCAGAAAGTGCGGGTTACACCGTGATTACACCACCCGCTTATATGATTTCTGGTAAAAGTTTCCAAGGTTATCCTGATGATATCTGGAACTGGGTGAATGAGCATGCTAACGAAGCTGATGCTATGGTGCTCAGTACGGATACATTGATTTACGGTGGGCTTGTAGATTCTCGCAAACACAATTCGAGTATGACTACTCTCGAGGGGCGTTTAAGTCGTATTGAACGTTTGAAACAAAAATACCCACTTGTCCCTATTTATGCGTTTGGAACGGTAATGCGTTCTCCACGTGCTAGTGGGGGTGGAGTGGAACCATCCTATTACGCTGATTATGGTGCTACTATTTTCCAAATTGCGGCTTTGCAGGATAAAATGGATGCACAAGGGTTAACGACAACAGAACAAGCCCAACTTTTTAATTTACAAAGTACAGTGCCATTAGAATTCTTACAAGATTGGTTTAATCGCAGAGAAAAAAATATGGCTATTAATCGTGCCTTAATTGATGAGGCACGTAAAGGGGTATTTTCCTATTTTGCGCTAGGCCATGATGATACAAGTACTATGTCTCAATCTGCCTTAGAAGCACGTTATCTAAAATCTTATAGTAAAGATATTCCGGAAACGATGTATGGTAGTTTTCCAGGGGCAGACCAATTAGGATTACTATTAATGGCACGTTACCATGTGGATGTTAATAATTTGAGCCCTATGTTCCAAGTGATTTATCCACTTGGTGGCGGGGCGAATACAATGCCGCACTATGAAGACCAATCTGTAGGAAAAACTTTGGCTGAACATGTAACGGCTGTAGGTGGACAGGTTATTGTGTCTGGTAAGCCAACTATTTTACTAGCAGTAAATACGCCACTTTCAAAAACAACTGGCGAGTCAGAAGCCTTTGAAAATTTCCCAATGATTTCTAATAGTACAAATGAATTTTTAGGTCATATTGAAGAGGCAATTCATAATAATATGCCTGTTAGTATAGCAGATATTTCATATTCTAATGGTTCTGATAATACATTGGTTTATGGGTTGTACAAGCGTGGATTGCTTTATAAAGTGGCTGCTTATAATGGTTGGAATACTGCAAGTAATACAGTAGGGTATGCCATTGCACAGAGTATTTTGGCACAGGGGATGGCAGAACAAGGTCACAAAAATATGTTGACGCAACAATATTTAGACAATTGGGCATACCAAGCAAATATCCGCAAAGATATTTATCGCATGCAAGAGACCATTCGCACAGATAATGTTCGTTACACCGGTACACTTAATGAAAAACTTGAAGAGTATATGGGAGAACGGATTCAAGATTTTGCAGAAAAATATCTTGAAATAGATCCGCGAACTGTCTCTGCTAAATTTCCTTGGGGACGTTTATTTGAAACAGGAATTACGGTTTACAATGAACCAGTTGCTCCTTTACAGAAAGAACTTCGACTAAAACGCGAAGCTGAACATAAAGCTAAATTAGAAGCTGAGGCTAAGGCAAAGGCGGCCGCGGCTAAAACGGATACAACAAAGCTAAATACTAGTGCAAATGCACCCTCACAAACCATAAAACCATAATTTGTAGTTGGAGATAAATAGGCAAATAAAAAAATCCTAACACTATATTTACAGTGTTAGGATTTTTTCTTTTATGGCACTAAGAAGCGTAGCCGTGGTGGTATAGCACCAGGGTTGTTAAAGTCTTCTTTAGTCAATTGTGGATCAGGTACTTTTCCTGGATTTGGATCAAAGTCACTCATATAATCATGAGAGGGTAATTTAGATTGTACTACTATTTGTTGGTTTGGATTATCCCACTCTATTTTGTTAACTCGCCAATTCAGTTCTGTTGTGCGATGGTTTAACGTCCATAAGTCTTTTTTGTGATCGTGCAAGGTTTCTGTATGGGCGTTTATAATATACTCGAGGTTCGTAATACGAGGACCAAAATGATTGTCATCAGAGCCATCTTGCATGGCTACGAGTCTTGTTTCTAAGTCTATAATTTGTCCTTCTAGGTAAATGATGAACCCACCCATGATACAAATAATTACAGTAAGCCAAAAAGTAGAACGTTTGAGTAATTTAGTCATTTTGAAAGAACCTTAAAGCTCTATATGGAAAATTTATTTTTCTTCTCCATTAAGAGTTAATTTATTTTTTACGAAGTCAATCCATAATTGGGAAGCATGAGATAAGTAGTGACCGCGTTTCCAAATTACATATAGTGTGTGTGTAATTTGAGGTTTTACTAGAGGTCGCACTACTACATTAGCAGAAACAGTTGTGTTTTCATTTTCTTTAGGGCAGAGTCGACTCGGCAATAATGCTACTGCAAGGCGAGCGCCGACGGTTTGTAACATTAAATCTCTCTGACTTGTTTCAAATACGATGTGTGGTTGGAAACCTGCGTGCTTGCAAGATTTTACAATCTCGTCATGAAGATTAAAATCATCACGATAAAGAACAAAAGATTCTTCTGCTAATTGTTCAAGAGAAATTTCAGATTCTTTAGCTAATGGGTTATCTTTAGGAATAATAACTTGTAATTGGTCGCTTGTTAAAAAGAACGATTCAAACTCTTTTGTGTGTGGTTTTGTACAGATAATACCGATATCAATAAGGCCTTCTTGTACACTAATTTCTACTTTTTTAGAACCGTGTTCATAAAGTTCCAAATCAATTTGTGGGTAGGTTTGCTTGAACTCCCCAAGAAGCTGAGCGAAAATAGGTGCATCTGTAATTGGTGGAATACCTATTAGAATAGAACCCTGTTCTAGTTTGAATTCATTTTCGAAATCTACTTTTAAATGTTCAAACATAAATACAACGCGTTTTGCGTGCGTTAAGAAAATTGTACCGCCATCAGTTAATTCTACAGCTTTTGCATTGCGCATAAAGAGAACTACGCCTAATTCATCTTCTAAGGCTTTGATTGTACGGCTAATCGCAGACTGGGAAATGTGTAGATTACGAGCAGCTTTGCTAAAACTTTTTTGATCCGCTACTTCAACGAAGTACTTTAAATGATGGAAATCCATGCCACACCTCTAAACAAATTTATTACTACACTTGATACGTGTAGGTGAAAATCAGAAAAACTCGTCATAACAAGAGTATGACGTACATGCAATTGATTATGAAATTAATGCATAGATGAATCTCATAATTGGCAATTCTTACTGTCCTAATAGAGTTGATATCTTAATTTCAAGGGGTTATAATGGAGTTAAGCTATATCAAAATGTTATTTGGAGAAGTGTTAACTACATGCAATTGCAATGTTGTAATAATATTATAGTAATATATTTTTGTAATATTAGCAATGATTTTCGCATATAAATTGCAAAAATTATATAGGTAATTATAAAATTCTCGAAATAACGAGATAATATGCAATAAGTATTTTTTCTCTAACATGCTTAAGGAGGCTAATTTCAATGCGTAAAATGAAAACTATGGACGGCAACCAGGCCGCTGCGCACGTATCCTATGGCTTTACCGAAGTAGCTGCGATTTACCCAATCACACCTTCTTCCCCAATGCCAGAACACATCGATGATTGGGCTGCTAAAGGTCGTAAAAATATTTTCGGCCACACTGTAAAAGTTGTAGAAATGCAGTCTGAAGCAGGTGCAGCAGCAGCGACTCATGGTTCCCTTCAGGCGGGTGCTTTGACTACTACATTTACTGCATCCCAGGGGCTATTGCTTATGTTGCCTAACTTGTACAAAGTTGCAGGTGAGTTACTACCAGGTGTATTCCAAGTAGCTGCTCGTGCTCTTGCATCCCACGCATTATCCATTTTCGGTGACCATCAAGACGTTATGGCTTGCCGTGCAGCAGGTTGTGCAATGCTTGCAGAATCCACTGTACAGGAAGTTATGGACTTAACTGCAGTTGCTCATTTAGCTGCTATCAAAACTCGTGTTCCGTTCGTTAACTTCTTTGACGGTTTCAGAACTTCTCATGAAATTCAGAAAATCGAAGTATTGGAATATGACGAACTTGCTCCATTAGTGGACCAAGAAGCATTGAAAGCTTTCCGTACACGTGCGCTTAATCCAGATGCTCCTGTAACTCGTGGTACTGCTGAAAACCCTGATATTTACTTCCAACATCGCGAAGCCTCTAATAAATTCTACAATGATGTTCCAGCTATCGTAGAAGAGTATATGGCTGAAATTAACAAATTAACTGGCCGTAATTATCAATTATTTAACTATGTTGGTGCTGCTGATGCTACTGATGTAGTTGTTGTAATGGGTTCTGGTGCACAGGTTGTAGAAGAAACTGTTGAATACTTGAATGCGCAAGGTCGCAAAACTGGTATGGTTAATATTCATTTATTCCGTCCATTTGCTCTTGATCGTTTTATTGCTGCACTTCCTAAAACGGTACAACGTATTTGTGTACTTGACCGTACGAAGGAAGCCGGTGCTCTTGCAGAACCTTTATTCTTAGACGTTCAGGCTGCTGTTGTTGAAGCCGGATTAAATGTAAAAGTTATTGGTGGTCGTTACGGTTTATCCTCCAAAGACGTTATTCCTGCAGACATCGTTTCTGTATTTGATAACCTTGCTGGAGAAGCTAAAAACCACTTCACATTAGGTATCGAAGATGACGTTACCTTCTTGTCCTTACCTCGTGCAGAAGGGGTTGAAGTTACTGCTGAAGGACTTACTGCATGTAAATTCTGGGGCTTTGGTTCTGATGGTACTGTTGGCGCTAATAAAACAGCTATCAAAATCATTGGCGATCATACAGATATGTATGCGCAAGCATATTTTGATTACGATTCCAAAAAATCTGGCGGCGTGACTATGTCTCACTTACGCTTTGGGAAGAATCCGATTAATAAACCTTACTTGGTAACAGCACCAAGCTTTATTGCTTGTCATCGCCAGTCTTATGTAAATACTTACGACTTACTTCGTGGTATTAAAGTAGGCGGTACATTCTTATTGAACTGTACTTGGACACCAGAAGAATTAAATGAAAAATTACCTGCTAAATTACGTCGTACAATTGCTGAAAAGAAACTTGATTTCTATACAATTAATGCGGCTAAAATTGCACAGGAAATTGGCTTAGGCGGCCGTATTAACATGGTAACACAGGCTGCGTTCTTTAAGTTAGCTGATATTATCCCAGTTGACGAAGCTATTGGCTACTTAAAAGAATCTGTTGAAGCTACTTATGGCAATAAAGGTCAAAATGTAGTTGATATGAATATTGCAGCTATTGAACAAGGTGTTAATGCACTTGTTAAAATCGATGTTCCAGCTGATTGGGCGAATGCTACAGAAGCTGAACAAGTTGATACTCGATTCATGCCTGACTATGTAAAAGCTATTTGTGCACCAGTTAATGCACAGGCTGGCTATGACCTTCCTGTATCTGCATTCCTAGGTCATGAAGACGGTACATTACCTTCTGGTACAGCTAAATATGAAAAACGTGGCGCTGCATTATTCGTTCCACATTGGGAAAAAGAAAATTGTATTCAGTGTAACCAGTGTGCGTTCGTTTGTCCACATGCGACGATTCGTCCAGTGCTTACAACTGCAGAAGAAGCCGCAGCAGCTCCACATGATTTTGAAACATTACCAGCAGTTGGTGCAAAAGACCTCAACTTTACAATTTCTGTATCTCCACTTGATTGCTTAGGCTGTGGTAACTGTGCAAACATTTGTCCAGGCAAAGCCGGCAATAAAGCTTTAAAAATGGTTCCTATCGATGGCGAATTAAAATATGCTGATGCTTGGGATTATGCTGTAGAAGTTCCTACAAAACAGAATCCAATGAAACCTACTACAATCAAAGGATCTCAGTTTGAAACTCCATTGCTTGAGTTCTCTGGCGCTTGCGCAGGTTGTGGCGAAACGCCATATGCTAAATTACTTACACAGTTATTTGGCGATCGTATGATGATTGCTAATGCTACAGGTTGTTCTTCTATCTGGGGGGCTTCTATGCCAGCATCTCCATATACAACTAACCAGCAAGGTCATGGTCCATCTTGGGCGAACTCTTTGTTTGAAGATAATGCTGAATATGGCTATGGTCAGTTCATTGGTGTTAAGAAAATTCGTGAACAGTTAACAGATGTTGTTGCTGAAGTAGCCGCTTCTACATCTGGTGATTTGAAAGCTGCTCTTGAAGATTGGATTGCTAACCGTGACAATGGGACTGATAGCCGTCAACGTTCTGAAAAATTAGTTGCTTTACTTGAAGCGGCAGAACAGACTGATGCTATTAAATATATCCTTGAAAATAAACAATTTTTAGTTAAACGTTCTCACTGGATCTTTGGTGGTGACGGCTGGGCTTATGACATCGGTTTCGGTGGCTTAGACCATGTATTAGCATCTGGTGAAGATGTGAACGTATTCGTATTTGATACAGAAGTTTATTCCAATACTGGTGGTCAGTCTTCTAAAGCTACTCATACAGCTGCTATTGCTCAATTTGCTGCTAGTGGTAAACGTACGAAGAAAAAAGACCTTGGCATGATGGCTATGTCTTATGGTTACGTTTATGTGGCGCAGGTTTCTATGGGGGCCGATAAAAATCAGTTAATGAAAGCAATCTCTGAAGCTGAAGCTTATCCAGGTCCTTCTGTAATTATTGCATACTCTCCATGTATCAACCATGGTATCAAAGCGGGTATGGGCAAAGCTCAGGAAGAACAACGCCGTGCAGTAGCTTCTGGTTACTGGGATTTATACCGTTATAACCCAGCACTTAAAGAGGAAGGTAAAAATCCATTTAAATTGGATTCTAAAGAACCAACTGAAAGCTTCCGCGACTTCTTAATGGGTGAAGTTCGTTACGCTTCCTTGGCTAAAGCCTTCCCAGATGAAGCAGAAGAATTATTCCAGAAAACAGAAGCGGATGCTAAAGAACGTCGCTTAAGCTATGTTCGTATGGAGAAATCTTTTGAAATTGAAGGTTAATTTATCTGGCTGATAATATATAACATTAGCTTAGACTAAAAAGAGACATCTCGTTAGAGGTGTCTCTTTTTTCTATGTGTTAATTTTATATACTCATAAGGCTATAGGAGAGCGTATTATAATTGTTAATTGCGCATAGTGTCTTGTATTTATAGAAGTTTAATGCCCAAAAAGAATTTTAATTATGCGTTTTAATGTAGTAGAATGGAGTTGAAACATGCTATACATATTCATTATTTCGGTAAGATTCATGTAAAGGAGTGACTTCTTCTATGTATGAAATTGTAAGACGCATTGAGCTTCATCAAAATATGTATCAATATGATATAAAGGCTGAACGCTGTGCAAACTCAGCTTTGCCAGGACAGTTTGTTATTATCAAGCATGGGGAGCGTGGCGAGCGTGTCCCTTTAACAATTACTGATACGGATAAAGCTAATGGGTTAGTGAGTATTGTATTTCAAGCATTAGGCGACTCTACAAAGAAAATTGCAGCCTTACAAGAAGGTGAATTTTTAGATGATTTTGTAGGACCTCTCGGACATCCTTCTGATTTATGTGAACTTTCAGATGGGGAATTAAAAAGTAAAAAAGTATTATTCCTTTGTGGTGGTGTAGGTACTGCACCAGTCTATCCACAAGCCAAATTCTTAAAAGAAAAAGGCGTCCCTGCAGATGTCATTATTGGTGCACGTAATAAAGACCTGATCATTTATGATACAGAAATGAAACGTGTAGCTAAAAATTTGCACATCGCTACTGATGATGGTTCTCGTGGATTTCATGGAAATGTAGTAGATTGTATGAAACAACTGATTGCAGATGGTCATGAATATAACCATATTGTTGCGATTGGGCCTATGATTATGATGAAATTTGCTACGATTGCAGCGAAAGAATTGGGCATACCAATCGTTGTTTCTTTGAACTCTATTATGGTAGATGGTACGGGTATGTGTGGTGCTTGTCGCGTGAAAATTGGCGATGAAATGAAGTTTACTTGCGTGGATGGACCAGAATTTGATGGTTATCTAGTAGACTTTGATTTGGCTATGCGCAGACAAACCATGTATAAAACAGAGGAAGGGCGCAAATTATTGCGTGAAGAAGATGCAGATACACCAAACCCAGACTGTACTTGTAAAACTGATGATGAAATGCCAATGGGGGCAGAAGATATTTTGGTAGATAAAGCTAAACGTGTGCCAGTAAGAGAGCAAGATCCAAATGTGCGCAATAAAAACTTTGAAGAAGTTTGTTATGGTTATAACGAAAAAGAAGCGATGGCAGAAGCTACACGTTGTTTAGATTGCAAAGTACCTCGTTGTGTGCAAGCTTGTCCTGTACATATTCAAATACCACAATTTATTCAGGCTGTAAAAGAAGGAAATTTTGTGGAAGCTGGACGTATTATTGCGCAAAATAGTGCACTTCCTGCTGTTTGTGGTCGTGTATGCCCACAAGAAAAACAGTGTGAAGGGGCTTGCGTTATGGGAATTAAAAATGAAGCCGTGTCTATTGGCAAACTTGAACGTTTTGTAGCGGATACGAATCTAGCTAATGGTGTCGTTTTTGGTGAAAAAGAAGCACTTAAAGGCATTAAAGTAGCTGTTGTAGGTGCTGGACCTGCAGGGCTTACCTGTGCAGGAGATTTGGCTCGTAAAGGTTATGATGTCACGGTTTTTGAATCTTTACACAAACTTGGAGGGGTACTTGTTTATGGTATTCCTGAATTCCGTTTGCCAAAGGATAAAATTGTAGCAAAAGAAATTGAAAATATTAAGGCACTAGGTGTCAAATTTGAAACGGATGTTATTATTGGGCGCACCGTAACGATTGAAGGCCTTATGGAAAACGAAGATTTTAAAGCCGTATTTATAGGCTCTGGTGCAGGACTTCCTAAATTTATGGGAATTCCAGGAGAGGCGGCTAATGGTGTATTATCTGCTAATGAATTTTTAACGCGTACAAATTTAATGAAAGGTTTTGATGATTCTTATGATACGCCAATTACAATTGGCAAGGTTTGTGTCACTGTCGGAGCTGGTAATGTAGCGATGGATGCGGCTAGAACGGCTCTTCGTCTAGGTTCTGAATCTAAGATTGTATATCGTCGTAGTGAAGAGGAAATTCCAGCTCGTGCAGAAGAAGTACATCATGCTAAAGAAGAAGGTGTAGATTTTAATTTATTAACGAATCCAGTAGAAATTTTGCAAGATGAAAATGGCTGGGTTACCGGGCTTAAATGTGTAAAAATGGAATTAGGAGAAGCCGATGCTAGTGGTCGTCGTAAACCGCAAGAAATTCCAGGGTCAGAATTTGTTATTCCTTGTGATACAGTAATTATGTCCTTGGGCACATCGCCTAATCCATTAATTTTAAGTACTACAAAAGGCCTAGAAGCCAATAAACATGGGTGCTTAATTGTAGATGAAGCTACTTGTCAAACTACACGAAAGGGTATTTTTGCTGGTGGTGATGCGGTAACAGGTGCTGCAACTGTTATTCTTGCTATGGGAGCAGGGAAACAAGCAGCTGCGGCTATTGATGAATATCTACAGCAGTAGTTAGCTTTTTCAATAGATATTTGTCGTCGATATTCTAGAGACGTACAAGAGGGGAGTAGAACAATTTTGTTCTACTCCCCTCTTATATATTGCAAAAGTAAAAAGATAACGTATTATAATATATGTAATTTTTTTGCTTTATCAAAGTCATCTAACACGTTTTGGGTTGGTGGTGCATCTAGCAAGCTGACAATATAAATAGCGAGACTAGATAATAAGAAGCCTGGTACGATTTCATATAGCCCAAACCAAGCAAATTGTTTCCATACAAGAACAGTAATGCCACCTACTAATATACCGGCAATACAACCACGATACGTCATACGGCGCCAAATAAGAGATATAAGAATTGCTGGGCCAAAAGCAGCCCCAAAGCCAGCCCAAGCATAGGCAACCATCATTAGGATATAACTTTCAGGATTAAGCGCAATGATAAGAGCAATGGCAGCAACGACTAATACCGTTAAGCGACTAATCAATACGAGTTCCTTATCGCTTGCTCGTTTGCGGAAGATATTTTTATATAAGTCTTGCGAAATAGCAGAAGCGGTCACTAAGAGTTGGGCTGATGATGTACTCATAATAGCGGCTAGCACAGAAGAATAGATGACGCCGGCTATAAACTGAGTAAAGAGTTGATCTGTCATAACAAGGAATACTGTTTCTGCTTCAGCGCCTATTAGAGGCTCTTGTAAAAATACACGGCCTACAAGGCCTACAAGTACGGCAGCTGTTAAGGAGATTAACACCCAAGTCATAGCAATATTAGTGGCTTTTTTTAACTCTTTCGCGTCAGAAATCGCCATAAAACGAACGAGGATATGAGGTTGACCGAAGTACCCAAGTCCCCAACCAAGAGAGGAGATTACCGCAATTATTGTAGTAAATGTGGAGGTTGATGGTTCAAATAATGATAACCCTTGTGTAAAATTGCTTTGAATAAGTGTATATGTATCTACGGGGCCACCTAATGCTAGAGCAGCAGTAATTGGTACGATTAAAATCGTAAAAAACATCATTAAGCCTTGGATAAAATCAGTCCATGCAACAGCATGGAATCCACCAAGGAAGGTATAGAAGATTACAACGCCTGCCGTAATAAGTAGAGACGTTACATAATCAATATGAAAAATAGTTGTAAATAATCTACCTCCAGCGACAAAACCAGAAGAGGTATATATAAGGAAGAATATAAGGATAAAAATTGCCGAGATAACGGGTACGGCATCAGATTTAGAATGAAAGCGATTTTTTAAGAAATCTGGCAAGGTTAAACTGTCATTGGAAACTTCTGTATAATTACGTAAACGTTTTGATACAAAGATCCAGTTTAACCAAGTGCCACCTGCCAATCCGATAGCAATCCAGATAGCAGGTAATCCTACAGAGTAGGCAAAGCCAGGTAAGCCCATGAGCATCCAACCGCTCATATCAGAAGCTTCAGCACTCATAGAGGTAATCCATGGACCTAATTGGCGACCACCTAAAATATAATCGCCTAGGGTATTGGCTTTGCGATAATAATAGATTCCAATGTACATCATAAGACCGAGGTATAGTGCAAAGGCTGCAATAATTAATAAATTATCATTCATAAAGAAAAATTAACTCCTTCTAATTTTTATTGTTCTTGAGAGGCAGGTAATTCTATATCTTCTAAAGATGTAGAATTATCATCTAATAAATCAGGGGCTATATATTCAGGGAATATAACCGTCATAGTAGTCCCCTGTCCAAGATTGCTATCAACCTTGATGGTAGCATTGTGGATTTTAATAATTTGGGCCGCGATCGATAAGCCGAGACCGTTACCACCTGTGTCTTTTGTTCTAGATTCATCAACACGATAGAAACGTTCAAAAATACGATCTTGATATTCTGGTGCAATACCAATACCGGTGTCCTTAATGCTAATCGTAATTGCATCATTTGTCTTTTGCGAACTAAGACATATTTTACCACCTTTTGGGGTGTATTTGATACTGTTTTCTATAAAAATACGTATTAATTGTAACAATAATGTATAATCGCCATAAATAAAACTAGGTTCAGGTTTTTCTAAAATAAACTCTTGATCACTGACGATTAGTTTTTCAGACTCATAGACATTTGTTAGCAAATCGGATACTTCAATAATGTGTTTTTTTATTTCTAGTCGTCCCTGTGCTGACCGTGCTAAGAAAAGTAAGTTTTCAATGAGTTTGTTCATATATTGTGTTTCTTGGCTAATTGCTTGGAGACCTTCATCTAATGTTTCTAAATCTTCCCGGCCCCACCGTAATAACATATCTGCATAGCCTTGAATAACAGTAACTGGTGTACGAAGCTCGTGAGAGGCATCATTGATAAATTGTTTTTGTAAGTCCGCCCCCATTTGTAAACGGTCCAAGGTATTATTTACTGAAATCGCAAGATAATGGACTTCGTCTTTACGTTCTGGTACAGTCACACGACGTTCTAGGTGGTTAAAGTCGATTTCCCCTAATGTTTCCATCATGCGAGATAGTGGTTTTAACCATACATAGGCCAATGTAATACCTACAATTAATGCTAAAAGTAAACCAATAGCAACGGCAATAATAAATTGGTTCTGTAACATAGAGTTGAATAGATGTTCTTTTACCGTAATAATACTGAACCTTATAGTGTAGGTATCCCCAAATCGATCTGTGAAATGATGAGTTTGTAGAAATACAGGAATACCTGTATCTGTGCTAGATTTTATTATTTTACCATCTACTAATGTACCAGGTTCTTCAAGATGGGTTAGATATTTATCTGTTTGTGCAACTACGAGGTTGTTAAGCACTAACTTGCCGTCTTTGTCATATACTTGGATATAAGTGGAAGGCAGAGGCGGCGCTTTGATTAACATCGTATTGTCTACTTGTTTGTATTCGTTCAGATAATCCATCGTGTGAGTGATAGTCATCTCTAATTCGCTTTTTGTGAGCGCATCAAGGTCTTTTTTTACATTTGTTATTGTAAGGTAGGCCATTAATACAAAAATGGAGAAGACGATTACTGTATACAGAATCATAATCTGTGTAAATACAGGAATTGAGGCCTTCTCCAGTTTAGTATGGGTGAGCTCAGTAAGTTTACTTAATGTATTAGTAAGCTTCATACTGCATCCTTTGTTAAGATTTAATTACATATCCGATGCCGCGAACGGTAAATATATATTTACGTCCAATGGTTTCGTCAATTTTGCTACGTAGATATCTAATATATACATCTACTACGTTTGTATCTCCAATATAATCATAGCCCCAAACTTCTTCTAAAATACTTTCGCGACTAGATACAACATTTTGGTTTTTTACTAGGAATACAAGTAAATCAAATTCTTTTTTGGTCAGATGAATAGGGCGATTGCCGACTTTAACTTCATATTGATCTAGTTGTATTGTTATATCATGTACACTTAACGTGTTAGAAGCACTTTCTTTTAGTGTTTCTGCTTTACGTAATAATGCACGTACACGGGCTAATAATTCTCGACTACTAAAAGGTTTAGTCATATAGTCATTGGCACCGAGATCAAGACCATGCACTTTGGTATCAATATCGTCTTTGGCGGATAAGATTAAGATGGGGACATCATTAATTTCACGAGTACGTCCACATATAGTAAGGCCATCAATATCAGGTAACATTAAGTCTAATAAAATTAAATCATAATTTTCTTGTACGATGCGATCTAAAGCAGAATGGCCACTGTTTTCGACAGTACAAATATACCCTTCGTGTTCTAATTCTAATTGTAAAAAGCGTGCAATTTTTTTCTCATCTTCGATTATTAGAATTCGGCTTTTTTTTTGCATGATGGATGGCCTCCTAGACTTTGCCCGATTTTGTACAATGGAACCGTTTGTATTAGAATATTCAAAGAATTTTTTATATTATTCTAAATATATCATATAATAGTAAGATAAAAAAGAGGTGAGCTTTAATTTTCTAATCTTTTCTTAATTCTTATCCACTTTTCCAAATTGCGGGAGGAATATGGTAAAATAATAAGTAGACTATTTTATTAAGGATAGAAGGGGGTTGCTCATGGTACAGAAAGAAGCGTTAACGGTTTTAAAACGCTATTTTGGGTATACTTCTTTTCGACCAGGACAAGAGGATGTTGTGGAGGCTTTATTAAATAATAAGGATTGTATGGCTATTATGCCTACTGGGGCAGGTAAATCTATTTGCTTTCAGGTCCCTGCGCTATTAAAAAGTGGCTTAACCATTGTTTTTACTCCCTTAATTTCGTTGATGAAAGACCAGGTTGATGGACTACGGTTACAACAAATCCCTGCTACGTCTTTAAATAGTTCACTCACCTCAGAAGAATTTAATAAACGACTTTATGAGGTGCGAAGTGGTCGCATAAAATTATTGTATTTAGCACCAGAACGGCTTGAATTGGAATGGTTTTGTAACATCCTCCGTTCGTTGCCTATTAGTCAAATTATCATTGATGAAGCGCATTGCGTTTCGCAATGGGGACATGATTTTAGACCGAGCTATAAAAATATAGCCCCTTTTGTAAAAACACTGCCCTATAAACCAACCGTAGCTGCTTTTACTGCCACTGCAACTGCAGAAGTTGAATGTGACATGAAAACATTGCTAGCACTAGAGCAGGCGACAGTTTTTGTTACTGGCTTTGATAGACCTAATCTATATTTTGCAGTAGAACACGTATCTAATCGCATGCATTATGTACTTACATTTGTACAATCTCATGTTGGCAAAACGGGGATTATTTATTGCATTACACGAAAAGATGTAGAACTTGTTTATGAAATGCTTATTAAATCTGGTGTGAAAGCAGGCTATTACCATGCAGGCTTGCCTGATGACGTTCGTAAAAAACAACAGGAGTTATATGCCTATGATAAAATCGATGTCATTGTAGCTACGAATGCCTTTGGTATGGGAATTGATAAAAGCAATGTACGTTATGTTATTCATTATCAAATGCCACGTAATATGGAAAGCTATTATCAAGAAGCTGGCCGTGCAGGTCGTGATGGTGGACAGTCTGAATGCATACTTTTATATAATGGTCGCGATGTGATGATTCATAAGTTTTTGATTGATCAATCTATTCACGATTTACAACGAAAACATATTGAGCTAACACATTTAAAGCAGATGACTGATTATTGTTTTGGTGCGACTTGTTTACGTCATTATATTTTGCGGTATTTTGGTGAGACTCAATTGGGATGGACGCAATGTGATAATTGTAGCGCTTGTCATAAATCTGGACAACGTGTCAATTTAACGCGTGAAGCAAAAGCTATTTTTCATGCAATTGCAGGTACAGATGAACGATTTGGGTTGACTATGATTGCGTCCATTGTAGCAGGTGATAAAACAGAGCGTATTATAAAACAACGTTTTGATCAATTACCGATTTTTGGTGCCCTTAGTGACATGGATGACCGCGAAATCAAAGGCCTTATCAAACAACTGATTGCAACGGGGTACATTGCGAGTAGTGTGGGCAAATACCCTATTTTAAGTCTTAATGTTGCAGCAGAAGAGGTTTTAGCAGGGCTTGGAGAAGTAGAACAAATTCGACCAACTGTAGTGGCGAAAAAAACAGCCCCTTTTAAAGATAGTGGAAATACGAGAGTTATTGGTTCTGCAAAGTCCAATCTTTTGACTAATAATCACATGTCGTTATTTGAACATTTGCGTGCTCATCGCAAACAGTTAGCGACAGAAGCGGGAGTACCACCTTATCTTATCTTTCCAGATACTGTTCTTATCGATATGGCTTCGATGAAACCAAGTACGTTAGCTGATATGTATACGATAAAGGGCATAGGGGAAGTAAAACTAAAAAAATATGGGATGTCATTTTTAAAAGCCCTTGGCAATTATAAAGATTGAGTATCTTTTACTTATATAAATAGTAGTTAAAGTTGAATGGCTATAAAGTTGAAATTTTGAATAAGTTATAAAAAGGAGCAACGCATGAGCAAGGCAGATACACAATATTTACAAATTATTGAAAATATATTAGAGCATGGTACATATGGGCAGAATCGGACGGGCATTGCTACTTATAAATTGCCTCATCAAGTGATGCAGTTTAATTTAGCCGAAGAGTTCCCCATTTTAACAACGAAATTTGTTGCCTTTAAAACCGCCGTTAAAGAATTACTTTGGATTTGGCAAAAACAGAGTAATGATGTTCGTGTTCTGCAAGATATGGGGGTAAAAGTTTGGAATGAATGGATGCGTGAAGATGGAACAATTGGTAAAGCTTATGGGTATCAAATTGCTAAATATAAACAATTAGATAAACTATTGAAAACGATCAAAGAAGATCCTGAAAGTCGTCGTATGATTGTAACCTTATGGAATATTGATGATTTACCAGACATGGCATTACAGCCTTGTGCTTATGAAACGCTTTGGGATGTAGCAGATGGTAAACTTAATTGTATGCTTGTACAGCGTAGTGGTGACATGGGACTCGGTGTTCCTTTTAATACAGCACAGTATGCGGTACTTGTGCATATGATTGCTCATGTTAGTGGGTTAAAACCAGGCTTATTTACACATGTTATTAATAATGCACACGTGTATGAAAATCATGTAGATGTGCTTCGTGAACAGTTAAAACGCAAGAATGATGCATTACCTGCCCCTGTATTAAAAATCAATACAGCGGTGAATGATTTTTATGATTTTCAGCCAGATGATATTACACTTGAAGGCTACGAACATCTGGGGAAATTATCTATGGTTGTAGCTGTGTGAGGTTAGCATGTTATCAATTATAGTTGCAGTAGCTAAAAATAGAGTTATTGGCAAAGATAACCAATTAATATGGCATTTGCCAAAGGACTTACAGTTTTTTAAAAAAACAACAGACGGACATATTATTGTAATGGGGCGAAATACGCTAGAATCCTTGCCTTTTAAGTTGCCAAACCGTACGCATTGGGTAGTGACGCGTAACCCTGATTACCATCCCCCATATGAGGGTGTAGAAGTTTTTCATAGTGTAGAAGACGTGCAAGAAGCCGCAAAAGATAAACATGTATATATCATCGGTGGTGCACAAATTTACAAACAATTTATCAATATCGTAGATGAATTGCTTGTTACAGAAATTGACCAAGAATTTGAAGGCGATGTAACATTCCCCGTCATTGATAGCTCTAAATTTGAAAAAATAGCTAGTGTAGAAGGGGAAGTGGATGCGAAGCATCCATGGCCATTTGCCTTTGTTACCTATCGTCGAAAGGAGTAAGTTTCATGGAAATATTCCACATAATCGCGCAAGAAATAGGTGTGAAAGCACATCAAGTGGAAGCAGCTATTAAGTTGTTAGATGAAGGTAATACGGTACCTTTTATTGCTCGTTACCGTAAAGAAGTGACTGGTGAGCTTTTAGATGAACAACTTCGTACAATTGAAGAACGGCTACAATATTTGCGCAACCTTGAAACTCGTCGCCAAGAAATTATCAATTCGATCACTGAGCAAGAAAAAATGACACCAGAATTGGAACAAGCGCTTTTAAAAGCGACAAAATTGCAAGAACTGGAAGACTTATATTTGCCTTATAAACGTAAAAAACGGACACGGGCATCCATTGCTCGCGAACGTGGCCTTGAACCATTAGCTTTGTTAATTATGAATGATGAAACGAAGGTGGGCAATCCATTAGAATTTGCTAAGGTATATATTAGTGAAGACGTACAAACAGCAGAAGAGGCACTGCAAGGAGCTATGGATATCGTGGCTGAAGATGTCAGTGATCGAGCTGATTTTCGCCAATATTTACGTGAACATATTTGGAATGAAGGCTCTCTAAAAACAGAACTTACTGGTGATGAAGAGTTACAACAGGGTTTCTTGCAGTACGGTGAAGATTATAATGAACCGATTAAACAAATTCCGTCTCATCGTACGCTTGCCGTAAATCGTGGCGAAAAACTAGGTGTATTGAAAGTTAATCTACAAACAGCAGATGAAAAATATATTGAGTATATTACACAACAAATTACAACTGGGACATCTATTTTTACACCGTATAAGGAAGCAGCTGTAGCCGATTCTTATAAGCGCCTTATTTTCCCTGCTATAGAACGTGAAATTCGTAATCAATTAACTGAAAATGCAGATGAACAAGCTATAAAAGTATTTGCTACTAATTTGCGTAGTTTATTATTACAACCACCTTTGGCAGGGCATGTTATCATGGGGCTTGATCCTGGATACCGAACCGGTTGCAAGATGGCGATTATTGATCAACAAGGCAATGTGCTTGATTGTGGTGCATATTATTTAACGAATTCAGACAAACAACGTGAAGATGCACAGAAACGCTTGGCGGAGAAAATTCGTAAGTTTGGGGTTACGTTATTATCTATTGGTAATGGCACGGCCTCTTACGAAACGGAACAATTTGCCTCTAATATGATTGCACAGGAAAAACTAGATTGTCATTATATTATTACTAACGAAGCGGGCGCTTCGGTGTACTCGGCGTCAAAGTTGGCACTTGAAGAATTACCTGAGTATGATGTAACAATTCGTGGTGCCGTATCTATTGCGCGGCGTGTACAGGACCCCTTGGCAGAATCTGTTAAAATCGACCCTAAATCGATTGGGGTAGGGCAATACCAGCATGATGTGAATCAGAAACAATTGTCGAATACACTTGACCAAGTGGTGGAAACAGTCGTTAACCATGTAGGGGTTGAACTGAATACGGCTTCGCCCGCCATTTTACAGCATGTAGCTGGCATTAGTAGTGCGGTGGCCAAAAATATTAGCGCCTATCGTCAAGAACATGGTGCTTTTAAGAGTCGTAAAGAACTTTTAAAAGTAGCGCGTTTAGGTCCAGCTGCGTTTGTGCAGTGTGCAGGATTTCTTAGAATTCAAGGGGCGAAGAATCCATTAGATAATACATCGGTGCATCCCGAATCTTATGAACTGGCAGAAAAAATTATCGGTGAACTTGGTTTTACCTTAAAGGATTTGGAAGACAAGAAAAATGTCCAAATGTTACAAGTTAAATTACCCTTAGTGGATGTAGAAAAACTGGCAGCAAAAATGGATGCAGGGATTCCGACAGTTCGCGATATTTTGGAAGCACTGGCCAAGCCAGGCCGTGATCCTCGTGAGGACTTGCCAGCACCGCTTACACGTAAACAGGTAATAAGTCTCGAGGATATTAAAGTGGGAACTGTTGTAAAAGGGACAGTTCATAATGTTGTTGATTTTGGGGCGTTTGTTGACTTTGGACTTAAGACAAATGGACTTTTACACCGTAGCGAATTCTGTCGCCGCAATGAACATCCATCTGATGTGCTAGCTGTAGGGGATATTATTGAAACAGAAATTATTTCAGTAGATGTAAAACGAAATCGTATCGGTCTTTCTATGAAATCTCTTCGCAATAAGAAGAAAGCATAATGATGCGAGTGTCATTACGAAATACACTGCTTGTGGTATTGTTGACGAGTGGGTTTTCTTCTACTGCTATAGCTGCTACCGTTGGCGAGGGGGTATATCCGCAAACATCACCGCTAAAAGTTGATTCTAGAGGGACTTATACTGATAGCGAAATAGTAGTGGATAGCGAAGAGAACACGGCTATTGTTGAAAGTCAGTCTAGTTATCATCCAAGTCGCGATTCTATTTCTGATGCAGCCTATGCATCTCTTGCTGTTTATAACGGTGAGGAAAATAAACTTGCTTGGAATCGACTTGTTGGTAATGGATATACCCTTAAGCAATTTGTAGTAGAGAAGAATCGGGTATTATGGGCTCGCAAAACAGAAGAGGACCATGTCTTAAATATTATAGCTATAGCAGGGACCGAATCTAAAGCGGGATTGCTTATTGATAAAACAACAAAATTGACAGATTATGAAAACTCTAAAGAGCAACAAGTCCATGCAGGTTATTATAATTTAAGCCAACAAATCGTAGAGGCTCCAGAAGTACAACAAATACTTTCAGAGACAAAAAGTAATACTAAAAACCGTGTTATTGTAACAGGCCATAGTTTAGGTGGTGCTACAGGGATTATTACGGCATTACTTCTTAAGGATCGAGGTTTAGTTTCCAATGAACAGTTAGAAACGATTGTTTTTGGCGCTCCTATGATTGGAAATGTAGCAATGACTGAAAAGTCAAAAGAAATTCGCTATCGCGCTTGTGAAATGAAAGATGATATTATTCCACGTATATTCCAGATACTTCATGACAAATATCGCGAGTATTTGCCAAATCGATTTAAGTGGATTAGCCATATGCCAACTATCAAATATGAGCATTCTATGGTGGTGTATATTGATGAGGCTGAGCGTATTCGCAATCATTTATTGCGGGATGATGAAGTTACTGCACAAAGGGAAGGTCATTATACGAATAAAGAGTTATGGATAGCATCTCCCGTTATAGTTGATAATGTGAGTTTACCTGTCAATGTGACGACAGCTTATAAAAAAGCGGTCCAGCATGAAGCTCTCAGTGTTTACCCACAATCACGTGTTTCTTATGCAACGACAACGTTGGCGGAGGCGTTAGGTCAAGCTAAATCCGCAAATTATAAGTATTTATTGTGGATGCAACTGACGTTTAATAAAGACATAAAAAGTAAGAATGGCAATTATTTTGTAGCTCAAAGTTACTACCTGTACGATGTACAGACAGGTCGTATTTTAACCTACACCGATCATGTTATTACAAATGGCTCTTACACATTGTTAGAAAATGTTATCATGTATTCCAAGAATGATGTAGCAAGATATAAGAACTTTATGTTATAATAGCAAAATACATAAAGGAGGCATACAGCTATATATGTTAGAAAAATTTGAAGAATTACAGATTAGTGAGCCAATACTACAGGCTTTGAATGATATGGGTTTTGAAGAACCAACACCTATTCAGAAGGAATCTATTCCAGTAGCATTAGGTGGGGGGGATATGATTGGACAGGCGCAGACCGGTACTGGTAAAACAGCTGCTTTTGGTATTCCTGCACTTGAAAAAATCGACGAATCTCTTAGAGGCGTGCAGGTATTAATTTTATCGCCTACACGTGAACTTGCTATACAGGTAGCAGAAGAGCTAAATAAGATGGCTCAATATACGCAGATTAAGGCGTTACCTATTTATGGCGGGCAAGATATCCAGCGCCAATTTCGAGCGTTACGGCAGCGTCCACAAATTATTGTGGCAACACCAGGTCGCTTAATGGATCATATGGAACGCGGTTCTATTCAGTTGGACGCGGTTCGTATGGTGGTGCTTGATGAAGCAGATGAAATGCTTAACATGGGATTTGTTGATGATATCAATAAAATCTTGACAGTCGTGCCAGAGGAACGTCAGACCTTATTGTTTTCGGCTACAATGCCAAAAGCAATTCAACAGTTAGCTGAAACGTATCTAACCAATCCGAGTTTGATTCGAATGAAAGCGACACAAGTAACGATGGATCTCATCGAGCAGTATTATATCGAAATGCAAGATCGCCAGAAATTTGATGTGCTTTGTCGTTTAATTGATATGCAAGAACCGGAATTGGCTATCATTTTTGGTCGCACAAAACGTCGTGTGGATGAAGTGACAGAAGCATTGAAAAAGCGTGGATACATGGCAGAAGGTATTCATGGCGATTTATCACAGCCAAAACGTGATAGTGTTATTCGCCAGTTTCGTGAAAATACGATTGATATCTTAGTAGCCACAGATGTAGCTGCACGCGGTTTAGATATCAGCGGTGTCACTCATGTGTATAATTACGATTTACCTCAGGATCCTGAAAGTTATGTACATCGCGTAGGACGTACCGGTCGTGCAGGTAAAACAGGGGTAGCTACTACTTTTGTTATTCCTAGAGAAATGGAACATTTACGAGCTATTGAACGCTTAACAAAACGCAAGATTGACCGACGTAAAGCGCCTTCCCTTGGCGAAGTTATTGAAGGTCAGCAGCGCTTAGCGGTACAAAGCATTATTGCCATGACAGAAAATGAAGAAACAATTCAAGCATTCCGTGCTAGTGCAGAAGAGTTATTGAACGATATTGATTCGGTAACTTTGGTGGCAGCAGCGATCAAATTGTTGACGAAAGAACCAGATACAACACCTGTCAAAATTACGGAAGAAGCCCCTCTTCGTGTTCGTCGTCGCCGTGATGGTGGTAGCCGCCGTGATAGAGGTGGTCGTCGTGCTGAGGACCGACGTAGTGGTGGACGAGAAAAAGATCGTGGCCGCAATCGTGATGGAAAACGTTCCAGTGATCGTCGGCGTGAAGGTAATGATCGTCGGGAACGCAGTACACGATCACGTCGTGAACATCGTGAAGGTGGCGAACGTCGTCAGGGAACATTCAAACCTTACTTCAAAGATTAAATGAGAATTGTGAAGCCTTAAAGCCTAGCTTTAAGGCTTTGTCTTTTTGCAGTTGAGAATGGTCGTTGCGAAAAGGTCCTAGCTATGTTAAAATGAGTAATAATTATTATTTAATAACAACGTTTAAAGCTAAGTGGCTTAGATAAATTACCGCCGAGTGGAGGAGATTTTATGGATATCGCTTTAAAATTGCGCACCGAAGGCTTTAAAGTAACGCCGCAGCGCATTGCGATTTATAATGCTATTTATGGTTCTATGGAGCACCCAACTGCAGAAATGATTTATCAATCATTGCATCCGGACTATCCAACCATGAGTTTGGCGACGGTTTACAAAACAATGGATATTTTTAAAAAAATCGGCCTTGTTCGAGTGCTAGATATGGGTGACGATAGTAGTCGCTATGACTGGGATGTACGAGTGCATCCTCATATCCGTTGCACTGCGTGTAACTCTGTTTCTGATTTACACGGCATTGATATGGAGGATATTCGCAGTAAAATTGAAGCGGAAAGTGAGTTTCAAGTAACGAGTCAACAATTATCTTTTGAAGGCATTTGCCCACATTGTTTAAAAAAGATGAGTCATTAAGAGGTGAGTATACTGCACTTCGAGAGTTTACAATTAACTTTCGTAGTGCAGTTTTTTTAGGATAGAAAGGGATATTATGTTAACAATAGGGTGTCATTTATCAATTGCAAAAGGGTATTTACATATGGGGAAAGAGGCATTGTCTATTGGTGCTAATACGTTTCAATATTTTACTCGAAATCCACGTGGCGGAAAAGCAAGGGCCTTTGACGAAGCGGACATGAAAGCGTTAGCGACCTTTATGGCGGAAAATAAATTTGGGAAAATATTAGGTCATGCACCTTATACAATGAATGCGTGTGCAAAAGATGAAGCTCTTCGCCGATTCGCCATGACTTCTATTCGCGAAGATTTAGAAAGGTTAGAATATTTGCCTCACCAGTTGTACAACTTTCATCCAGGGAGTCATGTACAACAAGGCGTTGATATCGGAATTGACTATATTATTAATATGTTGAACACCGTACTTTTTGAAGGTATGCAGACAACCGTCTTACTAGAGACTATGGCAGGCAAAGGATCTGAAGTCGGGCGTACTTTTGAGGAAATTGCTCGTATTATTGATGGCGTAAAACTTAAGGAATATATTGGTGTCTGTATGGATACTTGTCATATTCACGAAGGTGGCTATGATATTATTGGAAATTTAGAAGGTGTGCTAGCAGAGTTTGACCATTTTATAGGACTAGACCGTTTGCATGCTGTTCATTTCAATGATTCTAAAAATCCTATGGGGGCCCATAAAGACCGTCATGAAAAAATTGGAGAAGGGTATATTGGACTGGAAGCTCTTGGTCATTTTATTACGCATCCTAAATTGAAGGACCTTCCCTATTACTTAGAAACACCAAATGAACTTGATGGTTATGAACGTGAAATACGAATATTACGGGAAATTTATGCGAATGCTTATGGTAATTAAATACAAGGAGGAGCTGTAATATGCGTATATTACATACGGCAGATTGGCATTTAGGTCGATTGTTTTATGGTACGTATTTAACAGAAGATCAAGCCTTTGTGTTAGAACAACAATTTTTACAAATTTTAAAGGATGAAAAGATTGATATTATCGTGAATGCTGGTGATGTATTTGATCGTTCTGTGCCACCTGCCGAGGCGGTAGAACTGTGGGATTCTATTATTACCAAGGTCGCATTAGATTTTAATATTCCTATGATTGCTATTGGTGGCAATCATGATGGAATGGAACGGTTAGAAGTTGGCAGTAAATTATTGGAACGAAGTGGATTGCATATTGTTACGCAAGTGAAAAATGGATTAAAGCCAATTGCTTTTTCTGATAAATGGGGGACGATTGACTTTTATCCGTTACCCTTTAGTGAACCGCAAGGTATTTGCCATGAATTGGCTAAGCATATTCATGATAATACTTTTTCTAATACAGTTACTTATCATGAAGCGTATCAATCTTGGATTGACTTTGCAAAACATTATGGGCATAGTGAACGTAGTGTGGCTATTTCTCATGTATTTGTTGCCGGTGGTACTAGTAGTGAATCGGAGCGTCCGCTTAGTGTAGGTGGATTAGATAATGTAGCTCCTTTTGCATATCGTGATTTTAATTATACTGCACTCGGACATTTACATGGCCCACAGCGTGTTGGGGCAGACCATATTAGATACAGTGGCTCCTTGTTAAAGTATTCATTTGATGAATCTTCACAACAGAAAAGTTTTACTGTGGTGGATATTGATGCAAAGGGGCATGTGGATATTAATTACATTCCTATTCTAGCTAAACGTGACGTGAAAGTGATTTCTGGTAAATTTGATGAATTAATAGCGGATATAGAGTTACAAAACTCTTGTAGAGATGATTATTTATTGATTCAATTGGAAGATACGATTCCCATTATCGATGCGATGGCTAGATTGCGTCAACGGTATCCCTATGTGATGACGTTGGAATTAGTTGGTCGTATGGCCCAAACCGTAGCGACAACAAATGGTGTTAGAAATTATAAAAATCTTAGTGAAGAGGCATTATTTAATCAATTTGCAGAAGAAGCTTGGAAGCATCCACTTTCTGAGAAGGAACGCGAGTATATGAAATCCTTATGGAATCGTATTATAAAGGAGGAAATGTAGATGAAGCCTTTATTATTAAGGATGCAAGCGTTTGGACCTTATAGTGAAAAAGTGGAATTAGATTTTTCTGTTTTAGGTGAGGAAAAGCTTTTTTTGATTACGGGACCTACAGGCGTAGGTAAAACGAGTATTTTAGATGGTATTGTGTTTGCCTTATATGGACAGACGAGTGGTGGAGAGCGTGAAGGGCGTGATATGCGTAGCGATTATGCGGATCCAACGCTTGAAACTTATGTGGAATTTGTTTTTTCAGTAGGCGATGTGACGTATAAGGTAGTACGCATGCCACAACAAGAATTAAAGAAAAAGCGAGGTGAAGGCACAACTCAAAAGGCATCTACCGCAACGTTATATATTAAAAAAGAGGGGGAATGGGAGAAAGTCACGAGCCGAGCCAATGAATTCAAAGAAGAGATTACACGGCGATTAGGTTTTAGAGTTGACCAATTTTTACAAGTAGTATTACTCCCCCAAGGTGAATTTAGAAAACTATTACTTGCTAGTACATCAGAACGTGAGGGTCTTTTACATAGTTTATTTCCAATGGATGTATATAAACGGATTGAACAATTATTAAAGACCGAGTTTGAAGAATTAGAGTTAAAAAGCAAAGATAGTGTAAGACGACAAGCGATATTGTTGGAAAGTCTGCATGTGGAAACTATTGAAGCCGCTACCGAGATAAAAAGTAAGCTTACTTTGGAAGGTCAGCGTTATAGTAATCTTGTAAAAGATAGCAAAGCCGCACAAGAACAAGTGCAACAGTGGAGTGAACAGCATAAGGCCATTATTAACTATACCGCACAACTACAAAAAGCTGAACAAGATTGTGAAATATGTGCTACATTGTTGAATGCTATCGCTGAAAAAGAAGGCACATGGCAATTAGCTACAAAAAAATTGCAAGACAAAGAATCAGCATATAAGGCTAACCAAACTAGTTATCAACAATTACTGCCACAAGGTGCCATATTAGACAATATAGAAAAACTAACCATAGAGATTAAAGGGTTGGAAGAAAAATGTGCTTCTTGGGCAGTCGAAAAAGTACACTATGATGCGGCTGTGCTAACAAGGCAAAAAGAGATAGAGAAGGCAAAAGAATTGTTGACTGCCGTCGATACTTGGCTAGCCGCTGCAGTTGATCAAACCGCTATCTTAGTGTCTTTGAATGCGGATAAAGCCAATGCAATGACTTTGGCGAAGTATGTAGAAGAATACGAAGCACTTTCATCGAAATTGGCGAAGCAGCAAGATTCATTGCAACATTTAAAGGCGAAAGCGCGCGAAATACAGCGTCATTTAGAAATTAAAAAATCTTCTTATGAATTGAATTTGGCGCATCAGCTCGCTATATCCTTAGAGGATGGGCATCCTTGTCCTGTTTGTGGGGCATTAGAACATCCATCACCTATGATAAATAGTGCGATGTCAGCCTCTAAAGAAGAAGTTATAGAGGCAGAAGAGACCAATAAGGCAGCGAGCCATGCCGTAGTAGTCCAGCAGAATGATATAAAGAATTTACGCACGCAGATAACGGTAGTCATTAAGAAAATGAGTGAGCTTGATAAATCATTTGTGTTAACACCAGACTCTTCTTTAGCGCTGTCAGGTGAAATTGAATGGTCGACACCTAACTCGTTAGATGAGCAAATAGTTAATTATAAATCCTTACTGGTTGGGATCATCAAAACGATTGAGGCTGAGGTTATAGCCGCAGAATCTAAACATAAAGAGATACAAGTTAAGCATAAAGAGAGAGATGAGCTTAGTAAAAAAATTGAAACTTTAGAGGTCGCGTTAAAAGAGGCTGTAGAAACAGTTAAAACTAACGACGAACATGGCAAGGCATGGGAAAATGCTATTAATTCCTTGTGGGGGCAAAAACAAGGTATGGAAAAAGGCCTGGCATATGTAAATCAGGTCGAGTGGAAATCGGCTGTTAACGCATTAGAAAAAGAGCTTATAGCCTATGAAGAAGAAAAAAAGCACATTGATACGCAACGTGAGGTGTTGACAAAAGAGAAAGCAGAAGCACAAGGTCGTGAACAGACTTTACAAGAACAGATACGGCAGCTTACTGCGGAGAAAGAGAAGGCGATAACTACACTAACAACGTTTTTGAAAGAAGTACAGTTAATTGAAAGATATGAAACACTAGAAGATGCTATGCGCATTACTAATGAGGTCTATACAAAAGCTGTTGCAGATGAGTCTGCTAATAGGGAACGAATTAAACAGATTACTCAAGTAGAAAAACAGTACATGAATTTAGAAGAGCAGGGCCAAGCACGCCGGGAACAATTCGAAATGGTAACAAAGCTTTATGAGTTGGCGAGTGGCAAAGCAACGGGTATACAAGGTGTTAGTTTTGAACGTTTTGTACTTATGGCAGTATTAGATGAAGTGATAGTAGCATCCAATAGTCGTCTTAGAGAAGTGAGTCGTGGCCGTTATGAACTTATTCGCACAAATGTGGAAAACATTTCTGCTCGTGGACAAAGAGGGTTAGACTTATCTGTGTTTGACAGTTTTACCGGGCATGAACGTCCAGCCAATACTTTGTCAGGGGGCGAAACTTTTCTAGCATCTCTTTCGTTGGCCTTAGGTTTGGCCGATGTTATCCAGTCTTATGCGGGTGGCATTCACTTAGACACGATATTTATCGATGAAGGTTTTGGTACATTGGATCCGGATACGCTTGATGTAGCATTGCGCACCTTGGTTAAGTTACAAGAGTCAGGGCGCTTAATTGGTGTTATTTCACACGTGCCAGAATTAAAGCAACGTATTCGTGCACATTTGGATGTATCTTATTCACAAAAAGGTAGTGTTGCTAAATTTGTGGTATAATATAGTAAAATGATAGGAATAAACTGAATTAGTATGAATGGAAAGCGTAAGCGCGAAGGAGGGTATTATGAAATTTGTATTTGCTCATAACAATATTAATGTGAAAGATTTAGATAAAAGTTTGGAATTTTACACACAAACGTTAGATTTAAAAGAGGTACGCCGCAAGGAAGCCGCAGATGGTTCTTTCATTTTGGTATATCTTGGGGGACCTGAAAGCTCACATCAATTGGAGTTGACTTGGCTCCGCGATCGCGTGGAACCTTATAATTTAGGTGATAATGAAATTCATCTAGCTTTTTATGTAGATGATTTTGATGGTGCCTATAAACGCCATAAAGAGATGGATGTTATTTGTTATGAGAATAAAGCTATGGGGATTTATTTTATTGCTGATCCAGATGGGTATTGGACTGAAATTATTCCTGCAAAGCGCTAGTGTGGTGAATTAAATGGAACACATGTTTACGAGATATGAGTGGCTCGTAGGAAAAGGTAATGTAGAAACGTTAAAAACAAAAGCTGTTGCTGTCTTCGGTTGTGGAGGAGTAGGCTCTTTTGCAGTAGAAATGTTGGTGCGTGCAGCGATTGGTCGTATTGTTATTATTGATGGTGACACCGTTGTACCTAGTAATATGAATAGACAGCTTATTGCAGAACCAACTACCTTAGGTCAACAAAAAGCGGAACTAGGAAAACAGCGAGCGCTGCGTCTTCGCCCCGATATGCAAGCGGAAGCTCACAATATAGTTTATACAAAAGCAGATTATCCTGGTTTTATTGAAAATCTAAAAGTTGATTATATTGTTGATGCGGTGGATATGGTGACGGCAAAACTAGATATTATTACAGAATGCCAACGTTTGGGGATTCCATGTATATCCTCGATGGGGATGGGGAATCGGGTGCACCCTGAATACATCGCTATTGGTGATATTTATAAAACACATATGGATCCTTTGGCAAAAGTTATGAGAAAAGAATTGCGCAAACGAGGTATAAAAAGGCAACCTGTTGTTTTTTCTACAGAAAGTCCCATTGTGCCAGATCGTGGCGCTGATACTAGTCGGAGTCCAGGGACTTGTAGTTTTATGCCTTGCGTGGCAGGTATAAACTTAGCAGGCTATGTGGTACGTGACTTAATTGGCTTGAAATAGATAGAGTTGATACCTTATAATTAAAGGTATGGAACTTAATAATAGGAGTTCATAATAAATAAATAGGTAAGATATACTTTATTGATGGAGGCATTTAATATGAAAAAAGCTATTATTCATATGGATAAAGGTGATATAATAATTGAATTGTTTGAAAAAGAAGCACCTGGTACGGTAGCTAACTTTGAAAAACTAATCAAAGATGGATTCTATGATGGACTTATTTTTCATCGTGTTATTCCAGGCTTTGTAGCACAAGGTGGTTGCCCTAACGGTACAGGTACAGGTGGCCCTGGTTATACCATTAAAGATGAGTTAATTGGTAATCCTCATAAGCATGAACGTGGGGCACTGTCTATGGCACATCGTGGTCCTAACACTGGTGGTAGCCAATTTTTTATAGTATATGAACCGCAACCACATTTAGATGGTGTACATACGGTATTTGGTAAAGTAATTGAAGGTATGGATATAGTTGATGGCATTAACCCTGGTGATGTTATGAACACAGTGGAAGTGGTAGAAGACTAAATCTTAAATAGGAGAGTATGGAGAGTAAGAGAATAACAGTAAAACATCCGGAATGGTTACACATTAACTATGACGGTCGCCATTCCTTTGGTTATAACCAAGAATGGTATAATTCTGATTGGCAAAAGTTATCTGGTTGTGGCCCTACGACTGCCACACAGGTGCTTAGTTATGTGAGTTTTCGCGATGGCTACCTTGATGCTAAATCTTCGCAAGATGCTAAAAAAGCAGTTGCAAGAATGGAGCATGTTTGGGAATATGTGACGCCTCGTTTTGGTGGAGGTTTATATAAGACGAACTGGTTTGCTAATGGTATGCAACGTTTTGCAGAAAATGAAGGACTGCCTTATGAGTCAAAAATGCTTAATATCAGCCCATTTGCACCGTTACGTCCATCGCTAGAGGAAGTAACAGATTTTATATCGTCAGGTTTATGTGAAGATTCGCCAGTCGGCTTTTTGAATCGCCATCGCGGCACAGAAAATGAATTATATACGTGGCATTGGGTGCCTATTTTAAGTATTCATAAATTAGCTAATGATACGCGGTGTCTTGTGTATGATGATGAACAAGAACGGCACTTTTCTTTGCGTGCATGGCTAAAGAATAGTTTGTTAGGCGGAGGTTTTGCTTACGTATCTAAGAAACAATAATAAGGAGTAATAACATGTCTCAATGGTTAACTGAAAAACAATCAGAATACCTACATTTAAGTACAAAAATAGATGAACTCATCTATAGTGGTCAATCTGACTTTCAAAAAATAGAAGTGGCAAAATCTAAAGAGTTTGGCATAATGCTTGCACTTGATGGTGTATTTCAAACTTCTGAAAAAGAAGAATTCGTATATCACGATATGATTACACATGTTCCATTATATTTGCACCCTAACCCTGAACGGGTGCTTATTATTGGCGGTGGTGATGGCGGTGCTGCTCGTGAATGTGTTCGCCACTCTAAGGTAAAAGAAGTTACCATGGTTGAAATTGATGGAAAAGTGATAGAGCTAGCAAAAGAATATTTGCCAACAATTTCAGTAGCTATGCGTGAAAATCATCCTAAATTGACGGTGCGTATTGGTGATGGTTTGGCAGAAGTTGCTTCTAAAACCGATTACTATGATGTTATCATTGTAGACTGCTCCGATCCAATAGGACCAGGAGAAGGTTTATTTACTCGCGCATTTTATAAAGATACTTATAAAGCACTCCGTAAAGATGGGCTATTTGTACAACAGACTGAATCTCCATTTATGCATCAACCATTGATTCATGATGTGTTTGAGGCTGTAAGTGAAATCTTTCCGATTACACGTTTGTATACGGCGTTTATTCCTTTGTATCCGAGTGGGATGCATTGTTTTACAATTGGCTCCAAGGTGTATGATCCATTAAATTGGGAGCCGAATCGTCCAGAAGAGTTCCCTACAAAATATTATAATTATGGTATTCAAAAAGCTGCATTTGCGTTGCCAAATTTTGTTAAAGAAGTCATAAAAAAATAATTGACATATATCGATGTATAGTGATATACTTCTATACGTTACATAGCATAGCCACTATATGTAGCGTATAAGGTGGTGGGTATGGTGAAGCGGTTAACACGGCGGATTGTGGCTCCGTTATGCGTGGGTTCGATCCCCACTACTCACCCCAAAACCCCTTTAGGGGCGTCGCCAAGCGGTAAGGCAACGGACTTTGACTCCGTTATGCGCTGGTTCGATTCCAGCCGCCCCTGCCATTTTATGGTTCACTAGCTCAGTTGGTAGAGCACCTGACTTTTAATCAGGGTGTCCCGCGTTCGAGTCGCGGGTGAGCCACCACATTAACTCTCAAGTATATGCTTGAGAGTTATTTTTTTGCCCCAATATAAATATTACACAAAAAACTTGCATAAATAGTCATTAATATTTTAAACTATAATAGGTAAAGATTTTTAAGATATTAAAATGAAATATATAAAATAGAATAATAACTAACGATATAGCTGAATAAACAATAATTTACATGTATAAGGAGTAATCTTTGTATGTAGAAAGAGGTGGCACGTATGGAACATAGTTTTCCGTTTTATGCATCTATTGTTATTTTTCTAGTGACATATGCGCTGATTGTTTGGGATAAATACTCTCGTATGCTAGTAGCCTTGGGGGGCGCTGTTATTATGATTGGTGCGGGGTTCGTTACCCAAGAAGTGGCGATAACGGATGACATCGATTTTAATACTCTTGGGTTATTGGTAGGGATGATGTTAATTGTAGGGATTACGAGTAAATCAGGACTTTTCCAGGCGGGAGCCTTATGGGCTGCCCATGTAACGAAAGGAAGTCCTTGGAAACTGTTATTCTTATTATCAATAATTACAGCTATAGGTTCGGCTTTATTTGATTGTGTAACGGCTGTACTTTTAATTGCACCAGTTACATTAACGCTGGCAGATAAATTAAAAGTAAATGCCTTTCCCTTCTTGATGACGGAAATACTTGTGTCAAATATAGGTGGGACTGCCTTATTGGTTGGTAATCCACCAAATGTAATGGTTGGAAGTGCCACAGGATTAACTTTTAATGATTTCTTTATTTATTTGGCGCCTGTGTGTACAATTGCCACTTTACTAGTTATTCCTATTTTAATATTAATGTATAAAAAAGATTTAGCACCACATCCAGAGACGCGCGAAATTATCATGAGTTTAAATTATAAAGATGCGATTGAGGACGCGGTGTTATTGAAAAAGGCACTCGTTGTATTGGCTATTACCATTGGTTGTTTCATATTCCATCATTTTTTAGGCCTTGAAACGGCGACGATTGCTATGGGTGGTGCGGTATTGCTAATGATTATTGCAGATATCAAACCACGCGAAGTATTACATTCAGTTGATTGGACGACAATCTTCTTTTTTATGGGGTTATTTGTAGTAGTAGGTGGATTAAAATCTACTGGTGTTATGAAGTTTTTGGCTGAAGGTGTTATTTCTGTAACTGGTGGCGACTTAAAGATGACCGTATTCTTGGTGCTTTGGTTATCAGCTATTGCTTCTGCATTTGTAGATAACATTCCTTTTGTAGCAACAATGATTCCTATGCTTCAAGCTATGGGTAATTTAACAGGAATGCCTATGGAAGCTGTATGGTGGGCATTGGCACTTGGTGCTTGCTATGGCGGTAATGGTACTATGATTGGGGCAACACCAAATTTAGTTGTTGCGCAAATTGGTTCCCTGCATGGTGTGCGTTTCACCTTTGTAGAATATTTAAAATTAGGTTTTCCTTTAATGTTATTTAGCGTATTGCTTGCTCATGTATATTTATATTTAGTATATTTTGCGTTTTAATAAATAGTAGGATTTATAATTACTGTCGTTAACAACTAAATAAAATGATTAGAACCGATGTAGTAAAAGCGTGCTACATCGGTTTTTTATGTCCCCTAGGAAATAAGGACCAGAAGTATAAAAGTGTTGACACTACCACACGGAATAGCTATAATAACAAAGTCGTCAATATATAGCGACATAATTATAAATAAAATTATATTGAATAAGTAGAAAGTAGAAAAAATACTTGACAATTTGATTTTATAAATGTATGATATAGAAGTCGTCAGTGAGTCACTGACGCGTACAGATCTTTGAAAACTGAACAATATATGGTAATTACTTCGAGAGAAGTAAACATAAGCCAGAGTGCGGGTTTCAGGAATGAAACCAACCAAAAATTCTAGTTACTACGGTAACAACAACGAAAA
>Ga0129306_1000211_pt1 | contig 101929 bp, 88 predicted proteins | sample P827metagenome_FD_94438 | JGI IMG/M metagenome (GOLD analysis project Ga0129306, IMG submission 94438) | Capybara group fecal microbial communities from Wisconsin, USA - P827 metagenome | ecosystem: Host-associated > Mammals > Digestive system > Large intestine > Fecal | place: USA: Wisconsin...
CTTACCTTTCAGACTACTTTTTATTGGCTCATTGCTTTCAAAGAACTTGCAACCTCCATCTCTGTCGATTGCGGATGCAAAAGTACACACTTTTTTATTCCATGCAACACTTTTTTGAAAAAATTTTTTAATTATTTTTTGACGATTGATTTTCAATAGGTTGCAAGGGGAAATTTTTCCAGGAGGGACAATAATCAGTCTGGAAGCCGGCTTCTAAGGCCTGATTTTTTGCCCCTCCTTCCAAAATTTTTACGCCAAATCAATGATAAAACATCAAAAAATCATTAATTTTGATTAATTTTTCGTAGAAAACCGTAGCATATTTAATAAGGTATCAAAACAATCTATAATTTGGTCTCAACAAGAGTGTGTTTTTGTTGCATTATAATCTAAAAAAGAGTTGAAAGTCAATAACTCTCAACTCTTAATTAACTACGTCGGAGCAGCCCGACTCGAACGGGCGACCGCTTGCACCCCATGCAAGAATGCTAGCCAACTGCACCATGCCCCGAAAGCTTTCGCGCTGCAAAATTATAACTTTTTTGAATACAATCACTATATTAATCATTTTTAATGTCCTTCGCAGAAAAACGACCTACCACAGGGTACTGTGAGTATTTCAAAAAGGGTATTAAAAATGTCAATAAAAACCTCATACATTGTTTATTTTTTTGAGATTTCTCCACTTCGGTCGAAATGACGTCAAAAAAAATACTATCTTTGCAAAAAAATTAAAACAACACCTTATTATATTAATATGGAACACATTCAATGCCTTATCCTTGGCTCAGGCCCTGCAGGTTACACCACTGCAATCTATACTGGCCGCGCCGATATAAAAACTGTCATTTATGAAGGACCGCTCACTGGCGGACAGCTGACACAGACAACAGAGATTGAGAACTTCCCGGGCTATCCGGAAGGCATACAGGGCAACCAGATGATGGACGACCTGCGCCGTCAGGCCGAACGCTTCGGCACAGAGTTCCGCATGGGCTCGATTATCGAAGTCGACGCTTCAAAACGTCCTTTCCACTGCAAGTCAGACTTCGGCGACGAGCTTCTGGCTGACGTCATCGTCGTGGCAACAGGAGCATCGGCACGTTATCTCGGCCTTGAGACTGAAGAGCAGTTCAAAGGCGGCGGCGTGTCGGCATGCGCCACATGCGACGGCTACTTCTACCGCGGCAAGGACGTGGCAGTGGTCGGAGGCGGCGACACCGCTTGCGAAGACGCGACATATCTCGCTCATCTCTGCAACAAAGTGTATATGATAGTGCGCCGCGACGTGCTCCGCGCCTCAAAAGCAATGCAACACCGCGTGATGAACACCCCTAACATCGAGATCCTCTGGAACACCAACACTAAAGAACTGTTCGGCGAAGTCAGCGGATTCATGAGCACACTGCAAGGCGCTAAAGTGGTCAACAACAAGACCGGCGAAGAACGCACACTGAAAATCGACGGCTTCTTCGAGGCTATCGGTCATGTGCCAAATACCGACGTTTTCAAGGGAATACTTGAAATGGACGAGACAGGTTACATCATCACCAAGCCAAAGTCGACTGCAACAAGCGTGGAAGGCATCTTCGCAGCAGGCGACTGCCAGGACAAGACCTACCGCCAAGCTATCGTGGCAGCAGGCACCGGCGCCATGGCAGGTATCGAAGTGGAACGCTTCCTGATGGAAAACCGTTAAGACGTTTCAACATCGAAAAATGTCATTTCAGTTAGAAAACAATTTAATTATCGGACATAAAAGTATATTTTTGTGTCCGATAAGTTTATAGTTATGAAGAAAAAAACTGCACCTGAGTATCTCCCGATGAAAACTGTTGCCATCGTGGCAATCATCATCAGCCTCGGCTTCCATGCCATCATGATGATGTCGTTTTTATTCGGTAACTCGTTGTTTTCCAGCGAGATAGTCAAATCTATGCATCCGCAGCATATCCATATCGGAAGGTTCCTATTCTTCACCACCACGAGCTTCATCATAGTTTTTCTGATACTTATTTACAATAGAAAGATATTGAGTTTCTCTTTTAAAAATAAGTATTATGAATTGACTATCACTGTGTTAGGCTCTTTGGCAATAGCGGCGGTATTCGGTATCGGATTTGTTTACACCAGAGCGGCATTAGCGCCAATCCATCCTAAACCTGAGTTTTTATATAATGTGATGAAGGACAGTTTGGTGAGAGACTTGACCATGTCGGCCGTGGTTCTCCTTGTGGTTCAATTACTTAGGTCGCAGTATTATCAGAAAAAAATTGCCGTCGCAAATGAGGCATTGCGTTCAGAAAACCTCCTGACACGTTTCGAGGCACTGAAAAGCCAACTCGACCCGCATTTTCTGTTCAATTCTTTAAATACTTTGCAGTCGCTCATTACTTTAGATACAGAAAAAGCTGAAAATTACCTTCAACAGCTGTCGTCAGTGCTTCGTTACACCCTGCAAAATAAGGAAGTTATCAGCTTGGAAGAAGAGTTGAAATGCGTTCATTCATATTGTGAGATGATGCAGATTCGCTACGGCGAAAACCTAAAATTTGAATTTAATATTGATGCTAAATATAACAATTCCAGCGTTTTACCGTTATCATTACAGTCACTGATAGAGAACTCTGTGAAACACAATGTGATTTCATCAAAGCAGCCTCTTGTGGTGACGGTGGCTACGGGCGACAACAGCATCTCTGTGTCAAACCCGATACAGGCAAAGGCGACACCTGAGGAAAGCAATGGCATCGGGCTGGCGAACCTGACGGAGCGTTATCGTCTGAAATGGAATAAAACAGTTGAAATCACTGACAATGGAAGCACATTCTGCGTGAAGCTTCCATTAGTACAAAACGATTGATTATGAAGGCTTTAATTATCGAAGACGAGGTCTTGGCAGCACAGTCGCTGCAAAAACTGATAACCGAAGTGGCACCCGACACTGAGGTCATAGCTACTTTGCAGTCGATAGAGGAAAGCGTGGCATGGTTTGACGAAAACCCCATGCCTGACTTGGTTTTCATGGATATACACCTCGCCGACGGCTCGTCGTTCGCTATCTTCGAACAGGTTCAGATCACCTGCCCTATCATCTTCACTACCGCTTACGATGAATATGCGCTTAAAGCCTTTGAAGTCAGCAGCATAGACTATCTTTTGAAGCCTATCAACCGCAATGATTTGACACGCGCAATGAACAAATTCAACGCTCTTGTGGGTGAAAAATCGAACAACAACGAGGCTATCGATGCTCTTATGCGCCAAATTGGGATGAAAAAGAACTACAAATCATGCTTCCTTGTGCCTGAGCGCGACAAACTCATTCCGTTAGCGACCGCCAACATCGCATATTTCTACATCGATACAAAGACGGTGAAAGCCATCACTTTGGACGAGCACACCTATTACATGAGCCAGACTCTGGACGACATCATGCTGCAGCTCAATCCCGACGACTTTTTCCGTGCAAACCGACAGTTTATCGTTTCGCGCAAAGCTGTTAAAGATTTGACGATATGGTTTGGTAATAAACTGTCGCTAAACCTGATGGTGAAAATACCAGAGACAATAATTATCAGCAAGGCCAAGGTTTCTGAATTCAAAAATTGGTTTTCGAAATAATCCTGTCATTTCGACTGAAGCGAAATGAAATGGAGCGAAATGGAGAAATCCTCGTTTAACGAAAACATACAATTGTTAACGTTAGACAAGGATTTCTCGACTTCACTTCGTTACGCTCGAAATGACAATAGCGTGCTATTCTATAATCTCCAATTCATTGATTATATTATTCACCTTTCCTACTTTCTCAAGGCACCAGAGCAGGTAACGTGCATCCATGCAGATAGTGCGCTGCACCTTCTGTTCGAACATGATGTCGCCGCTCATGGCTTCCCAGTTGCCGTCGAAAGCAAGGCCGATAAGCTCGCCTTCACCATTGATGACAGGGCTTCCTGAGTTACCGCCGGTGATGTCGTTGGTGGTGATGAAGTTCACGATAAGCTGTCCGTTTTCGTCAGCATAACGGCCGTAATCGCGGGCTTCGTAGAGGTCGCGCACATCCTGTGGGATGTCGAACTCCCAGTTGCCAGGGATGTATTTAGCCATCACGCCGTCCATTGTGGTGTAATAGTTATAATTGACAGCGTCAGCGCCTTTGTAAGGCTCTACAGTGCCGTAAGTAAGACGCATTGTGAAGTTGGCATCCGGGTAGAAATTACGCTCAGTCTGCATCTCCATGAGGCCTTTCATATAAAGACGCTCGCCGGCATTACCGATAATCCCTGCCTCTTCATACAAAGGATAAACCACATTGGCATAAGTGCTGATGATATCCATCGTCAAGGCAAAAATAGGATCTTTGTCGAGTTTCTTAGGTTTTTCAAGCCATTTCTCCAGTTTTGCCTGGTCAACGAAGATTGATTTTTCGAATGCTTTTGTGACCCATTCGGTAAAGTCGCCATTATTCTTGGCACCAATCTCAGCAATCATCAAGGGGACATATCTGTCGATATCTTTGTAGAAAAGGTTAAGCAAAGCGATGGTAACATCCATATCGAGAGCCTTGTCGTAGTCTTTGAAGAACGTGGCTGTCTGTGCTTTCAAACCTTCTGCCACCTTAGCGATATCTTCTTTTGAGGCTTTCTCGTTGAGCATATTATTGATTCTGATGAATCTACGTGAGAAAGAAACAGCCTCGCCGCCGTTCCATCCTGCTTCGCGCAGATATGTCATAGGCATCACGATATCGTCTAAGATAGCCCATTTCTCTTGGATTTGATCAAAAATATCGCCATAGACCATCTGGCGTGACGGGTCTTCAAACACCCACTCGCGGAAGTCTTTTTCCTGCTCTAAACGTCTGTCGTACACATGGTTACGCACCAACTGTTTCTGCTGACCGATGGCATATTTCCAATAATTTGACACGCCAGCCTGTTTTGAAGCGTATTTGATAAACACTTCCTGGTCGGCATCCATGTGCTTGCGGTACTCGTTGAGCTTGGTTGTGCGGCAGTTGATAATAGCCGGGCAATCAGATTCAATCAAATTCTTAACAGTGTAAGACGTTGAGTATCTGTCAGTTGAGCCCGGATAACCCATAATCATGGCATAGTCACCCTGTTTCACACCTTTGATATTGATTGGCAGATAGTGTTTCGACTGCATTGGGATGTTGCTTTCGCTATATTTTGTTGGCTTTCCGTCGCGGTCGGTATACACTCTGAAGATGTTGAAGTCGCCTTTGTGGCGTGGCCATGTCCAGTTGTCGGTGTCGGCGCCGTATTTGCCGATGCCCCATGGTGGGCAGCACACAAGACGCACATCGCGATACACGTCATATTCAAAAAGAATGTATTGGTTTCCTGAATAGAATGGCACTATTTCGATGGTGACATCGCGTTCGCCCTGACGTTCTTTGATAATCTTTTCGATGTTATTGTCTATTACCTCGCTGCGTGTCTCTTCATCGGTTACGCCTTCGAGAACCAACTCTGTCACGTCTTCTACATTCGCCAGGAACGACACTGTCAGGCCTGGATTCGGCAGCTCTTCAGCCTTGCTGTATGCCCAGAAACCGTCGGTGAGGTAGTCGTGTTCCACTGTGGCATGTTTCTGCACATAGCTCAAGCCGCAGTGATGGTTGGTCAACAAAAGACCTTCCGGAGAGATGAGTTCGCCGGTGCAGCCGCCGCCAAATTGCACGATGGCATCCTTCAGACTCGGCTGGTTGAGGTTGAAAATCTGTTCGGCAGTGAGCTTGCATCCAAGCTGCTGCATCTCTTGAAGACTCTGTCCGCTGAGGTTGTAAGGCAGCCACATTCCTTCATCTGCTCTAGCGCATAAAACGCTAATAATCAATGTAATAGCTAAAAATACTCGTTTCATTTTATTAAGATTTAAATATATCTCTAAATATTTTGTTGTTATGCTCAATCCTTGAATTTTCTTGCATTTTAGCAATATTTCTAACTCCGATTTTCCACATTTTTACGTCAAGATAGATGAAAAGGATAAACAAAAGCGTACCCATCCATTCCAAGTTATTCTCAGAAAAAGCTGACGACAGCATCAACAGATAGTCGAAGAGACCATGTGCCAGCATCGGGCATAAATAGCTGAGTATCAAATATTTACCACATTTTTCAGGTCTAAATTTCGCCATCCCGAGGAAATATCCCATGATGACGGCAAAGAGGAAATGACCCGGCACCGACAGCAATGCCCGCACCACCCCTGTTGACAGAGCACCTCCAACCGTCTCATTACCAAAGACATACATGATATTTTCAACGCCAGCGAAGCCCAGTCCAATGAAACAAGCATAGACGATGCCGTCGAAAGGCTCGTTGAAATTCTTGTTACGCCAAATCACGAGCATGAAAAGCACCCATTTGCAGAACTCCTCAGGTATTCCAGCCTCAAAAAAAGCACTGTAAAACACCGTTTTGCCTGGGATTATAGCATTGATGACGGCTACGACAAATATATCCAATGGAATAGCCAGTATTCCGAGGAAAAACGCGAGCAGCAGCATCCTAAAAGGCTCCTTCTCGTATTTGTCTTTTTTGTAGATATACCAGGCCAAAATGATGACCGGCAGAATCGCTAAAGCTAAGATAATTGTATTCATTTCAAAAAATCTGCTACAAAGATAGGGAAATATTTATTACAACAAGCTATCTTCTAACAAAAAGGGGATTACCATTCAGTACAATAAATCTATAGATACTACATCTTTATAAAACGCTGTTTCTCTGTGTAACCATCTGAGATAACTTGTATGACATACATTCCAGGATTTAGAGATTTGGTATCAATTTCGATATTTTCCGAATCAGATTCTGTGCTATATATAAGTAATCCCAATATATTGTAAATATCTATTTGGCGTACTATCATCTGGCTTTCTATATATAGTCTTTCTTTTGCAGGATTGGGATATAACACAAAACCATCTGGATAGAATGTATCTGTTTCAAGCCCATTCGTATTGTCAAAAACATGAGTAAGTGGGAAACCCCAAGTTACAGGAGTTGAGACATCATAAACAGGTCTTACATAAAAATCATATTTTTTTCCAAATGTCAATCCTGTTATTATAGCATTGTCTGTATATGTAGTGTAATACATGGCACTATCGTTGTCAATCACGCCATAAGGAAGACATCTTATCTGCCATTCTTCGGCAGAACCATTTTCTTTCCACGACAAATCTACAGCGAAACCATCCTCATAAGGTATGTTAGTTGCAGTTAAATTACTTACATTAGGATATGAAACATCAAGATAATCACCAAACTTAGGATATTTCGTGGCTTCGTCCCACACCCAGGTACGAAGCATAGGCGAGTTTGCATCCACAACCCATTGGTTAAGAGCTGTCACCAGATCGATACTATCACCATATTGGTAGTTAACGCTAACACTAGGAACTGTATATGCCAACTGGTTTCCTTGTCTGGTAAAGCCCACTAAATTTCTCGCAACTTGATTAAGATTTGCATTACCACCTAAAAAATAACCAATAGTATCTTCACTCCAGTGATTGAAAATATAGTCAATATCAGAATAACAGTTAATAAAAGCACCATTTTCACCATCTCCAGTCAACAAACCCATATTCATATAATAACCAGCCATATCAGTTACGCTCGTATAACAATTGACAATTGCGTTTGCATCTTTTCCTACAAGACCTCCCGCATAATCTTTACCTCCAATATTACCCCTAGAATAACAGTTTATCAGCTTTCCTCCCAAACCACACAATCCTCCAACTACCGCATAACCATCTATTGCATGATTGATGCTATAACAGTTTATAACTGTTGGATTACCATTGGCTGAAATGGCTCCAGCTTCTCCCAAATATGAACAAATTTGAGCTCGGTTAAACCCCAAATCAAATACGGTATCAGTTCCCAGATTATAAAACAGCCCTACTCCCAATTCTTCCTCATATACTTTCATGTTTGATATTACATGTCCGTTGCCATAAATATTACCATTTCGTTTCATGTTTATTGGTTTCCAAAAATAGCCCGACAAATCAATATCATTTTCTAATGACACATCTCCATCAACCCACTCTTGTTGAGAAATCTTTGACAGCCAGCCAAAACCTTCAGCCGATGAAATCACAATGGTGCCATCTGCTGCGACTTGATAACCTTCTGGTTGTTCAGTAACAACATCACTCCAATATCGCTTTTCGTTAATTACAATAGAATTAATTAGATAGTTATTTAACACATCACATTCTGGTTGCACTCTGAATTCATATGTATCATTAGGATTATCAACATTAATCGTCACATTATTTACATTGGCAGTTATAGCTGTACCTTCTCCTTGCACAAACCCTTTCGGACCATATTCCACTCTCCATGAAGAACCGTATCCATACCACGATAGATGTACTGTTGATTCTGATTCATTGACAGTTGCTGTTAGATTGTACACCATTCGACACATATTATCTTTAGTAATGCGCATATGAAAACCATTAAAAGTAGGTGCACCTACGACCCTAACAGTCAGTGCATGTTGGGTTGATACAACTGGTGAAAAATCACTCTGCGGATGATCAACAGTTCTCAACAGATGATTGAAATCAGTTGTAACTCCATCATATACCTCAATGGTCTCATTTTTATAATTCATAAAATAAAGCACCAATTGTTGTGAAGGAACGCTAGGGCGCAACACCAGTGTTTCGACATAAGTCCCTCCATATTGATTTACAAACACATCTTTGTTAGATGAATTATAAAAATCCATTGGTGCTGAAACTGTAAATTCATTATGATTATCATCACCTACGATGATACCATTTGAATTGTTAGCCGGAAAAACATCCATTATAGCATATTGGTCATACATAAAATAATCCCATTCTACACCAAGAATTGTATATAATGTATACCAACCATCTCCGCCACCTCCCCAGCCTAAATTAAAATGATAAAACCTATTATCATCATAACCATCAATAATGTATTCATGTCCGTTACTCTCATAAAAAATTGGCATAGAAGCATCGAGATTATTGCGGATGAGATTATGCCAACTATCATCATCATAAGCCACACGACGACCCTGCCATATTGTTGGTGAATAACAAAAATGGTTTATCAATGCCGGTATTATTTGATAAGAAACCGCCGCACTTTCATATATTCCATAATGCATAGATAGTGCTACGCCACAATCATACATAAGTTTGGCTACCGCATAAACTTCCTCGTCAGTACTTTCTGCTGTCAACATATCTGGCATATTATCATAATCATAATCTGATTCCTCAAAGTTTATAGTCAATTGTCCATAAGGACTATGATAGCTGTGTATTCCTCTTCCATGTTGTGGATAGCCATGATATTTTATAATTTGTGCCATTGCAGTTGCCACACAACCAGTAACACTATGTCCAGGAGATAGAGTATTATAATACGGGAATTGATCCCAAGTTGTTGTCAAAAGAGGTCCTACTTGGTTTTTATTTCTATTGTTGTTTAATCTGCCATCATCTTTCACCATTAGCCAGTGTCTATCGATGGTTTCATTGGCAACCACATGATTATCCGCAGCATATTGCATTTGCCTAACATAATCCTGTAGGATATCTTGTAACTGAACAGGGATATTATCTACGTCAAACCGACCTTGGTCGGAATATCCCAGAATTGGTGTGGCGCAGTCGTCTCCAGCAACAATCACGAAGCCGTTCTGGGCATTGAAAATATAAAAAGCAACAGCATTATTGTTAATGTTGTATGTTGTTGCCAACTGCAAGTCGCTTGAACCTCGCAACTGAATTTTGGTGTTGGCACTTAAAAATCTGGCTCCAACACTTTGCGCAATTTGAACATCAACGGGGTTAGCTTTAGTTGTTATAATAGAGATATCGGCTATTAACAAAAGAAGTATTATCTTTTTCATGGCGAAAATTATAAATTAGCGTTATAGAAATAACCTTGCAAATATATGAAAACTTTTTTTGAAATCAAAAAAAAATTCTCTTTGTATTTTAATAATCAAAGACTTTCAGCCTTCCAACCGCCGCTTTTATAGCACATCGTTTCCTTATATCCTGCGGCTTTCAGCGCTTCTTCCGCTTCTTTGAAGAAATAGGTGAGTTCCCAATATTGATGAGCGTCGGAGCTGATGACGACAGGGATGTTCATTTCTTTCATGCGCGGCAGCAGCCACTCTGAAGGATAAAAGCCGTTGTAACGCTGCTTGTAAAGTCCACGGGTGTTGATTTCCACTATCAAACCGTGTTGTTTGATGAGGTCGAGGGTCTCCAAAACCATGTCGCGATACCATTTCTCCTCTTCCTGGAAATAACGTCCGCGCGCGTTCATCTTCACCTTGTCGAAATGCCCGATTATATCGAATTTCTCGGTCTCTATCATCTCGTTTTCCTGATCAAAATAAGCTCTGACACCTTTTTTGATGTCGCCTCCGAAGTATTTTTTCAGTCCTTCGTCGTATGGCTCGATGCTCTTCCCGTCGATAAACCACAGAGTATCAGGCGTTTTACCTACAAGATGCACCGAACCGATGAGATAATCGAGCTGATAATCACGTTTAGTTTTTTCAAAATCGACCACTATGCCCGGTATAAACTCCATCTCCATTGAAGCCAACACGTCAATTCTTCCTGAATATCTGACTTTCAATTCTTGAAGAAGATTGGCGTATTCGTCATTTTTATCATTTGGAATAGAGACGCGGCTCTTAAACGGCAGGCTCGAATGGTCGGAAAAGCCAATGGTGTGCATGCCTTGTCGGATGGCTTCCTCTATGGTGTCCTCCATCGGTGACTTACCGTCGGAATAAGTGCTATGTGTATGTAAATTAAAGTGTTGCATCGTCTTCTGTCGCTTCAATAATCTTATAAACCTTGTCGCCACGGCGCACTATGTCGTGTGCCGGAATCGAACAAAGCTCGCCCTTAACTGTCTGATTTACAGGCAGTAAGTCAACTCGTATCTCTTTTATAGTATCTTCATAAACGCCTGTGGTCGGACCTATTATCATGATTTCGTCGCCGACGTTAAGGTCGTGCGTCTCCATCCTGATTTCAGCCACGTTGATCTTCGCGAAGAAATTGGTGATCGTGCCGACGAAAAGCTTGGTCTTGGTGGCTTGCGAGCCGTATTTCTTGGTCCACTCGCCCATCTTTCTGCCGAGATAGTAGCCATCCCAGAAGTCGCGGTTATATACGCTCCGCAGACGGTCGGTCCATTTCTCAATCTTTTCCTGTGTGAAAGTGCCGGCATTTATTGCATCTACAGCCTCACGATATACGCCCACCGTCAGCTTGGTGTACTCCGGCGAACGGCCTCGGCCTTCGATTTTCAAGACCTTCACTCCTGCCGCCAACACCTTGTCAAGGAATGGCAATGTGCAGAGGTCTTTCGGCGACATAATATATTCATTTTCAATGGCTAACGTGATTTCTTTGTCACGGTCTGTGACTTCGTATCCACGACGGCAAGGCTGCACGCAGGCACCGCGGTTGGCGCTCGTCCCGAAGTTATCCAAGCTCAGATAACACTTGCCCGACACCGCCATACACAAGGCACCGTGGCAGAACACCTCGATGCGCACCAGCTCGCCTTTCGGTCCCGTAATATGCTGACGCTCAATCTCTTCGGTGATATGCTTCACCTGATTGATGTTGAGCTCTCGCGCTGTCACCATCACGTCGGCGAACTGTGAATAATACTTCACAGCCTCAATGTTGGTGATGTTGCACTGTGTCGACATGTGCACCTCCACCCCTATCTTGCGTGCATATTGTATCACGCTCTGGTCGGAGGCGATGATAGCGGAGATATTGTTGGCTTTGATGGCATCCAAAAGAGCATGCATCTCGTCCATTTCCTCATCGAAAACCACAGTGTTCACTGTCACATAGCTTTTCACGCCATGAGCGTGGCAGGTCTCAGATATGGTGTGCAAGTCATCAAGCGTGAAGTTTTTCGTCGATTTCGAGCGCATATTGAGCTTGCCGATGCCAAAATACACACTTCCAGCACCAGCCTGGATAGCTGCTGAAAGGGCTTCATACGAGCCCACAGGGGCCATTATTTCAATGTCATTGTAGTTCATCGGAGATTTCTCCATTCCGCTTTGCTTCAGTCGAAATGACGGTTTTTATCGTTTTAATAATTTCTCTTTCAATTCTTCATATCCCGGTTTGCCGAGGAGTGCGAACATATTTTTCTTGTATGCCTCGACGCCTGGCTGGTTGAACGGGTTGACCTCAAGCATGTAGCCGCTCAGCGCGCATCCCATCTCGAAGAAATAGATGAGCTGTCCGAGCACCTTGGCATCAATTCTCGGCACCACGATGCGGATATTAGGCACTCCGCCGTCGACGTGAGCCAGGATAGTGGCTTTCTCCGCCGTCTGATTGACCTCGTTGAGTCTTCTTCCCGCGATGTAGTTCATCTGGTCGAGGTTGGCGTCGTCTTGCGGGATCCTCACCTCGTTGGCTGGATTCTCAACGCTGATGACGGTCTCCATAAGGTTGCGCAGGCCTTCCTGGATGTACTGCCCCATCGAATGCAAATCTGTCGTGAAGGTGACGCTCGCCGGGAAGATACCCTTGCCGTCCTTGCCCTCGCTCTCGCCATAAAGCTGCTTCCACCACTCGCTGAAGTAGCAAAGACGCGGCTCGTAGTTCACCAAAATCTCGTTGGTCTTGCCGGCATGATACAACGCCTGACGTGCCACAGCGTATTTTGCAGCTTCATTATTCTCATTCTGATTGTCAAGGCAATATTTCTCCATCAGCTGAGCGCCCATCACCAGCTTCTCGATGTCGACACCGGCAACAGCTATAGGCAGCAAGCCAACAGGAGTCAAGACAGAGTAACGACCGCCGACGTCATCCGGCACCACGTATGTCTTGTAGCCTTCGCTGTCGGACAGCACCTTCAAAGCACCTTTAGCCTTGTCGGTGATAGCAACGATACGAGTGCGAGCCTCTTCCTTGCCGTATTTCTTCTCGATATGATTCTTCAGGATTCTGAATGCCACTGCAGGTTCTGTCGTCGTTCCCGACTTCGAGATGACGGTCATCGAATAGTCTTTTTTGTCGAGCAGTTTGATGAGGTCGTTCATATAATCCTCACTCATGTTATGACCTGCGTATATGATTTTCGGACTGCCTGTCTCAACCATCTGTGCGAAATGATTCGACAACGCCTCGATGACAGCTCGTGCGCCGAGATATGATCCGCCGATGCCGACCACCACAAACACCTCCGATTTCTTGCGCAACTCATCGGCTTTAGCCTTGATATCCTTAATGAAATCGGCTTTAATCGACATAGGTAAATTAACCCAGCCAAGGAAATCATTACCCGCTCCAGTGCGCGAATAGATTGTGTTGAAAGTCGCAGCAACTTTCTTTTTGTATGTATCTAATTGATTTTCAGAGACAAAGCCTTTGATATGGCTTGATTCAACCTTAATATCAGTCATAATTTTTTATGTTTAAACAATCTACAAAGATACGAAGTGTTTTTGGATTAAACAAGAAAAAAATTGTAGAGACGGATAAAAATCCATCTCTACAATAAACTATAAACAATAAACTATAAACTAATACTCCCACATATTCTGCTCAAAATCGATGATATCCTGTTTGATTCTCTCCGATTCCTTAAGAGCGTCGATGCCAGTGGCATAGTCCTGAATGCTGCGGTCGTAAACGTTTTCTTCTTTGTAGATATAGCTGTCGAACTGACGTTTCATGAAGAGGTCGTCGTATGACAAACGTGCTGCTGAGTTGCTTCTGTTATATACAGGAGCTTCTGACAACACTGTGCGTGTAGCCTCATCAAACGGAATCCAGAACAGCTCGTTAGGCATCTGCACTGAGTCGTTGATGTCGCGCATTGTCACAGGGCAGATGGCTTCTATTCTCACCATCATCTGGCTTCTGTGTGAGTCGAAATACCAGTCTTCCATCACGCGAAGGCGTGTCACCGATTCAGGCTTGAAAGAGATTGAGATGACGGTGTCGCCGACCTTGTTGCCGTAGTCGTCGTAAATTGCCTGATGTTTCTCAGAATTCAGACCTGTCATGAGTTTTGAATATGGTAATGGGTTATTGAGTTCACCTGTCACTGTCACTTCGTAGGCCTGGCATCTGCCTTCCTTCAAAGCGTCCATGATGACGTCGATGAATCTTCTCCAGTTCTGGTGACTATCTCTTGGATAGTAGAATGGGAGGTTCATCTTCTGACGGAAATCGATTTCACGCCAGACTCTTTTCTTCCATAAAATGTCAGCCTCACGAATCTCCGGATTAGGGATGATTTTCTTCATGCCAGTGGCGTTTTCAACATACAAACCGTCGTTATATGTGTCGCTGGTGATTTGTGCCGATGCCTCTGGAGCACCTAAGAACAGGCATGCAACTGTTGCTACGATTATTGAAACTAACTTTTTCATATTATTTTATTTGAATGTTAATTGAACCCACGTTTCTAATCTCGCCCTTAGGACTCTTCACGCAGATGTCCTGGAACTGGATTCTCTGTCCGGCCTGTGCGTTGCTGATAAGAGCAATCACTTCGTCGGAGAACTTAGGTCCTTTATTTTGTTTATCAATGAATGTTCCTCTATATGTTGAAACTGTGTAAGAATCAACAGTGTAATTGAAGTCTTTAAAATCAAAGTCTTTCATCACAGCCATCACTCTGCCGATGCTGAGAAGCACCTCCTTATCGACTTTACCGCCAGTGATGTCACCGATTTTCACGACCGGGTCAGGGACCATCTTCACGCGGAATTCCTGGTAGCCCATGTCAACCATCTTGCCGTTGTCGTCTTTTGCTGAAACGTGAACTTTCACCAGTTTGGCACCTTTGTTCACCTCGACGAAATACTCGCCGTTGGTAGCGCCTTTGGTGTATTTGCCACCTTCAACGTTGATGGTGATCTCGTCGCTTGTGAAACCTGGAGCTGACACTGAGATAGGATTCTGGAGCTCTTCGTACATGACCATCATGTTGATAGGAGCCACTGTCACTGAAGGCGGAGCCACCTGGAACGACTCGTTGAAGTCGTAGAATGCCATTGTGCCATCCGGGCGAGGAATCTCGATACGACCTGCATACTTCTGAACGCCTACTGTAGTTGCCGGGAAGCTCAGTATGACCTTACCTTCCTTACTGTTCAACTTCACAGGTTCGCCTTTTGCCTTGTTATAGTCGTCAGTACCCATGAAATACTTCACGTCGAAAGCCTTTGAAGTATCAGCTGCTGTGATGAAAATCTCAGCCTCGTAGTTCTGACCATTGATGATGAAGTCGCTCTTCTGGATAACACGTGCCTTGACTGATTCAAACTTGAAGTCGGATGAGCCGATTTGTTTGAACAAAGCTGTGATAGCGTCGTATTCAGTAGTCTGAATCTCACCCACAATCTTGTTGAGGATAGCTATTTCAGCTGTGAGGATGATATGCTCGAAATTCTTGTTTTCCCAGCTCAGTTCCTGTCCGTCGTTGTCGGTGTAGATAATCTTATCACCATTGAGGTCATAATCTGTGAGAAGTCCGACATACTTGTTATAGTTGGCGATGCCAGCGTCTTCCACAGTACTCACAACGAATGTACGATACTGCTGAATCTTTTCTTTAAGAATAGTAGCATTACCCTGGTTAATCATGAAGTTTGTCGCTGCGTCGTATTTGTCCTTAGCACCGATGTTGTTAAGGTCGAATTCGTAGAAAACGCGGCGGTTTTCAGGGTTAATCTTATCAACGTTTCTGATCAGCGACTTCTTACTGTCTTTGCTTGCAAGAAGTTCCTGTTCAGTAATATTTTCTGTCTCGATGACCAACGGTACTTTGATTTCTTTCTCGATATAGTTAATGATTTCGTCGGTTTTCACGCGGATCTCATTAGCTTTATCCCAATAAATCTGAGCCTTCTCAGGTTGTCTGCTATATTGTTGTTCAAAGATGTTGTAATAGTCTTCGATCTTACTCTCAACGCTGGCATTTGTCTTCTCCAGACCGTCGTTCACGATGGCGAAAGCATCGAGAATGTCAGCCGAGACATTCAATGCCAATAAGGCTGTGAGGACCAGGTACATCATACCGATCATCTTCTGCCTTGGTGTTTCTTTTGCTGCTGCCATTTCTCGTAAATCTTAGGCCTTAATATTCATTGCATTGAGCATGTTACCGTAAACGGTATTCATTGCTGTCATGCGTTTTGACAGGTCGTTGAGTTGATGATTCAGATTTTCTGTTGATGTTGCAGATGCGTTGACTTTCTCGATGTAGAGAGCCATTGTGTCGTTCATCTTTCTACTTGTGTCAGAGAACATGGCGGCGTTGGTGGCTGTCTTCGACATCTGAGCGTCGAGTTCCATAGCAGTTTCTGAAGCCTTGTTCATAGCCTTGGTGTAGTTGCTTGTTGCTGCTACAGCCTCGCTCACGTCAGCGATCTTTGATGCGTTCTCACCGAGTTTGGTAAGACCCATGCTGAGTCTTTCCATTGTGGCTGAGTTGATGTTAGCTTTCTCAAACATCTCGTTAAGCTTGTCAGTGATGACATCATTGTTGGCGTTGCCACCTTCATTTCTCTTAGCGCCTGCTGTAGGTTTCTTAGGCTGTGCCACAGGACCGTCGCCATGATAGAGATCCCACAATTCAGGATAAACCAAGCTCCAGTCTGGTTCGAGGTGAGCCGGCTCAAATGCTGAGAAGAAGAAAATGATAGCTTCCGTCAACAGACCGAGGGTCAACATAGTGTTAGCAGCACCCGACCAGCCGAACAACGACATGTGGGTAAGTTTAAACAATGCGCCGACCAAAACGATGGAAGCACCAATACCATAAACTTTAGCCATGAAGTTTTTGTACTTCTTGCTTTCTGAAAACTCTTTAAATGTCATTTTACCTTTTATTTTTTAATTTATTATTTCTTTTTTTAATTATAAACCCTTGATGACTTGCTTGGGTTGTCACCTTTCTGTCTGCCAAGGAATGGCTGGATGCAGCGGAATCCGATGTAGCACTTCGCTGTGTCCTGATACTCATAGGCGCGTGTGGTCACCTGCAGATAGTATGCCACGTCTTTCCATGAGCCGCCGCGGACGACTTTTCTCTTCATGATCGGGTCGTCGTTTTCGCTGGCATTGTATGTAAACTGAGGGTTCATATCCCACATCACGTTATATGCTGACGGGTCGAATGCGCTTGATGTCCATTCTGCCACGTTGCCTGCCATGTCGTACAAGCCCCAGTCGTTAGCCGGATAATGAGCCACGATGACTGTGGTGAGACCGCCGTCGGCGATGTAGTTGCCGCGCATAGGCTTGAAGTTGGCTTTCAAGCAGCCTCTCTCGTTACGTGTGTAAGGGCCGCCCCATGGATATGGGTTGAGCTGATGGCCACCGCGTGCTGCCCACTCCCACTCAGCCTCGGTAGGAAGACGGAACTCTGACAAGCCTGTCTGACCTTTGTGCTTTGCCAAGTATTTGTTGAGCTTCTCGGTACGCCACACACAGAAAGCGTTAGCCTGGTTCCAGTTCACACCGACAACAGGATAGTGGTCGTATGCCGGATGCCAGAAATACTTCTCTGTCAACGGGTCGTTGAAAGCGTATGAATAATCATAAATCCATGCCAATGTGTCAGGATAGATGTTGATATCCTCATTGCGCACGAACACCGAACGGTCTGATGAGCCCTGCGGACGGTTTGCGAAAGCGCCCTGACGATAGTCAGCACCCTCTCTGAATTCCTTCTTGGCAGCTGCTCTGAGGTCGATATAGCTGTAATGATAAACGAGCTTTCTCGCATCAACCTCTTTCTTGCCGTAATAGCGCTCATTCTCAGGGATATAGAGCTGCTCGAGAGCGTCTCTGTACTCCTGGTTGTCGCTGCGCCAATCAATCTTTTCTTCCCAATTGAGATATGGCGGATCATAAACCTCACCAGTCTTTCTGTTCTGAGTGATGAGATATTTGTCAGGATCAACTTCACCAAGATATGTACGAGCCAAAGAGTCGCGAACGTAGTTCACAAACTCACGGTACTCGTTATTGGTGATTTCTGTCTCATCCATGTAAAATGCTGAGACAGACATGGTCATAGGCTGCGACAAGTTGCTGCCTGCGATGTCCTGACCACCTGCACCCATGGTATAGCTTCCCATCGGGACAAACACCATGCCGTAAGGATCCGGTTGATAAAACGGTTTTGATTTCTTTCTTACGCCTACCAATTCACCTTGATCGCCGCTGGTGCTGCAACCAACAAACATCAATGCGATTAGGCTCATTAACACAAACTTCTTCATTTTATTCCTTTTTAAAAAAGTGTCCAAAAGTATATTATTTTTCATTATTTCCGACAAAAACATTTCAACTTTGACATTTTTTTATCAACAATTTTTATAAGTATCTGATACTCCGATATATACGAGGCTGTTTCTCCAAGTCCAACTTAAAGTTGTAACTGATGGAGACCTCATGCGAACCCGGTAGTTTCAAACCCATAGTGTTGATATCGTATGCATAATTGATCTGTATTCCTTTGATAGTGAAGCCAACCAAAATGTCTATTGACTCCTGATACCTGTAGTTAACGCCAAAGCACATCTTATTATTGTACCAAAGACGTGCACTGAGGTTAAACTGTGTCGATGCTATGTCGCTTAAAATCAGCATGGACGGGTTCAGCATGAACTTAGGATTAAAGAACTGATACTCGTATCCGGCTGCCAGATAAAACGTCCTATCACCAACAAAACTTGCACTTGTCGAGGATTTGCCTTCAAGCGCCTTGCCCTTCGCCTCCATCAGATTTGTGGTTGACAACGCCACGTAAAACGTCTCAGGAACCATGTAGAACAAGCCAAAGTTAAAATCAATAAGCATGTCGCTCTGTTCCTTCGTCGGGATGACAGGGTCGTTGTCATTCAATGGCTTAGCCTTTCCGAAATCGACTTTACGGTTGTCGAAACTGAAAGCCAAACCCACTCCCAATGTACCGGCACCAAGATCAAAATGATATGAATAACCGAGGTTTACCGCCACATTGTTCTCAAAACCGAGCTGGTCTTTCATCAAAGAAAGTCCCAAACCGCCTCTTAACACCTTGATTGGCAGGTCGGCAGATGCAAAAAACGTCACCGGCGAAACAACATCACCCGTCATGTCATCTTTGAACCCAGCCCACTGGTTACGGTAAATTCCCATCGCATTCACGCCTTCGCTCAAACCGTAATAACCAGGATTTATTATCGCGTAAGAATCACTGTAATTGGTGAAAATCGGCATCTGCTGAGCCTTCAACACATTGATTGCCAACATGTTAATCACCAATAACAATATGTATTTTATCTTACGCATTGAATTTTATAACGCCTTGTTTATCAATTTATTGTCTAAACTCCAAAGTTTTCAACACTTTTTCAACACCTTATTAATATTAATCACCTGAAGAGCCTGATGATATCGTTGCCATTCGCATAGATGATGAGGATGAGCAGGAAGATAAATCCTATCGTTGTAGCTCTTTCGAGGAATTTGTCGCTCGGCTTACGGCCTGTCACCACTTCCCAGATGAGGAACAGCACGTGACCGCCGTCGAGACCCGGTATCGGGAGGATGTTCATCACTGCGAGGATGATGCTGAGGAATGCTGTCATACGCCAGAACTGTTCCCAGATGAATGAGTCAGGGAAGATGCTTCCGATGGCGATGAAGCCTCCGAGGCTCTCGTAAGCTCCGGTGCTCGGGTTGAAGATGAGTTTCAGCTGTTTCCAGTAGTCGCTCAGCTCTTTGCCGGTTTTCTTGAAGCCGCGCGGTATCGACTGCCAGAAGCTATACTCTTTTGTCGAGATCTCAAGCATTTGTGCGGCATACACCCCTATTGTGGCATCGCCGCCCACATGCACCGGCATCACCATGGTGTCGCCCTCACGCACTATCATCATGTCGACATCTTGGTCTCTATAATTGACGATATTTTTCTTAAAGTCTTGGAAATAAGGCGTTTCCACCTCGTTTATCGCGATGATTTGGTCGTTAGGCAGCATTCCTGCTTTCTCGGCATACGAGCCGTTTGAGAAGCCGCCCACCACAAATGGCATCCTTGTGCTGATGAACATCGAGCGAGCCTTTATCAACTGACTGACAGCATCTTCAGGCAGCTCCACCCTCATCTCCTGACCATCACGCTCAACGTCGATATATTTCGTGTCTTCAAGAATCAAAGCCATAGGAATCTGGCTGAAGTCTTCGATATATTCGCCGCCCACGGTGATGATTTTGTCGCCGTCACGAAGCCCGAGGTTGTATCCGAGGCTATCCACAGCGATACCGTATTTGTTGACTTCCTCTGTCGAGATATACTGTTCGCCGTAGCTTGCGATGAGTCCGATGTAGATTACGAAAGCCAGGATGACATTCATGCACACGCCGCCGATCATGATGATGAGACGCTGCCAAGCCGGTTTGGTACGGAACTCCCACGGCTGCGGCTCCTGTGACATCTGCGCCTGATCCATCGACTCGTCAATCATTCCGGCAATCTTGCAATAACCGCCGAGCGGCACCCAACCGAGACCGAACTCTGTCGAGTCCTCTGCCCTGCGCCAGTCGTCTTCAGGCAATGTGTTTAAGTCAATTGGCTCGTATTCGTATTCTTTTTTCTTCATGACAGGGTCTATTCTCTCGTGAGTGATGTATTTTTCAGGCTCATTCTTGCAGAAAAACTTGAATTTCCACGCTCCGTTGACTTTTTTACATCTGAAAATAGAGAATTTCCAGTCGAAAAACATATAGAATTTCTCAACCCTCACTCCAAAGATTCTTGATGCGATGAAATGTCCAAATTCGTGGATTATTACGAGGATTGAAAGAGCTAAAATCAGCTGAATTATCTTAATAAATACTACCATTTTTCAATATTAAAAATTCAAAAGTGCAAAAATATGAAAATTAATGGAATTCTTTTAAGAATTTTTCATTTTCCTTCAAAAGAAATGTAATCTTCCGGATCCACGGCTCTTCCGTTGACCCACAACTCGAAATGAAGATGCGGTCCTGTTGATGTCGTGCCGCTGTCGCCGACAATGGCTATGGCATCGCCGGCCTTCACCGCATCGCCTTCATGGCAGAGCACCGAGGCGTTGTGTTTATAAATGGAGATGATATTACTATCATGTTGAATACCAACGACATAACCTCCTTCAACGCTCCAATCGGAGAACACCACCGTACCGTCAGCGGTTGCTTTGATGACAGCGTCGGCATTTGCCACCACATCGACTCCAAAATGCTTGTTGTTGCTGTTGAAGTGATTGGTAACCAATCCGTTAACAGGCACAAAGAATGTCGGTATCTTAGTTACATTCATTTGTGGCTGGTTCGGATAGACTGTCCTTTTGATGTCAATATCAACTTCCTCGCCATTGATGATGCGTTTCAGATTCTCGATATACTGATCTTGGTGATTAAACACCTCTTCCAATGAATCAGCGCGGCGTTCCATGTTGTAAAGGCGTCGGTCAAGGGTGACGTCGGTGTAACCCGGAATCAGCTCGCGAACGGAGGTAAAAAATATTATGCATGTCGTTATCGCTATGAGTAGCAACGAGTAGATGACCACCATATTGGTGAATTTCATCTTACTCATGTTAAAACGACCTTTCTCTTCGTACGTCTCAGGATGTACGATGACTATCTTGAATTTGCTTTTAAAATTTTTATACCAGTCTTTCATTTTCTAAAATCATTCCAAATTGAATCTTCCCGGTGTCTTTCCTTGCATCCCGCGATAAAAATCCTCAATCATTGGCCAGTCTTTGTCGAAATCGCCCGATGGGACGAAGTACGGTCCGTAGCCGCAGCGTCTCGTCTTAAAATCTATAAATCCAAGAACCACAGGCACTTGCGCCAGTTCAGCGATATAATAGAATCCACGTTTCCACTTCTCGACGCGTTTGCGGGTGCCTTCGGGTGTGATAACAATATTCAGCTCGTCGTATTGCCTGAAAATGGCGGCTGTCTTAACCACCATATTGTTGCCTCTGCTGCGGTCGACAGGGATGCCGCCCATTTTGTTCAAACCCCAGCGTAATATAGGGTTTTTGAAAAATTCTTTCTTCACCAGAAACTTCACCTGACGACCTTCCATCCAGAAGAAACAGCGGCCTATCACGAAGTCCTCGATGCAGGTGTGCGGCGCCTCGATGACAATGCTTTTCTTCACTCCTTCCGGAAACTGACCTACGAAGGTAAAACCCCTCATTTTGAGGTAGTTACGACCGAACCATTTCTTAAAACTCATATATCGATATTAAGTCCGAGACCTTTTTTTAACGTTAAAACATTAGGATTCATCTCTGCCATCTTTTCGAAACGGCTGCGGTCGGTGTAGGCGATGTCGTCTTTCGGCGTCTCCACCACATGATGCACGAGCGTGAACTGGTTGTTGTCTAACGACTTCGACAGATGTTCACGGAGCTTGCCCATATTGTTTACATCTTTGATAACCAATATGTTATCGACTTCAAAATGAATCTCGTTATTATCTTTCAGCGTTGGTTGATACTTCCCGATGCCGGCCACGAAATTAGGAGAAGTGTTTTTATTTTTCTCAACGAATTTCGTCCACGCTCCGACCAGCATCTCCTGCGTAAAAGGGTTGTTTCTCACCTCGACAGGAGCGTCGTCTTCTTTTTTCTTCGGTCCTTCGTCCAGAATGGAAATCGTTCCAGCTCGTTTCACTCGCTGGACCGGCTGAGGCTGAGGCTGCGGTTGAGGTTGCACAGGTGACATGTCTTGTTTAACCTGATTTACATTATCATTTTTGACAGGATTGACAGGACTAACAGGATTATTTACAACCTTATTCTCAACTTTAGGCTTTTCACTCTCAACTTTAGAAACCATTTTCATCAATGCCACCTCTAGATGTAACCTCTTGTTATTCGCACTTCTGAAGTTGATGTCGCATTCATTGGCGATATCAAGTGATTTCAGCAGAAACTCGGTGCTGCAGCGTTCTGCTTGTTTGGTGTAGCGTGCTTTCAGCTGGCTGCTGACCTCCATCAAGTCGACAACACGCTGGTCTTTGCCAAGAAGCAGGTTGCGCAGATGGTTTGCCATGCCTTGGATGAAGTTTTGCGGGTCGAAACCCTTGTTAATCACTTCATTAAGCAGCAGGAGTATGGAATTGATATCGTTGGCGAGGATGTTCTCGACCATGCCGAAGTAATATTCATAATCGAGGACGTTGAGGTTGGCAATGACATCTTTATATGTGATGTTGTTGCCCGAGAAGCTCACCATCTGGTCGAAAATCGAGAGAGCGTCACGGAGGGCGCCGTCGGCTTTCTGAGCGATGATGTTGAGGGCCTCCTCCTCTGCCGTCACGCCTTCTTTTGCGGCTATATTCTGCAGATGTTTGGTGATATCCTCGACTGTAATACGTTTAAAATCAAATATTTGGCATCTCGACAAGATTGTCGGGAGGATTTTATGTTTCTCTGTTGTGGCGAGGATGAACTTTGCATACGCCGGCGGTTCTTCGAGGGTCTTGAGGAACGCGTTGAACGCCGCGCCCGACAACATGTGAACCTCATCTATGATGTAGACCTTGTACTTTCCGATTTGCGGGGGAATACGGACTTGGTCGATGAGGGCGCGGATGTCGTCAACACCGCTGTTTGACGCCGCGTCGAGTTCGAAGATGTTGAACGACGCGTTGTTGTTAAAGCTCACGCATGACTCGCATTCGTTGCACGCCTCCATATCGTCAGTAGGATGCAGGCAGTTGATGGTCTTCGCCATGATACGGGCGCATGTGGTCTTGCCCACGCCTCGAGGTCCGCAGAACAGAAACGCCTGCGCAAGGGTGTTGTTGCGTATCGCATTCTGCAAAGTCGAGGTGATGGCATGCTGCCCCACGACGCTCTCAAAGGTCGAAGGCCTGTATTTTCGTGCCGATACAATAAAATTTTCCATTCAAAAATAGCCTTTTATTCAGCTTGTAAAATTACAAAAAATTCGTCAAAATATTATACCTGTTTATAATTTTTTTAAAAAATAACCCGTTATACAAACGAATTTGTTATTTTTGCAGTTTCGGATATTAGGCAAAGAAAGAGATGAGAGAGAGATCATATAAAATATTCAGCGTCTTAGCTATTTTATTGGCTATCATGGTGTTAGCGTCGTGTTCCACAAAGAAAAACAAGTGGAACCGGCGTGTCTGGCATAACATGACCAGCCATTATAACGTGTGGTGGAACGGCAATCAGAGTATGAAAGAGGGTGAAAAAACGCTCCGCGACAACGTGAAAGACGACTACACCAAAACGCTGCCTGTGTTCAATTATGGCACGAAAGAAAATGCTTTGGCGCTGAACCAGCCGATGGACCGCACCATTGAGAAGGACGCCATCTGCATCCAGAAACACTCCATGCGTTTCAACAACGAGGAACGTGTCCGCTGGATTGACGATGCCTTCATCGACATGGGTAAGGCTCATTTCTACAAACAGGACTACGTCCCTGCCCGACGCACCTTTGAATACGCAGCGACACAGTTTCGTAAAAGTCCCGACAGATTCACTGCAACACTTTGGTTAGCAAAGACTTACATCGCTACAAAACAGTATGAAAAAGCCGAGTCGATGCTGCAAGCGATACTCGTGGCAAGCGACAACGAAGACGAAAAGATTCCGAAATACGTACGTACCAACATCGACCTTGTTTATGCCGATTATTACATCGCGATGGGCAAGGAAAACGACGCCGTGATGTATATGCGCAGCGCCCTTCTCACCGCAAAAGGCAAGTACAACAAGACTCGTGCGATGTTTATTCTCGGTCAGATTTATCAAAACCAGAACGACAAGCCACGTGCTACAGAGCAGTTCAAAAACGTCATCAGAAAACACCCTTCGTATGAGATGACTTTCGAGGCGAAGATGAATCTTGCGAGATGCTACGACGCCGACACCACCACCATCATGAAGATGTTGAACAACATGCTCAAGGACAGCAAGAACACCGACTTCAAGGACCGCATTTATTATGCTATGGCTGGTGTGGCACTCGAGAACCAAAATGTCGACGATGGCGTGAAATACTTGAGAAGATCAGTGGCGACAAGCACCACAAACAACATGCAGAAGATAAAATCGTCGCTCGACTGCGCCAACATTTTGTTTGGCAACAACGACTATATCCTCAGTCAGGCTTATTTTGACACTGCTGTTATGACGATGGACCGCACCTATCCGGGCTACGATAGTTTGCTCAACCTCTCCGTCATGCTCACCGACCTCGTAAGCAACCTCACAGTATATTACACACAAGACAGTTTGCTGCGTCTTGCTGACATGGACTCCATCCATCGTAATGCGATAATCGACCAGGTGATTGAAGATTATAAAGAGGAGCAAAAACGTCTTGAGGAACAGCGTGAGATTCAGCAACAGATAGCCTTGAACGGAGGTAACGACAAGACGGAATCGACAGTGCCGACAGGCAACGACGGCAACTGGTATTTCTACAATACCACCACAAGAAATCGTGGCATGAACGATTTCAAGGTAAAATGGGGCAACCGTATGCTTGAAGACTACTGGTTTATCTCAAACAAACAGAGTTTCGCTCAGGAGATGCCGCAGGAAGAGCTTTCGGAAGAAGAGCTTGCTTTGATGAGCGAAGAAGAGCGTGAGAGTTATCTCAAGGCTCTCGAGATAAGCAAAGACACCATGCAATACACCCCGCTTGACCGCGGCTATTACCTGAAGCAGATTCCTTTCACACAAGGTGCGAAAGACCAGGCAAACCAACAGATTGCGGAGGCTCTCAACAATATCGGATTCATCTATTACAACGATCTGAGTGACTACCCGCGCTCCATCGAAGCATACTCCGAGCTCACCGAGCGTTATCCTGACAACTCAAACGAGGTGTCGGCATGGTATTATCTTTACAAGATGCACAGCAGCCGTAAGGAAACCGCCGATGCCGAGAAGTATAAGAACCTCGTCTTGACGAAATATCCTGACTCAAATCAGGCTAAAATCATCCTTGACCCTGAATACTTCATCAAAGTCAATGAGAGAGGCGCCGAGGCGGAACAGCTTTACGCCAAGACCTTCGAGGCTTATCAAAACGGTCAGTATCAGCGTGTTATGATGAACGTAAAGAAGGCACGTCAGCAATTTGACGGCGACACCCTTTACATGCCGCGTTTTGAGTTTTTGAACGCCATCTCGTTGGGATATGTCGAAGTGGTTGATTCCATGGCTTATTCATTGCTGCGACTCATCCAGACATATCCTGAAAGCAGCATCAAGCCATTTGCTCTGGATGTGCTGCTGAAGGCTAACGACATGTACGACCTCGGTTTGAACATCGAGAGTGCTCGTCCGAAAGACGACAAGATCGTTGAAAAAGAATCACCTTACACATTCCGTCCAAACGACGAGTATTTTGTGCTTGTGATTTGCAACAAGAAAGTGCGTGTCAACCCGTTGAAAGTGCGTCTCAGCGACTTTAACAAGAACAATTTCCGCATGGATCAGCTGAAAATCAAGAATCTCATGCTTAACAAAGATGATGCCATGCTGACAGTTGAAAAGTTTGAAAACGTCGACAAAGCCCTTGATTATCAGACGGCTTTGTTCCTCAACGACTATGTCTTTGGAGGAATTGACGAGGAAAATTATAAAGTATTAATCATCTCGGTGTCGAATTATCCGATATTCTATCAAGAGAAAAACGTTGACGAATATCTGGATTTCTGGCATCAATACAACAAATAAGAATATGAGTTCAAACAATCAGGAAGTACCTGTAAGAAACAACCTCATTGGTAACGGTACTACAATTAAAGGCGAAATCAGTGCTACCGGCGATATCCGTGTTGACGGCACAATTATCGGAACAATGAAATCAACCGGCAAGGTTGTCATCGGACAACAAGGTGTTGTGGAAGGTGAGATAATTTGCAACAGCGCCGATATCTCGGGACACGTCAAAGGCATAGTAAGAGTTGAAGAACTGACCTCTCTCAAATCGACATCACGCATGGAAGCTGAGCTTTACACAAAACAGCTGTTCATCGAAGTGGGTTCAATCTTCACAGGTAAGTGCGACATGTCGCAAAAAGTTACTGAAACTCCAGCAAAATGAACAAATTCATAAAGCAGTTGTGCATACTGACGCTCGTCATCATCGTGGCATCGGTCTTTGCACGCAACATACTGACAATATGGTGGCCGGCCATCGTTGGTTTCTTCTTCATCGTCAGTATTGTGATGTTTTATTTAAGCGGGAAAGCGAAGCAGAAAGACATGCGCAGGTTTGCCAATTTCTACATGGCATCGACTGTTGTGAAGATGATGGTTTACCTGAGTATCATTTTCTTTTACGCCTTCAACTTCAGGGAAGACGGCAAGCGCTTTGCCATAACTTTTCTCGCTTATTATTTGATTTACAGTGTCTTCGAGACATACAGACTTACAAAAAAAGATAAGAAAATTGATGGACAACAATAACGAACTGATTGGTTACGAGAAGATTGAGCATTACAACCCTGAGCGCACACAGAAGCTGATGGAGCACTACAGGGCGATTTTACAGCTTTTAGGAGAGAATCCTGACCGTGAAGGGCTGCTTAAGACCCCGTTCCGCGTGGCGAAATCGATGCAGTTTCTGACACAGGGCTATAACATGGATCCGATGGAGATCTTGCTCTCGGCACGATTCAAGGAAGACTACCGTCAGATGGTGATAGTCAAGGATATAGAGCTGTTTTCGATGTGCGAACATCACATGATTCCGTTTATTGGAAAGGCTCATGTGGCATATATCCCGAACGGCTATATCACCGGCTTGAGCAAGATCGCGAGAGTGGTCGAGGTCTACGCACGTCGTCTTCAGGTACAGGAACGCCTCACAACACAGATTAAAGAAGCTATCAACGAGGCTTTGCATCCGTTGGGAGTCGCCGTCGTCATCGAGGCACGACACCTGTGCATGTGCATGAGAGGTGTGCAGAAGCTCAATTCCGTGACAACGACATCAGATTTCGTGGGAGCCTTTGAACGCGGCGAAACACGAGCAGAGTTTTTAAATTTAATAGGAACAGATTTACATTAATAAACACCGTCATTTCGACAGACCGGAGGGAGTGGAGAAATCTCCGACTCAGTTTGCAGGAGATTTCTCGACAAGCTCGAAATGACGAAAACAAAAAATTAAATATGGAAAACAATTTTGAATATCAGAACCCGACAAGAGTATTGTCGAACTCATTTGTGTCGAATGTCTTCATGTGGATGTTCGGAGCACTAGGAATCACAGCATTGACAGCATATCTCTTCGGCACCGACCCTAGTCTTATCATGACAATGTTCTCTGTAAGAGCCGACGGCAGCACTTCAATGAACCTTCTCGGTTGGATAGTGATGCTGGCACCTTTCATCATGGTGTTGGTGATGTCGATGGGCGTTGCGAAAATGAAAGCTTCCACCATGGTGATTCTCTTCATCGTATATTCCGTTTTGATGGGTATGAGCTTGAGTTTCATATTCTTAGCTTACACCTCAGCGTCAATATTCAAGACATTCATCATCACCGCTGGAATGTTCGGAATCATGGCCGTTGTAGGTTATACCACCAAAACCGACCTCACCAAGCTCGGCTCAATACTGATTATGGCATTGCTCGGTGTCATCCTCGCCACATTGGTCAACATGTTCATGGGCAGCGAGAGTCTTGACTACATCATCAGTATAGCAGGTGTCGTAATCTTCACAGGATTAACAGCTTACGATGTGCAGAAAATCAAACAAATCGGAATGACGGGCATTGAGAACAACGATACAATGACCAAGATTTCGATTTTTGCGGCACTCAGCCTCTATCTTGATTTTATCAATTTATTCCTCTATTTATTGAGATTTTTTGGAAAAAGAAATTAAAAAATAACTATGAAAGCATATGTTTTTCCCGGACAGGGAGCACAATTCGTGGGAATGGGTAAAGATCTTTACGACAGATTCCCAAAGGCCAAGGAGATGTTTACCAAGGCTAATGAAATTCTGAAATTTAACATCACCGACATAATGTTTGAGGGCACTGACGAAGATTTGCGTCAGACCAAGGTCACACAGCCGGCCATCTTCCTCCATTCAGTGATTTTGGCAGCCATGCTTGACGATTTCAAGCCTGACATGGTGGCAGGCCACTCTTTGGGAGAGTTCTCGGCATTGGTTGCAAACCAGACTTTGACTTTTGAAGACGGTTTGAAGCTTGTGTCACAGCGCGCCATGGCAATGCAGAAGGCTTGCGATGCCAACCCAGGCACTATGGCAGCCATCATCAACCTTGAAGATGACAAGATCAGAACTATCTGTAATTCCATCAGCGAGGTGGTGGTGCCGGCTAACTTCAACAGCCCAGGTCAGGTAGTTATTTCAGGCAGCATGAAAGGCATTGAGATTGCATGCGAGAAGATGAAAGAGGCAGGAGCAAAACGCGCTCTTCCTCTGAAAGTCGGCGGTGCATTCCACAGCCCACTGATGGAGCCGGCACGCGAGGAACTCGCCGAGGCTATCCAGAAGACTAAGTTCGTACGCGGCATCTGCCCTGTGTATCAGAATGTTACAGGTCAGGCAGTGAACGACCCTGAGATTATCAAGTCTAACCTCATCAAACAGCTCACAGCACCTGTTTGCTGGACACAGACCATGGAAAACATGATAGCCGCTGGCGTCAACCAGGTGATTGAAGTCGGTCCTGGTACAGTGCTGCAAGGATTGTTCAAGAGAATGAACGGCACCATCGAGTTGTCGAGCGCAGCAATATAATGAGACAGAAACATTTAACACCGATTTGGCTTGCTTTAGCAGTAGCTTTTGGCGTGCTGCTGGGTATAGTTATCGCGAGGTCTAACGACACCTCCAACTCCTTTATTAATAAGGGTGGCAACATGAACCTCGTCGATAAGGTGTTTTATCTCATTGAAAATGAATACGTTGACACCGTCAACATCGACAAGCTTCAGGTTGACGCGGTGACGAGTGTCATCGACAAGATGGACCCGCACAGCGAGTATTTCGAGCCTGAGATCCTAGAGGAAGTCAACGAGGACCTTCAAGGCAGCTTCGAGGGCATCGGCGTGACGTTCAGGATAGAAAAAGACACCGTCACTATTATCAACACCATCAAAGGCGGGCCTTCGGAGAAGGTCGGCATAAGAGCTGGCGACAGGATAGTGTATGTTGGCGACAGCCTCATCGCAGGCGTGGGTATTAATAATAATAAGGTGATGAAGCTTCTCAAGGGACCGCGCGGCACTAAAGTCAATGTAAAGATGTTCCGCCGTGGAGTGCCGGAGTTGCTTGATTTCACCATCACCCGCGATGTCATCCCGACATACAGCGTCGATGTGGCATATATGCTTGACGATACCACAGGTTATATCAAGCTGGAGAAGTTTATCGCGACCACGCACAAGGAGTTTGTGAAAGCCGTGAAGAAGCTGCAGGCGCAGGGCATGCAGAAGCTCATTTTCGACCTTAGAGGCAATTCTGGCGGTTATCTTGTAGAAGCCGTCGACATCGCCGATGAGTTCTTGCCCAAGGGCAGTCTGATAGTATACACTCAGGGCGAGCACCGCGACAGGCAGTACATCTTCGCGCGCCGGCGCGGTATGCTCGAGGACACCCCTGTGACCATACTCATCGATGAAGGCTCTGCGTCGGCAAGTGAAATAGTCGCCGGCGCGCTTCAAGACAACGACCGCGGAACCATAGTCGGACGCCGTTCGTTTGGCAAAGGCCTGGTTCAGGAACAGTTCGACCTCGGCGACGGCGCAGGACTGCGACTCACTGTGGCAAGATATTACACGCCTACAGGACGCTGTATCCAGAAACCGTATGACGGCGACAAAGAGAAATACATCCTCGAAGCTTACGACAGATACGAATCGGGCGAGATGTTCAATGCCGACAGCATACACTTCGCCGACTCGCTGAAATACATCACCCCTGGCGGGAAGACTGTCTATGGTGGCGGTGGTATCATGCCAGATGTCTACGTGCCACTGAAAAATGACTCGACAGAGTATTTCTTCAATAAAATCGTCAATGCAAGCATAGTGTTCCAGTATGCATTCGATTATTCCGACGCTAATCGCGATGAGATAATGAAATATGGCGACGAGAAGAATTTCGACAAGAACTTCAAGTTCACCGACGCGATGTGGAACGAGATACTGAAAGAGGCGAAGAAAAAGAAGATTACCGGCACTGACGAGCAGAAAGAAGTGGCGAAACGCATGACGGAGCAGTTGTTTAAGGCTTATGTGGCGAGGAATATTTTCGGTGACGAAGCATTCTATCCATTGTATGAGCCATTGGATGAAATGTTGAAAGAATGTTTAAAAAATTAATTTTTTGTAATTTGTAACAAAAAAAAGTGTATTTTTGCACCCCGAATTGGATAAAATGAAGAACGAAGAAAACATTTTCACGATTCCATTGGCAGGCTTGCCGTTCGGACATACTGATTATCAATATGTTATAAACGACAGCTTCTTCGAAGAGAGAGACTATTCGGAGGTGAAAAAAGGAGTTGTGAACCTTCATTTAGGCGTCGAAAAAATGGAAACAATGTTCGTTTTGACGATGAATTTTGAAGGAAAAGTGGTTCTTCAGTGCGACAGATGCGGTGATGATTATGAGCAGGCGATAGAGGATTCGGCAGAGATTTACCTGAAATACGGTGCCGAAAAAGACGACGAAGACGAGGATGTTATCATCATCACAAAGAACGACAGCGAGTTCGACTTGAGTGATTTGATTTATGAATACATCATCTTGTCGCTCCCGATTCACAGAACGCACGACGATGAGAGCTTGTGCAACCAGGAAGTCCTGGCCAAACTGCACAACTTCTCACAGTCGGAGGCGGAAACAGAGGATGACGATGATAATCCTTGGAAACAAATGATGAAAGATTTGAAAGATAAAATAGATAAGTAATAATTAAAAAATAGTGTAAAATGGCACATCCTAAACGAAGACAGTCTCATACAAGAGGCGCGAAGAGAAGAACTCACTACAAAGCTGAGGTTCCAACATTGGCAACATGCCCAACAACAGGCACAATTCACGTTTACCACAGAGCATACTACGTTGACGGCGACCTTTATTATAAAGGAAAACTCGTCATGGAAGGAGCAAAGAAATAATTAAACAAAGGAAATTTTTTTCATAATCTTTATATTGTTTTTCCCCGCCTTTCGTGTAAAGGTGGGGTTTTTTTTAGTTAGAAGTTAGAAGTTTTTTATTTTTTAAATAATTGATTTTCAATCAATTATATTATTTTGCAAAAATAAACTAATTTTTTAGTTACAACATTACAAAATAAGTTGTATATTTGCAGCGTTAATTACATAAAAAAGATGCGATATGAAAGAGTTAACTAAAGCTGAAGAGCAGGTAATGCAGGTTATTTGGAAGATTGGCACCGGTTTTGCCAACGAGATAATGGCGGCGTATCCCGAGCCGAAGCCGGCGTACAACACAGTGCTGACGGTGGTGAGGATTTTGGAGAAGAAAGGTTTTGTGGCGCACGAGACGTTCTGCAAGGCGAACCGTTACTACCCTCTTATAAGCAAGGAGAAATATTCCGAGAGCTCACTGAAGGGATTGGTTGAAAACTATTTCAACAACTCGTATTTGGATTTGGTGTCGGCGTTTGCGAAGAAAGAGAACTTCAGCATGGAGCAAATTGAAGAATTACAAAAATTGATAAAGAATATTAAATGATAGCTTTAAAAGCCTTACAGCGGCCAGCATTAAAGGCGTTAATGGCGGCCAGCATTAAAGGCGTTAATGGCATTAATGGCGTTAAAGCCCTTAAGGTGGCCGCAAAGGTAGCTAAGGCAAGGATAAAATAAAAAACTATGGCACTAAACATTATTTCAATAGCAATAGCGGTGGCGGTGCTCTGGATAGCCTACAGGGTGCTGTTCATCAACAGCAACCGATTGGTTTTCAATCGCGCGTTCCTTATTGTCGCGTTGGGTTTCTCGCTGATTTTGCCGGCGGCAGGAGTATATATTGGAAGAAGCACCCCGCAGATTGTGAGCTACAAGCATAGCCTGTTCCAAGGCATCATGCTCGATGAGGTTGTGATAACCGCGGAAGGAGTTACGATCAGCACTCCAAGCGACGTAAAGGCTGAAGAAAGCGCCGCGCCGGTGGTTGCAAGCAACAAAAGGAGCTTCGACCTTATAGGACTTACAGGTCTGATATGGCTCATAGGCGCTATAGGCGCGGCGCTCGTGTTCCTTTTTAAACTGGGAAAACTCCTCTTCATCATAATTAAATCTCCGAAGAAGAAAATGCCAGGATATACTGCGGTTTTCACTGGCAAGGAGCATGGCTCGTACTCGTTTTTCAGCTACGCCTTTTTCCCTAACGATAACGTGAATGCTGATATTGTGCGCCATGAGATGAGCCACATCGCACATCACCATTCAGCCGACATCCTTTTCGTGGAGCTGATGATGATCATCCAATGGTTTAACCCGTTTATCTACTTGTATAAGAGAGAGTTACAGAGTCTCCACGAGTATATGGCTGACCGCGATGTGGTCGCCACAGGAATAGACAAACAGAACTACATGATGTTGATTTTGCAGCAGTGCACGGCCGTCGATTTCAGCAACATGAGCAATAACTTCAGTTTTTTATTAACCAAAAAAAGAATTAAAATGATTACTCAAAGCAAAAAAGCCAAGGGCGTGGTAATCAAGGCATTACTTACCCTCCCACTGTTCGCCCTGTTATTGTTCGCGAACTGCAAATCAACCGGTCAAAATAAGGTTTCCGCTGATAAAATTTCGGAAAATGCAGCAGAAAAAGAAAGTTTGACAACAATAAAATTAGGAGAAGAGTCATACGTTTCGTTTGCTGACCCGATGGAAATCAGTTTTGATGGAACAGATTACACTCTCGACATCAACAGCGTTAAGAATGAGAAGACATTCAAGCTCGGCGACCACAAGGTTGTTGCTAAAAACAATCATGACGAGCGCAACAGCTACAGTGTCACCATTGATGGCAAGCCGTTTGACCTTAAATACATAAAAGACGTAATAACAGGAGAATTCCCTATGGATGGTTATGATATACCAGAAAGTGACGTAGTGATGTTTGCTGATGTAATGCCTGAATATCCTGGCGGAACGAACGCAATGTTCGATTTCATCCGAAAAAACGTGAAATATCCTGAATCGGCAAAGGAAAAAGGCATCGAAGGTAGGGTATATGTAAACTTTGTAATTGATAAAGACGGTAGCATCTCTGACATTAAAGTACTGCGTGGATTATGCAAAGAAATTGATGAAGAAGCAGTTAGAGTTGTCAAAGCTATGCCGAAATGGAATCCTGGCATGCAGGATGGCGAACCTGTCAGAGTGCAATATACGCTTCCTTTCTATTTCAAAATTAGCGGCAATGAAAACACTATAACTGCCCTTTCAGGAACCAAGTGGAAAGGCATAGGCAAAGGTACCAAGGACGGCGTAAAATACATCATGGAAATGACTATGGACTTCTATAACAACGATGACGGACTATTTGTGATGAAGCTCACTTCACAGGAAAAGGGCAAAGAACCCGTGGTGCAGTTCTCAGAAGTCGGACTTGATTTCAAGTATGTGTATGAAGGAAATGAGAACACCGGTATGGGCGCAATCTCCCCAAAGAATACTGATGGCAGTACATTGGGAGGAGAGAACCAGCCTCCTTATACCTATATAAGAAATGACAACAAAATAGTTGTCGTATTTGACGATTTCAAGGAAGACATCGGAATTGAGAGCATCACTTTTGTGAAGAAATGACATTCGTGTTAATTCGTGAGATTCGTGTTCAATTCTTGACGAAGATCATATGAAGTGGTTTATTAAAATATTGTTTCTTTTTATAGCTTTGATGCTGCTCTTTTCCTGCAGCACTCAACGCTCAACAAGTGTGCCGTTTTCGGCGGAAATTGAAAACGGCACACTTATGATAACTAAAGAAAACATCAGGAAAATCGACAAAAAGCTGCTGGCATCAGATAGCTTGCGCAACGTCATCATCGAGCAGTGCTGTCTGAGAAGAATCAAGTTCCCGAGAGGCAACAAGATTGAATCGATAAAACTGTTTGACAATAATTTCAAGCGCGTTCCGCCGAGCATTAAACATTGCAAAAACCTCGAACATCTTGATTTAGAGCACAATAGAATCAAACATATCCCTCGTTTCATAGCGCAACTCGACAGTCTGCGGAGCCTGGATTTGAATCACAACCAATTAAAACTAACCGAATCGGACGTCAAGCACGCGGCGAAGGTTAAAAAGCTGTCGATTGGAGGCAATAATATCGAGAAATTGCCTGAAAACATTGGCATTTTGCAATGCACTAATCTGAATTTAGGCAAAAATCATTTGAGCGAATTGCCGGCTTCTTTCGCTGATTTGAAGCAGCTGAAACATTTGATTTTTTATGAAAATGAATTTGTGACGATTCCAGAAGAGATCTCAGGTTTTGAAAATTTGCAGCATCTCGATTTTTATAAGAATCATATTAAGGAAATCCCTGATTTTATTGGGAATTACAAGAATTTACATTATTTGTATCTTTCTTACAATGAGATTGAAACTATTCCTGACACTCTGAGAGCTCTGAGTTCTCTGACATATTTTTACATTCACCATAATAAAATTTTAAACCTTCCAAATTGGATTGTTAAACTCGATTCGCTGGAGCGTCTTGGGGTTGGTTATAACAAGCTGATTTCGATACCGGATTTGTCGGAAATGCCTTCACTTATTGAGCTCAACTGCGAAGGAAATCTGCTTGAGGACTTTCCATGGAAACTGGTTTTCAAGCCGGGGATGCAGATGCTTATTGTCAGAGACAATCTTTTTGAATTGACAGAAGAGGAAATCGAATTTTTGAGCAAGCCTCGGGAAGTTTTGATAATTTTTTAATGTAATATCGTCATTTCGAGCGGAACGGAGTGAAGTCGAGAAATCCTTTATTAACGGGAACTTCATGATGATTTCGTTAAAAGAAGATTACTCCACTTTGCTTCACTGCGTTACGCTTCGGTCGAAATGACGTAGGGCGTCCCATGGCATGCCTTGTGGCATCGGGGCAGTGACTGTCATCTGAGTTTTCAATGTAGGGTGCTCGAAGGTGATTTTGTGCGAGTGCAAGCATATCGAAGCATCCGGGTTGGAGCGCGGGTAGCCGTATTTGAGGTCACCTTTGATGGGGCAGCCGATATGAGCCAGCTGGCACCGAATCTGATGATGCCTGCCTGTAATCAATTCAACTTCAAGGAGATAATAGTTGTCAGATTTGCCGACCACGCGATATCTTAATGTCGCGAGTTTCGCTCCGCTTGTCCCCTCTTTCACTATGTATGACTTGTTCTGAGCCTCGTTTTTCACCATGTAGTCGTTGAGCTCGTCGGCGTCTTTCGGCGGACGGTTTTTCACGATGGCGAGATATGTCTTGTGGAAGTTACGGTCTTTCACCATCGTCGTCATGCGGCTGAGCGCCTTGCTTGTTCTGGCAAAAATGACAGCTCCGCTGACAGGTCTGTCGAGACGATGCACCAAGCCTGCGAACACCTCGCCAGGTTTGTTTTTCGTCTCTTTGATGTACGCTTTCACGTCATCGAGGAGGCACACATCGCCGGTTTTGTCACCTTGGACGATCTCGGATGGCAATTTGTTGACGATAATCAGGTGATTATCTTCGTATAATATGCGGTCGTTAATACTGTTCACTTTCATTCGGGAATGTCACCTCTTTCACATCTTTGATGTAAGCCTGAACGCTGTCTGTGATTGTGGTATAGAGGTTGTTGTAGCGACGAAGGAAACGTGGTGAGAATTCGTTGCTCAAGCCGAGCATGTCCTGCAAAACGAGCACTTGTCCATCGCAGCCATTGCCGGCGCCGATGCCGATGGTCGGGATACGCAGCGACTGTGACACTTCTGCTGCCAAGGCTGCCGGAATCTTCTCAAGCACGAGGCTGAAAACGCCTTTTTCCTGAAGCAGAAGAGCGTCTTCGCGCAGTTTGTTAGCCTCATATTCATCTTTGGCACGCACCACATACGTTCCGAACTTGTTGATACTCTGTGGAGTAAGTCCGAGGTGCCCCATCACCGGGATACCTGCGCAGAGGATACGCTCAACAGATTCGAGGATCTCGCGACCGCCTTCCATCTTCACTGCGTTGGCACCTGTCTCTTTCATGATGCGGATTGCCGACTCGAGAGCTATCTTCGAGTTGCCCTGATACGTTCCGAAAGGCATATCGACCACCACCATGGCATGCGATACAGCACGCACCACCGAAGCACCGTAGATTATCATCTCGTCAAGGGTGATTGGCAATGTGGTAGGATGGCCTTCCATAACGTTGGAAGCACTATCGCCAACGAGGACTACATCAATATTCGCCTGGTCGAGAATCTTCGCCATCGTATAGTCGTATGCGGTAAGCATCGCGATCTTCTCGCCTTTATTCTTCATCTCCTGAAGCACGTGCGTCGTGACCAAAGAAGCATTATGTGACAAATACATTTTTTAAAATTTTTTGCAAAAATAGATAAAAAAAGTTTATCTTTGCGCACATATTAACCTAATATGAAAAAGTTTTTCTCAATCATAGTCCTGACGATGATTATTCTCGTCGGATGTACAACGAAATTCGACTTGTATTGCTACGATGGCGACACGACCATAGTCTATACTGTGCTTGAGGTCAATGCCGACACCAACTATTTCCGCATCTCGAAATCGTCATTGGAAAATGAATATGAGTACAACTTTAATGATTTAGATGTCAGGTTTGCAGGGCTTTTCAAAGACGAGCCTCAACCCGACACCATCATGCTTGACACCATCTCGCTGATGACTGACGGACTGCTGAAGAAGTATTATTTCACAACGAAGAAACTCCTTAACAATCAGGAATATACGCTCATCATTTTGAGAAAAGCCGACAGTGTCGTTGTCACATCCAAAGCCCGAACTATCTGCGATATCAGTTTTATCAGGCCAATAGGAAAATATATCAATTTCAGGTCAAATGTCGTAAACCAGGTTCAATGGACGGGCACACATCATCCGGATGCTCCGAATATCAATGCCGGCTCTTTCACTGTCATCGGCTATTTCCATTACAAGGAATTGATGCCTGGCGCCACTGACACCGTTGAGCGTTATATGCAATGGACGCTCGGTTCCGGAGAGGCTGACTCATGGCAAAACACGACATTACATTATTATTCAACATACTACACGCCATCCACGTTTTTCTATTTATTGGAAAAAGACGATTATCTGAACAACAACAGTCCGTACGGCGTCCAGCGTTGGCTTGAGCCGTTTGAGTTCAAACTCTTCGTCTACGGAGAAGAACTGTATGATTATCATATCATTAACAACGCCACGAGTGTCATTCCCGAAGTGCCAAATTACTCAAATATCGAAAATGGCGTAGGGCTTTTGTCGTCGCGCACTACAGTAAGCACTTTCCATGTTATTGAGCAGATTTGCAGAATAAGAATCTCCGAAGACTATCCTTACGGATTTATCTACGACCCTAATTTGTAAAAATATTTTTCGCCGATAATTAAAAAAAATGTATTTTTGCAAGTTTGAATGAGATTTCTCCGCTTCGGTCGAAATGACGGTAGTGGTGGTAATTAAATTTTTAGAAATGAAAAAGATTATTTGGACAATTTTCGCTATAGCTGCTTTGGTTTTCAGTTCTTGCAGCAATAAAGTCAACCTTTACAGCGATGAAGGTGACACCACTATTGTTTATGCCATGCTTGACACAGGCGCTGACACTAACTTCTTCAAGATTACTCACAGTTTCGTCGGCAACGTCAACGATTTGGCTCAAAATTACGATGCCAACAACTATACATACGATGAGCTTGAGGTGAAGTTTTCCGGCGTTTTTGAAGGTAATCCTGTCACACAGACAATCACGCTCGACACCGTCTCAAAATGGATTCCATACGATCCAAACGCCACTTTCTACAACAATTGCTGGCAAACTTATTATTATACAACCAATAAGTTGATCGAAGGTAATGAATATACTCTTACCATCTTAAGAAAAGCTGATAACGTAACTATCTCTGCTACCACCAAGACTATCAACACTTTCGCCTTTAAAAAACCTGTCGTTAATACGGTAGGATTTACAGGTCAGTCGGCAAGTGTGGAATGGAGAGTTAGAGACGCCAGCACCATGTATCACAGCACAGCCTCATACTTTGAGGTGTATGGATACTTCCATTATTCAGAGTTGATGCCAGGTGCCACTGACACTGTCAAACGCTCAATAAAATGGGCATTGGGAGAAGGTACCGAATCCGGCTTGTTCACAACAGCAAACAACGACATGTATTATGCCATCAACTACACTCCTAACGCACTGTTCGACATCATTTCACAAGATGCTTATCTTAACAACAACAGTCCGGTCGGTGTGAAGCGTTGGTTTGACAAATTCGAGTTCGTAATCTTCGCTATAGGAGAAGACTTATATAACTACCATCTTATTGCCAACTCAAACAGTGCAATCCAAGATGTGCCGAATTACACCAACGTGACAAACGGCAACGGTATCATGTCGGCAAGAGTGGCAAAGAACAAGTTCGTCACAATAATGGAAAACTCCAGAATAAAAATCTGTGAAGATAACGAACGATTCGGTTTTATCAACGACCCGAACAGATAAAAAGTGACATTTTGTCATATTTCTTAGTTTTGGCATAATTTTTGTTCCGCTTTTGTCGCAAAATGACAAAAAAGTAGAATAAAAATATAGGAGAACAAAATTATGTCAAAAATCATTGGTATCGATTTAGGAACAACAAACTCATGCGTTTCAGTTATGGAAGGCAATGAGCCGGTAGTTATTCAAAACAGTGAAGGACACCGCACCACACCGTCAATCGTGGCATTCACCGACAACGGCGAGCGTAAGGTTGGCGAGCCTGCAAAACGTCAGGCCATCACAAACCCATTGAGAACCGTTTATTCTATCAAACGTTTCATGGGTGAGACCTACGACAAGATGCAGAGCGAGATCAGCCGTGTACCTTATAAAGTAGTAAAGGGCGGCAACAACACACCACGTATCGACATCGACGGCAAGCTCTATACACCACAGGAGATCTCAGCAATGGTGCTTCAGAAGATGAAGAAGACCGCTGAGGACTACCTCGGACAGCCTGTCACCGAAGCCGTTATCACGGTGCCTGCATACTTCAGCGACTCACAGCGTCAGGCTACCAAGGAAGCCGGTGAAATCGCAGGTTTGAACGTACGTCGTATCATCAACGAGCCTACAGCAGCAGCTTTGGCATACGGCTTGGACAAGAAAAAGAGCGACGTGAAGGTTGCAGTGTATGACCTCGGCGGCGGTACATTCGATATCTCAATCCTCGAGCTCGGCGACGGAGTGTTTGAAGTGAAATCTACAAACGGTAACACACACCTCGGCGGCGACGACTTCGACGAGAGAATCATCAACTGGTTGGCAGAAGAGTTCATGCACGATGAGAACATCGACCTCCGCAAGGACCCTATGTCACTCCAGAGATTGAAAGAAGCTGCTGAGAAGGCAAAGATTGAGTTGTCAGCATCGACAGAGACAGAAATCAACCTGCCATATATCACAGCAACACAGAGCGGACCTAAACACCTGGTGCGCAAGCTCTCAAGAGCTAAGTTCGAGCAGTTGTGCGACGACCTCATCCAGGCAACCATCGAGCCATGCCGCAAGGCATTGCAGGACGCTGGCATGAGCGTGAGCGACATCGACGACGTCATCTTGGTTGGTGGTTCAACACGTATCCCTGCCATCCAGAACATCGTCCGCGACTTCTTCAAGAAAGAACCTTCAAAGGGCGTGAACCCAGACGAGGTGGTCGCTATCGGAGCTTCTATCCAGGGCGGCGTTTTGACAGGCGAAGTGAAAGACGTGCTGTTGCTTGATGTCACACCATTGTCACTCGGTATCGAGACCCTCGGCGGCGTGATGACAAAGCTCATTGAGAGCAACACCACTATCCCATTCAAGAAATCAGAGGTGTTCTCGACAGCTGTCGACAACCAGCCATCAGTGGAGATCCACGTGCTGCAGGGCGAGCGTCCAATGGCTAACCAGAACAAGACCATCGGCAGATTCAACCTCGACAACATCCCGCCTGCGCCAAGAGGTGTCCCGCAGATTGAGGTGACATTTGACATCGACGCCAACGGTATCTTGAACGTGAGCGCTAAGGATAAAGCCACAGGCAAGACTCAGAGCATCCGTATCGAGGCATCGTCAGGCTTGAGCGACGACGAAATCAAGAGGATGAAGGCAGAAGCTGAGGCTAACGCCGACGCCGATAAGAAGGAACGCGAGCGCATCGACAAGATCAACGCTGCCGACGCCATGATCTTCAACACTGAGAAACAGCTGAAGGAATACGGCGACAAGCTGCCAGCCGACAAGAAGGGCGAGATCGAGAGCGCACTCGAGAAGCTGAAGACAGCTCACAAGGCACAGGACATCGCCGGCATCGACGCTGCCATGGCAGAGATGAACGGCATCTGGCAGAAGGCATCAGAAGAGATGTACAAGAACGCCGGAGGTCCTCAGGGCGGTCCACAAGGTCCATTCGGCGGCCAGCAGGGTCCACAGAATCCTGGAAACAACCAGGGCGGTAAAGACGACAACGTCACCGACGTGGATTTCGAGGAGATAAAATAATCCCCATAATCATCCAACATCCAAAAATAACTAAAAGAGTGTAACTCAATTAGTTACACTCTTTTTTATTATGAAATTTTTTTCGATTTTTATGCTTACATATCGTTTTTTTTCGTATATTTGCAACATATTTGTAACGCGACTTAATTGGTGATAAGGTGCGACTTATTACTACTTATCGCTACTTATTCATACTAAAAACTTATAAATTATGCCCGCAAGTAAATACAAACTAGAACGCAAATGTGAACGATGTGGTAAGACCTTCCTCGCCAAGACAGTCTATTCCAAGTATTGCTCCGAAGCCTGCTCCAAAGCTGTCTATAGAGAAAAGAAAAGAGCATTAAAAAAAGAAGAACAGCGTCAGGAACTTGCCAGCAAGATTCCAGAAGAGCGCCCATATATCTCCATCGCCGAAGCAGTCACCCTGTTTGGCGTGTCGCGCGATACCATTTACCGCCTCATCCGCAGAGGCAAGTTGCCAGCCATCAACTTGGGCGAGCGGCTCACACGCATCAGCCGAACCCATATCGAGAGCATGTTCCCAATCATCGAAAGTCAGGCAACCGTCGAAGCAAAGCCCGAGCCTGTCAAGGTCTATAACTTCGACCCCTCCGATTCCTACACCATCGGAGAAGTTTCAAAGGTCTATGGGATTAGCGATTCAACCGTTTACAAAACCATCCGCAAGATGAGCATCCCTATTTGCCAAAAGGGAAAATTCGTCTATGTGCCCAAAGCTGAAATTGAAAAAGTGTTCCGTCCATCAAAATAATGTGCCATGAAGAAAGCTTTAGTCAACACCAAAGTCACTGTCAAGCTCCGCAAGTCGGAGTATCGCAACGAGTGGTATCTCATTATCGAGAGCTATCCTGTTTTCAAGCCCGGCAGCAATAAAGCTTGCCGTGTCATCGAGGCGCTCAACCGCTCAGTCACCACACCAATCTGGGATAAGAGCCGCACCGCTCGCACCACCGAAACGAACAAGACCTTCAAGCCAAAGCGCGATGTCAACGGAATCATTCTTTGCAAGAGCGAAGCCGATCAGGAAGCCTGCATCTATGCCGACAATGTCCGCAAGCTACGCCAGCGCGAATACGACAATGCCGCACTCTACACCGATACTGAAGCCCAGCAAGCCGAACAAAACGAGCGTTCACAATGCAACTTTATCGAATATTTCAAAAAGACATCCGAAAAAAGGCACAAGAAAAGTTCACAATCAATCATCGTCAACTGGAATCGTGTTTATGAACTGCTCAAGATATATGCAGAAGGCGACACCATCCTATTTGCCGAAATCAACATCAGATTTATTGAAGATTTCCGCCAGTTCCTATTAACGGCACCATGCGGTGGCAACAAAAAAGGAACCGTGTCACACAATACCGCTGCCACATATTTCAGCATATTCAAAGCTGCACTAAAACAAGCCTTTATCGATGGCTATCTGACAACCGACCTGTCTGCCAAAGTCAAAGGCATACAAGAGGAAGAAAGTCGCCGTGAGCACCTCACAGTCGAAGAACTCAACAAACTTGCCGAAACGCCATGCGACAAGCCTATCATGAAACGAGCAGCTTTATTCTCCGCATTAACCGGTCTTCGTCACTGCGACATCCAAAAACTCCGCTGGGGCGAGATTCAGCAAGAAGGCAACAGCTATCGCCTAAATTTCACCCAGCAGAAAACCAAAGGCGTTGAGTATATGCCCATCAGCGAACAAGCTTATCTACTCTGTGGTGAGCGTCAGGAGCCTGAGCGACTGGTCTTCGAAGACCTTCCAGACCCTTCTTGGATTTCAAGTCCGCTGAAGCGTTGGATAGAAGCCGCTGGCATCACTCGCCATATCACCTTCCACTGCTTCCGCCACACCTACGCCACTTTGCAGCTAGCAGGCGGCACCGACATCTACACCGTCAGCAAAATGCTTGGTCACACCAATGTCCGCACCACTCAGATTTACGCCAAAGTCGTTGATGAGAAGAAGGAGAAGGCAGCCAAAGTGATTAAGATAAATATCAAACCAGAAAAATAATATCATTATGAAATTTACCAAAAAGTATGACATTGACGAGTACATCGGAAACAACGAACTGAACTCACGTATATATAAAGTTTTGTTGTCTTTGCAAGAAAATGACAAAGACAACATTCCTCTTCGTCGCAACCCTATAGAAATTTTCAATCACGCATATTATATGTGTGAAATATTGGAAAAAGAGAAACACCCGGAAACAAAAGTTCAATCACTTATATCCAAAACACAAGAATTGTTTTTGGATTATGAAACAGCAATTGTTTTTTCTTGCGTGTACGTCATTCTCTATTTTTCAGATAGTCCAAACTCACATATTGATTTTTGTTTACACAAAATTAAAAGCGTGGTTGATCCATTATATTTCCAATATTTTGAACCATTATTAAAAGAAGAGTTATCCATACAATCTTTGCCAAAAAGTTTCAACCAGATTAAGAAACAAGCCGACGAAATATCTGATCTGAACACCCGAGAAATGTTTTATGCTGATATTCTAACTCGATTCAAGCAAGCGAAAGCCAAAGGAAATATTATGCAGCAAATCGAAGATGAATTAGCACTGATACAACGAGAAAAAAACCTATCCGTCAACAATGTTGTTGAAATTGATGGTGACAAAAACACTTCAACCACAAAAGTACGCTCTGTTGTAATTATGGAGATGCTCCGCAAAATGCAAAGCGGAAAAGCATACAATGACCTGACAAAGATTTGCAAACTTATAGCATTTCTTACCGGAAGAAATTATGATAAGATTTACAATGAGGCACAGAAAGGTATTACTTTGACAAATTATCATTCAAAAGAAATATCAGAAATAAACAAAATATTTTCAGACCTAAATATCTCAATATCAATAGACAAAGATAAACAATACTAAATTTCCAACCGGTTGTACAACCAGTTGTAGGGTAAGTTTATTCTGAATTTTGCAACCGCAATCCACAAAGGACTGCGGTTTTCTTTTTTCGTGGCCACTTGAAAAGAAAGCGATTGTTTAACTAAAATAATTATCGCCATGTCTTTTCAAGACGAACAATTAACTTTCGAGCAGCTACCGCAAGCGGTATCAATGCTCCTCAGCGAAGTAAAAGAAGTTAAACTTTTACTTCAAACATCTCAAACAACCACCGTCGAGCCATCTGATCGCTGGCTCAACTTGGGAGAACTATGCCAATACCTTCCCGACCGTCCTGCTAAGCAGACAGTTTATGGCTGGATTGGCCAACATGCCATTCCTTATCATAAAAAAGGAAAGAAGTTACAATTCCTGAAATCAGAAATTGACACCTGGCTCAAAACCGACAAGCGCAAAACAGCCGCCGAACTTCATGCCGAAGCTCTGCAATTCGTCAACAGCAAGAAAGGAGGCCTGAGATGAGTAAACCACGTTTATTAGGAGAAATCCTTCAGGACTACTTTGCTAATAGCAACGAACCTCTCGCTGTCGGCTTCCGCCAACACTTCGGCATTAAGCAAGGTGACACATCATCTGTCTTCAACACTAACGATGCATCACCATCTGACGACCCCATTGAAGATTGGCTTGACAACCAAGATGTAATGCAGCTCCTCCACATCAGCATCCGCACCTTGCAGACGCTCCGCTCCAACGGCACACTGCCGTACTCCCGCATCAACAACAAGATTTACTACCGTCGCAAAGACATCCAGCAGATTTTAGCCGACCATTACAAAATGAATCAAATTCGTTACGACTATGGAAAACCAAGGAAATAATCCGGCTCGGTTCTCATTTTTCAGCCGTCCAATCATCAACACCATACCTTCGGCTAATTTCACATTGCTCGATACCTATAATTATATTGTTGGTTATCAGGCAAAAGAAGCCACCACAAAACTACGCATGATTGGCGATGTTAAGATGGCTCGCGATTTCAAAGCCGCCAACTTCGACTATTGTACTTTCTCCGGCGTTTTCTCAAAGCGCAACGATAAAAATTTGATTAAACACTCCGGCTTGTTGTGCCTCGATTTCGATCATCTTAAAAACCTTGATGCGCTTCGCGCTCAACTACTTGAAGATGAATATTTCGAAACACAATTGCTGTTTCGCTCTCCTTCTGGCGATGGTCTCAAATGGATAATCAATATTGATTTGTCCCAAACCAATCATTCCAATTATTTCCGTGCCGTCGCCAACTATCTAAAACAAACCTATTCTGTTGAGGTTGACCAATCTGGCAAAGACGTTTCTCGCGCCTGTTTCCTTCCTCATGACCCTGATTGTTTCATCAACCAAAATCTGTTATAATTATGAGTAAGAAACCATTTGATCCGAACAGTTGGCTGCATTCCCCTCAAGGGGAATCAGCCACTGTTGCTACCCCTAAAACCTCTATTGTCTCTACCACACTCTTTATATCAGAGGAACAAAAAATAGAACAACTTGTTTCTGCCGTCGAATCCTCTGGTACCGACATCGCCCCAGATTATGCCTCGTGGCGCGATATGGGATTCTCGCTTGCCGATGCCCTTGGCGAATGTGGTCGTTCCTACTATCAACGTCTAAGCCGCTTCTATCCAAAGTATGATGAAAAAGAAACTGACAAGCAGTTTTCCGCTTGTCTTAACGCTCATGGTCACGGCATCACCATCAAAACTTTATTTCACCTTGCAAAAGAAGCTGGAATAACAATCTACGACACTTTTAGTCCTGAAAAAAACTACTCGAAATCCCCAATATCCCCAAAATCCCCACGTGGGGAAATTGGGGAAATTGGGGAAATGGAAGAAATCGAGCTCCCAAAACAAGCCGATGAACCCATGCCCACTTTCTCACAGGAAATTTATAGCTTTCTTCCTGGTTTGCTTACGCAAGTCATCAATAAAGCTAAAAATTTTGAGGATGCCGATTTGTTAATATTGGGTTCGCTGGTTTCTCTATCCGCTTGTTTGCCGAATGTTTCCGGCAAGTATGCTGAGCGTCAGGTTTTTCCTAATCTCTTTCTGTTTGTATCCGCACAAGCTTCCGCCGGAAAAGGTCGTTTAACCCTTTGCCGTCACCTTATCAAGCCCATTCACGATAATTTGAAAAAACTATATGCAGAAGAGATGAAAGAATATAAACGTCTGCAAAACGAATATGCTCTTGATAAGAAAAACAACGAACAGCCGGAGGAACCTCCTATCAAAACGCTCCTCATTCCGGCCAACAGCAGCTCCACTTCTGTCTATCAGATGTTAAACGATAATGGTGGGGTCGGTCTTATTTTTGAGACAGAAGGCGACACATTGGCAAACACCTTCAAGTCTGATTATGGCAACTTCTCCGACGGTTTCCGAAAAGCCTTCCATCACGAGATGATATCCTACACCAGGCGTAAAGACCGCGAGTACGTCGAACTCCAGCGACCACGCCTTTCGGCTGTTCTGTCTGGTACTCCTCGGCAAATCTTCTCTCTAATCCCAGACACCGAAAACGGACTGTTCAGCCGTTTTATCTTTTATTACATGAACATGCGCCTGGAATGGAACAATGTGTTTTCCGACAGCACCGAAACTCTTGACGAACATTTCGAACATCTTGGAGAACAATTTTTTGCATTTTATAAAATACTTGAAAAATCTGGTGAAATTCGGTTTGCATTAAGCAAACCTCAAGAAGAAGCGTTTAATGCTTTCTTCGAACAATCCCAAGAAGAGTACTACGACATGTTCGGCGAAGACATTGTAGCATCCGTGCGTCGTCTTGGTTTAATTACCTTCCGTATCGCCATGATTCTCACAACATTACGAATTATGGATGGTATGGATATTGCTCCAGTAATAGTATGCAACGACACCGATTTCAATACGTCTATTACTATGGCTAAAGTGCTTTTAAAACATACTAAAAGAGTGTTTAACAACTTATTGATAAACGATGAAAGCACTTCAAAAGGTAACGGTCAACCAGCACTCCGCCAGTTGTTTTTCGACACCTTACCACAGGACTTCGACCGCAAGATGTATCTATCAATATCTGAGCGATTGAAAATACCACCCAAAACTGCCGAAAAGCAAATCAATAAATTCTGCGAAAAAGGTTTGCTCAGGCACAGGGCACACGGTCAATATTCAAAATCATAAACTTTTTGAAGCCCTTCGGGGCTTCTTTTTTAAGTATAACTTGCACAATTTCGCAAGAAATCTTAAAATTTTTTAACACACTCATAATATTATTGACATTTTTCACTATCTTTGCCCTGATACTATGAGCACGTATTATAGACCATTTTATAGGTTATATACATAATCTGAAGATAGGTTGTTATTTTTGAGGTTATTAGTCAGGATTATGCCGAGATTTATTGATTTATTCGCTGGTGCCGGAGGTTTGTCTGAAGGGTTTATCAGGGCTGGGTTTGAACCTGTTGCCCACATAGAAATGGACAAATTTGCTTGTGACACATTACGTACACGAGCTGCATTTCATTATTTGCGGGAACACGGTCAACTTCGAGTTTATGAGAATTATCTTCTAAACAAACACGAAAAAGAAGACGGAAGAAAGCTCTGGGAACAAGTCCCTTCCAGAATAATAGATAGTGTTATTCAGGCCGAAATTGGTGCGAAAACCATTCCAGATATATTTGATAAAGTTGACCGTCTTGCTGACGGACATCCTATCGACATCATAATTGGTGGCCCTCCTTGCCAAGCTTATTCCGTAGCTGGTCGTGCACGTTTAGGAAAAAAAATTGAATCCGACCCACGTAACGACTTATACAAATTCTATGTTCAGTTTTTGGAAAAATACAGTCCACAAATATTTGTATTTGAAAACGTTCCTTCCATCAGAACTGCCAAAAACGGCGAGCCTTATCGTGATTTACAGAATTTAGTAAGGGGTTTAGGCTACGAAGTAAGAGGAGAAATCCAGTTGGCATCAGACTTTGGCGTACTGCAAAAACGCCAACGTATGATTATCATAGGTTGGAAAACTCATGATGGTAATGGCAATCCGACCAATTATCATTACCCTGATTTTCAGAAACAAGAAAACAATTACAGGGTTATGAAAGATTTGTTCTCCGATTTGCCAAAACTAAAGGCAGGAGAAGGCACTCTTTGTGGTGCCGTCCATTACACCAAAGATTTATCTAAAATGAGATATTTACAAGTGAATAATCTTCGTGGTGTAATTCCTTTCACGACGCAACACATTGCCAGACCAAACAATCTGAATGACCGTGAAATCTATGTGTGGGCTATTAAAAAATACCTGCAAGAAGGAAAACAACTATCATATAAGGAAATCCCTGCCGACCATCAAAAGCACAAGAACAAAGAAACGTTTCTGAACAGATTCTCTGTCGTAAATCCTAACGGCTGTTGTCATACGGTTGTTGCACATATAGCGATGGACGGTCATTACTATATTTATCCAAATCCGAGACCAACCATAGAGAACGTTCGCTCTATTTCAGTTCGTGAAGCAGCTCGTTTACAATCATTTCCCGACGACTACTTCTTTGAAGGTACAAGAAGTGCGGCATATAAACAAATTGGAAATGCCGTTCCTGTATTATTGGCAGAACAAATCGCAGAACAAATCGCAGAACAATTATAATTATGGCGTTAGACTACGATAACATAAGAAAGCAATCGGCAATTCCAAAAGCCTCTTCAATGATCGAGACTTTTCGTGCTATTGGATATAGTCTCGAGACAGCCATAGCTGATATTATAGACAATTCCATTTCAGCTGGTGCCAAGAATATACGTCTAAATCGCTTTTGGCGTGGAGGCAAGTCTATAATAACCATCGGTGATGATGGATGCGGAATGAATAATGAAGAACTTGTCCAAGCTCTTTGTCCAGGTGGTCAAAACCCGCTGGATGACCGCAGCGCAACTGACCTTGGTCGTTTTGGATTAGGTCTAAAAACCGCTTCTTTTTCTCAATGTCGTAAGCTTTCAGTTATTAGTCGTAAAGAAGGTTATTCTCCTGTTTATTGGTCGTGGGATTTGGACTACATCGCCCAAAGTGATAAATGGGAACTCATACAATGGATTCCAGATGAATTCAAACACGCTTTGGATGACAAAAAATCAGGAACAATTGTAATTTGGACTGATTTAGATAGAGTCGTTCCTCCTGAAACGAGCGAAACTAATCAAAATGCACAAGAAAAGTTCTCCCACTCGTTAGATAGGGTTAAACGTCATCTTGAAATGACATTCCATCGTTTTTTGGAGAATAAAAGCATAACCATATTTTGGGGAGAACATCCAATCGAACCTTGGAATCCTTTTTTCACAGACGAGCCTGCCACACAAAACAGACCAGAAGAAAGTATTGGTTTAGGTAGTGGAGCCAAAATGAAAGGATTTATTCTTCCTCACAGAAATCAATTCTCATCTGAAGAAGCATACAAACGTGCCGAAGGTATCAACGGCTGGTCAGCTCAACAAGGCTTCTACGTATATCGTGGTAATCGTCTTTTACTTGCTGGCGACTGGCTTGGATTGTTCCGTAAAGAAGAACATTATAAATTGGTTCGTATTCAAATTGATTTGCCCAATACCCTTGATTTCGATTGGCAAATTGATATAAAAAAGTCCAAAGCTTATCCTCCAAGTAAATGTCTGGAGCAACTACGTTCTTATGCCAACGAAGTCCGTTCTGCTGGCTGTGAAGTATATCGCCATCGCGGAAGGATTCTCAAACAAAAAGCCGGAGTATGTTTTCAGCCTTTATGGCTTGAAAAGAAAAAAGACAACAAATGGTCTTTTGTCGTTAATCGCGATCATGATATGATCAAACATATCAAAAAGATGGCCGAAGTAAAACCAGAACAGGCAATCGAAACATTGTTGAAGTTTATAGAAGAAGCGATTCCTACTGAAACCATATATATTGACAAAGCCCAGAATGACGCAGAACAGAAGCAGCCTTATTCTGATATGGACACAAATCTCGTCAAGAGTATGTTGGCAACAATGTATGAAAATCAATTGGCTCAAGGAATGTCGGATGTTCAAGCTAAAGCATATCTGAAATCCATCGAACCATTTAATTATTACGAAGATATAATAGATGAGCTATGAATGAATTGTTAGAACAAGCAATAAATGTATGCAGGAACATGGTTTCCTCGCCATCGGTTACAGACGATTTCTTAAAAAATATCGTAGAAAACGTTTGTTCTATGCAGTTTTTCAATGGCATAGATAAACAATTATTATTCGAAGAACTAAGTACACTCTATAGTACGCGAGTAGATAATTACCAAATATTAACGGGCAGAGAACGACGTGAACCTTGGCTAAAAGATTTTAGATCAAACCACGAACCAGGATATTGGCAATTCTGGACTCGATACAAAAAATACCTTGCTGAACAAAAGGGATTTTCCGACACAGTAATACAAAATAATGACGATCTAACCGACAGCATCCTCGACCACCTTTTTAATCCCCAACGTGACAATATTGTCATTTCTAAAAAAGGTTTAGTTGTAGGTCAAGTTCAATCCGGCAAAACCGCAAATTACACTGGCCTTATATGTAAAGCTGCTGATGCTGGTTTCAAAGTAATTATTGTCCTTGCCGGTATCCACAACAACCTGCGTTCTCAAACACAAATTCGTATTGATGAAGGCTTCCTCGGATTTGACACTGGTGCTGACAAGAATTATGAAACCAGATTAACAACCAAAGTCGGCGTCGGTAAAATAGTCGGTTTTGAAAATGCTATAGCCCACTCTTATACCACAAGTCTTGACAAAGGCGATTTCACCGGTAAAGCGGCAAACGCAACAGGTTTAAACTTTAACGCTCCGCAACCGATAATCCTTGTAGTTAAGAAAAACACTTCGGTATTAAAACGGTTGCATACTTGGCTTAAACAAAAAAGCAACAATGCACAGATAACACAAAAGGCATTGCTCATCATCGACGACGAAGCCGACCATGCTTCTATTAACACTAAAAAAGACCCTAACGAAACACCAACTGCAATAAACAACGGCATAAGAAGCATTATCAACCTTTTCTCTCGTTCTGCGTATGTTGGTTATACAGCAACACCGTTTGCTAATATCTTTATAGCCTCGAATATTCAAGACGATCTATTCCCTCGTGACTTTATAATAAATATTCCGGCACCAAGCAATTACATCGGTCCCGATAAAGTCTTTGGTACATCTATAACCCCAACCGAAGACGACAACAATCTTCTACCTATCGTTATTCCAATAAATGATTACAGCAATTTCGTTCCAGAAGGCCATCACAAAGACGATGTCAAACCAACTTTTGGCGACATTCCTGAATCACTGAAAATTGCCATAAAGTGCTTTATTATTACATGTGCTATTCGTATTGTTAGAGGTCAAGAGCACAAGCATAATTCCATGCTGATTCACGTATCGCGCTACCAAGTCTGGCAAAACGCTATAAAGGAACTAGTTGATCGTCAATTCAAGTTCTATAAACAAGAAATTGAAGCCGACGATCCTTTCATTATGGAAGAGTTTAGGCAGGTTTTTGAAGACGACAATATAGAATTTGACGGATTAGAGTATTACTCATACAAAACCATATCCAACAAGATTCTCAACTCCAGCCTTGCAACTATTGACAAGAAAATCCAAGTTCACGATTGGGAAACTGTAAAAAGTAAGTTATTCAACGCTGTTCAAAAAATTACGGTAAAATCAATAAATGGGTCTTCTGGAGACATTATTGATTATCAATTAAATGAAAAAACTGGACTTTCTGTTATTGCTATTGGCGGTGACAAACTGTCACGAGGCTTAACCTTGGAAGGTCTTTCTGTGAGTTATTTCTTACGTGCATCGAAAATGTACGACACATTGATGCAGATGGGGCGTTGGTTCGGATATCGTCCGGGATATGTTGATTTGTGTCGTCTGTTCACAAGTAGCGAATTAAACGAATGGTTTAGACACATCACATTGGCAAGCGAAGAACTTCGTGATGAATTTAATTACCTCTACGAATCAGGTGGTACACCAAATGATTATGCGCTGAAAGTCCGCACTCATCCTGGCGTTCTTCAGATAACTGCGGTTAATAAAATGTACAATTCAAGAACCGTTCAGGTCTCTTGGGCAGGTCGTTTAATTGAAACCTACCAGTTATCAAGATCAAAAACTGTTAAAAGAAACAATCTGATTGCTACCGATAATTTTATCTCATCTTTAGGAAAGGCAGAAATAATAGACAACAACTATTTGTGGCGAAATGTTTCTCCTCAAACAATTTGCGATTATTTCCAAAGCTTCAAACTACCTGCTGAGTTGAAAAAAGTTAATCTCGACTTGATTTGCCAATATATCGAGAAACTATCTTCCAAAGGAGAGTTGACTTCTTGGCGTGTAGCATTATTAAGCAAAAACGATTCTTCATCAAATCACACTTTCTCTAACAAAATGAACGTCGGTTGCTGGACACGTAATCGAGCTAAAGACATTAGTGATTTCAATACTTACTTCATCAGAAAGAACCACATCGTTGGTAATCAAAAAGAAGAATTTATTGATCTGGACACCGAAGTATTGGAAAAAGCTCTGGAATTAACAAAGAAAGAAAAAGAAGGTAAAGGCGAGACGTGGGAGCATGATTATCCAGCTCCTATAATAGTCCGCGAAAAATTCCGTTCGGAAAAAAATCCTCTTCTTATCATCTATCCTTTAAATCCAGAAGGTTCAAACATAGTTGATAATAATGGCAACATCATACCGGAAACAGAGGTTTATTCAAAAGACGACGAACCGTTTATTGGATTTGCAATCTCTTTCCCACACACCAACACTGGAGAGGCTGTTTCATATCAAGTAAATACTATCGCAGATATTGCTTCAACAGAAGATTCTTTTGATAACGAAAATGACGTAGAATATGACAGAGAATAACTATCACATCCTGGAACTATGGGAGGAAATGGAACAAAGTCCACAAAAAGGACTATACAAAAAGCTTTTTAAAAGCGATAAACCCTTCCACATCTATGTTACATATCAACATCCTGACAGGTTTTACGGTATTGCTTTTGTTATAAGCGACACTTTGCGCATTGACATTAGTGCATTCGAAAACTTGAAAGATTTGAGGGTTTCTCTGTTCCCAGACACCGCTTTTAATCAATCCAACCTTTTATCAATACAATTGGTCACACCGTTTAATAAAGACATATTTGCAGCTCTCTGCGATAATGTTATCCAATCTGTCATTGATATCACAACTGAAAAAAAGAGAGTTCGCACCATTATCAATCAGATGGAAAAGTGGAAATCTATGTTTGAAAAAATCAATTCAGACGGACTTTCTACTGCTGAACAACAAGGTCTGTATGGCGAATTACATTTTCTGCAAAAGATTCTAACTAAATCAAAGCTTCAGCCATCTGATGTTTTGCATACATGGGTTGGCGTTGATAAGGCTTTGCGTGATTTCCAAGGAACAAGTTGGGCTGTCGAAGTAAAAACGACAGCCACAAGTAATCCGCAAGAAGTAAAGATTAGTAGTGAACGACAATTGGATGAAAGCCTATTTGAGTCATTATATTTGTACCATTGTTCTGTTGAAGTATCTAAAGCCAACGGACAAACTCTTTGTGACAAAATAGAAGTAATACGACAAATCTTATCTTCTGATGTCCCTGCATTAACAGCGTTCAATGCTAAATTATTTGAAGCTGGCTATGCTGATGCTCAGGCAAATTTATATAAAGATAGGTTTTATCAGATACGATTTGAGAAACTTTATAAAATCGACAAAGCTTTCCCTCGCATAAAAGAGAATGAGTTACGTGACGGAGTGGGCAATGTGACTTATTCCATTGTTCTTTCTATGTGTGACGACTATTTAGTGCCGGAAAACCAAGTTATAACAGACATTCAAGGCTTATGAAAGAAATCAGCAAGTTTTACAAATCTTTTATCCAGGAAATACAAGCTCGCCAAGTAGCCAACGAAGAAGGCGAATCTCTGGAACAAGCATTTACCAGATATGTTGTTGATTTATTGGCAGAAGCTGGAGAAACAGAAAATGCCGACATTGCTTATGATGAAAAAGCATTGGGAACAAAGAATCAGCACAAAATAAATGCGTATGCTATTTCCGACAACTATGAAACTGTCGATTTGTTTGTATCCATATTCCAGGCCGAAGAGGACATCCCGACTATTTCAAAAGATGAAATAAAACGTGCTGCTACACGTATAACAAATTTCTTTCGCAAATGTATCTATAATGACTATGCCAATGAAGTCGCAGAATCATCTCAAATATTTGAGTTTGCAAATACTCTCGGCAGTTATCCCGAACTAAGAAACAATCTCATTCGTGTTAATGCTTTTATTATCACAAATGGTGACTACCAAGGTGAGTTCCCGGAAAGCGTCGAAATATCTGGATACAAGATTTTCTATCGTGTCATCGACATAAACTTTATTTATAAAATATCAGAGCAATCCAGAGTGCCTGTTGAGATTGATTTTGAGGAAGAACATTTTCTTATTCCATGTCTTCCGGCAAGTAATGAGAATGATGACTATCAGGCTTATATTGCCATTATACCTGGTCAATGCTTGGCAAATTTATACGAACGATTCGGTGCCCGATTGCTTGAACAAAATGTTCGCTCTTTTCTGCAATTTACAGGAAAAATAAACAAGGGGATTCGTGAAACTATTAAAAATAGACCCCACATGTTCTTGGCATTCAACAATGGTATTGCCGCCACTGCCGACCATATTGAATTAGACGAAACAGGTCATTATATCAAAAAGATTAGCAATCTGCAAATTGTAAACGGAGGTCAAACAACTGCATCTATTTATCACACCAATAAAAAAGATAAAGCTGATATTTCCGACATATATGTTCAGGTAAAATTCTCCATCATTAAAAAGCAAGACCAATTTGGTAAAATCGTATCAGAGATTTCAAAATATGCAAATACACAGAACAAAGTTAATGATGCCGACTTTACAGCCAACAATCCTCATCTCGTTGAATTTGAAAAGCTTTCTCGTTACATTCTCACACCACTTACCGCTCACAACAATATGCAAACATATTGGTTCTTTGAAAGAGCTCGCGGACAATACAAGAATTTGCGTCAAAAGGAAGGCTTCACCAAAACACGTCTCAACTCATTCGAACATAAATATCCTTCAAAACAAGTATTTACCAAGGTCGAATTGGCAAAATACATAAACACATACGAAGAGGTTTACGACGGTAAAAAATTAGTGATTGGTCCACATATAGTTGTTCGAGGCAACGAAAAGAACTATGCAAAATTCATCAACGACAACTTGCCTGAAAATATAAAAAAGATTAACAATGTCTTTTTTGAAGATACTATATCCAAAGCCATATTGTTTAGGACTGCAGACGCTCGATATGGCACCAAGAAAAACGACTATTGCATAGGTGAAATGAAACAAGTCGTAGTGCCTTATACCATCGCTTTATTAAACAAACTAATCGAAGGCAGGCTGAATCTCTACAAAATTTGGCAAAACCAAGAAATTTCACAGGTACTGTCAGATGTGATTTATGATTTGATGAAACAAGTGAATAGATTTATTTTAAACGAGTCACCTGTTTCGCATTATATTGAATGGGCAAAGAAAGAAGAATGTTGGGAAAAAGTCAAAGAACACACTTGGGCTTTCGATATAAATAGTATCGCTTCTGACTTAATAGATCCAAACAACCCGCCTAAAAGAAATGTGACATCCGAACCAGATGAAGATGAGGAAAGAACTTTGCAACACGAGTTGGGCATCATCACATCTATACCAATTCAATTATGGAAAAAATTTGCTGATTGGGGTCAGGAATCAGGTTGTATGAGTATCAATCAACAAACAATTGCTCGTGATACTGCCTCAAAGATTAAATTCAAACACAAGTTTGCTCCAAACGATATTCGTAAGGCAATTGCAGTGTATGAAACAGTGTGTGAAAACAACATTGAACTACTTGAAGAAGCCGATACAATAGCAGATCAGGAACCTGCAAACGATGCAACTTCTCAATCAAATCCTCAGCCATCAAATGATATAACTTTGGAGCTTGTTGAGCGTATGGTTGAGTGGGATCGTCGAAGACGTGTTCTTGAGGATTGGAAATGGAAGGTTATGGATGATGTGGTGCACGGTCGTAAACCTTTGACTGATAGGATGAAATACGCCTTTTATCTAAATCTGGAAAAACTCAGAAAAAAAGGCTTTGAAGGATAATCAGAACACATGACCGATATCATGACAAAACAGCAGCGGCACACATGTATGTCCCGCATTCACTCTAAAGACACCAAGCCAGAGCTGAAGGTGCGTCAATGGTTGTGGAATCATGGTTATAGGTACAGGTTAAATGTTAAAGGTGTGCCTGGAAAACCCGACATCGTTATGCGTCGCTACCGCACAGCTATTTTCGTCAACGGTTGCTTTTGGCATGGTCATGAAGGTTGCGAAAAATTCAAAATGCCCAAGTCAAACGTTGAATTCTGGAAAACAAAAATCCATCGCAATCAGGAAAGAGACAAACTGAACTATCATGTCTTAAAAGAAAATGGTTGGCAAGTTCTGGTTCTTTGGGAATGCGAACTTGCAACCAAATTATTTGAGAATACCATGCAACAAGTTGAGGTATTGCTGCACAATTATTGTTTAGCAACCATTAGCCCCAAAATCAAAGAGTACATCAAAGTTGATGAAGATGCTGTCCAGATGGCAGCTGAAGCAGAAGCTGATTATGGATTCTAATCCAAAAACACCCAGCTATTAGCAATCTCATTTATCTTATCCACGTCCGGCTCCTTTTGGCCTTCGTCATCTAAGCGAACCAAATCCTTCAGAGGATAAATCTCCGTTGTTTTTCCAATCTTAATTGCTTCTTTGGCATCAACTTTCATATTGATTCTACCACAACGCATACCAATAGCCAAAACGTCGTCAACATCGTAATTTTCATCAATATAATCCTGAACGATGTCGTAAATTTTTTCCTCAAAAGCGTGAATATCTTGAATGCTACTCATTTTTAAGTGTATTTAATTTATAAACAAACTCTTTATAAACCTCTATTCCTTCAAGCATCCCAGCGGAACTATCTTCACTCCGTCTGGTCTGGTGTATGCCATCTTTCCACCTGTCAGCACCATCATCAAATCCGGTTCTCGCAACGGCACTTGATTCTCTTCCTTGTTATGTTCCCTGATAAGCTCCTTTATCTCTACAAGATGTTTTGCGCCATCCTCAATCTCTTTGCTTCCGAGCTTGCATTCTATCAAAGCATAACGGCCATCGCCCAAATGCAGAACCCAGTCAGCCTCCAGGTCATATCTGTCATGGTAATACGACACATGTGTGTCAGCATCAAGCGTATATGCCTTAAGGTCACGAATACACATCTGTTCAAATATAAACCCGAAAGTATTCAACTGAACCATCAGAGCTTCTGGCGTTAAATTCAATGCCGCCACCGCTATCGACGGGTCAACAAACGCACGCTTCACGCCGCTTCTGATAGCACTTTTGCTTCTGATAGCCGGACACCAGGCCTCAACATCACAAATAACAAACAGTTTCTTAAGTGCGCCAACATAATCATCAAATGTCGGTGCGGTGCACGACACCTCACCCGACGCGGTCACATCAGCGATGAGCGACGATTTCTTTGCCAATGTTGAGATATTTCTCGCATACGAGCGCAATATCATCTTTGTCAGCAACTCATCACGCTGCACACCATCAACTCTGCTTATATCTTCCGAACAAACTGTTTTCACATAGTTCTTTGCCACTAACAACTTGGCACGGTCTGTTTTTATATTCAACGAGCCTGGCCATCCACCTCTGCATGCACTGAAAATCAAATCTTCAATCGTCATATCTGATTCTATTCCGTCAATGTCAAGATTTGGATTGTCAAACAACTCCTTCAGCGAAATCTTTCCGTTCGACTCCTGCGATTCCCACAAACTCATCGGTATCATATTCATCTTCGCTATCCTGCTGTTGCCAGAGTGACGTATTTTGTCTTTCTTCACGGCGTTCGAGCCGGTCAGTATAAACAATCCTTGATCATGTCTGTTGTCAACTGTAGTCCTCACAGTATCCCATAGCACAGGAGCATCCTGCCATTCGTCAATCAAACGAGGGTTTGAACCCTTTAGCAACAACGACGGCTTAGTTTCGGCAGTCGCCAAATATTCGTTGCGCATATCCGGGTCTTGCAGTTTTATCACACTTTTGGCCACCTGCTCGGCAGTAGTGGTCTTTCCGCACCACTTTGGTCCTTCAATCAATATTGCCCCGAAAGCCTCCAAGTACAATTTCAACACGGCATCAGCAGTTCGTCTCAAATAACTCATAGCAAATCTTTTTTAATTAAAATCTCGCTGCAAAGATACAAATTAAATTCAAATCCGCAACTCTATTTTCTATTTTTGTGGCATTTTGTTTTCTATTTTTGTGGCATTTTGTTTTCTATTTTTGCGGTGTTTTACTTTCTATTTTTGTGGCATTTTGTTTTCTATTTTTGCGGTAATGTTTAAAAACCATTTGTCCACTAATCAATTCTGGTTTTTCGTCTATTATCATAATACTCATAGACCTTATCTTCAAAAATCTTAATACGATGGAATTTATCGACTTTTCTATGAAATAATATAACCATTGTAACTTGGGCTAAAACAAAAAGTGCATGCCAAATATTACATAAGCCAAAGTAACTGTTGATTATCAGAAAACAACTATTTGGCCAAATTATATATCTTATCAAAAGTATTTCTCCTGCAAAAGACATTATCATAATTGATATACAAAAATAGAACATTTTTGTTTCTGGCAGTTTTATCATGTCTTCATTACTTGCTTGAATTATTGAATACAAAACAAGTCCAATACTTGAAACCACAATTAAAGCGTTACTTAGATATGTATAAAGTTCGCAAATCTCACAATATTTTTCAGAAATGAATTTCGAAGTTCCAAAATAAGATACATAATATAGTCCATCATGGTATCCAAAATCAATTAAAAACTCACGAAGCAGTAGCCCAAATAAAGCACATACAAGCAAAGGAACAATAACAGCCATCATTTGATGATTTTTCTTACGATCCATTATTTTTTGTTTATAATAATTCTCCAATTCTATCTCTTTGTTATGCCTTAAAAACAATTCTAATTTTTCATCATGAATGTTTTTCTTTAAAGCATCCGCGAATTCGATATCTTTCTTATCTAATCTTAGCATTTTTTCGATATCATCTTCTTTGTTGATTCTAACATCTTTTTTCTCTCTGTCTAAGCACATAACAATAAACGATCCGATTATTAGAATAATAACAATTTCAACCATATTACCTTTTTTAATGTAGATGATTTAGTGATTATCATCTGCAAATATATACTTTATTTCAATATAGTTTTAATTTTCATTACCGTTTTCAACCCTTGCGATGCATATTCACGACATTCAATTAAAAATAATTTCCTAACTTTGCCATCTAATCTTATCCCACTATGTCAAAAAACAACACCGACCGCCAATCCCGCAACCTCCTCGACAGTCTTTTCAAGGAAGTCCGTGCTTTTCGCTATGCAAAAGAAGTTCGTGATTTGTTCGCCTACTGCATCAAAATGCGACACCTTTCGGCTTACAACGCAGCACTTGTTTACTCTCAGCAACCTGGCACTCAGCTTGTTCTCTCTGCTTCTCAGTGGTATAAGGAAAAACGACTCATCAAACCTAATTCGCGTCCGCTAATCATTCTTCTTCCCTTTGGTCCTGTAGGTTTTGTTTATGATATTATCAACACCATGCCATTTGACGATTCAGATAGCGAAAAAGCCAGGCAGATTCTTATCGATAGATATATCAACAATCCTTTCCTAACTCAGCACCGCGACATGTTTGGCTATTCCGATACACTCAGCGTGTTAAAAGCCAACTTGTCCGAACATGGTATTGCATACGAAAAAATGGTAGCCGGTAGCTCTATTTCTGCCAGTATTTGTCCATTTAACAAAGCGTCAATTACTATATCATTGGGCAGATTTGGCTATATGAAATATCACAGTTATTTTTGGGTGGGAATAAACGATAACCTTGATAATGCCGAGCAAATTGCTGGCCTATGTCACGAACTTGGCCACTTGTTTTGTCATCATGTCAAAGCCCCGATTGGTTGGTACACTCATCGTCCTATAAAACAAGTTTCAGAAGAGTTTGAGGCGGAGTCAACAGCCTATCTGGTTTGCAAACGTCTGGGCATCCAAACTCGCAGCGTCGAATATCTTGCCGGTTACAAAGACGATGATGAAATTCCTCCAGTAAGTTTCGAAAACATCTTCCGTGCCGTCAACGTGATAGAAACAATGCTCAGCCGTTCTCTCACTTACAAAGACGGTTATCTCTACAAATTCGACAAAACTTTCAAACAACTGGCTGACGATCTCGTCAAACAAGCAAAGAACAGACATTAACAAGACACCTATTTTGCAAGGCTTGTAAAAGGATTTTTTGCTTTTGTTTGCAGAATATATTATTTTTGTAGGTCAAAATGGGAGGCGATATGTTAAAGAAAGTTCTTATCGATGGATTAGATTTTCCAGAAGATGATAGTAATGTTTTGTATTACGATCCTGAGCCCGTATCAGAGTTTTCCCAATATATAGAAGCTCATTACGATAAGGTTAATGATATTTTCAGGAAACTCGATATGGAATTTTGTTACTTCCCATATATTTGCAAGCATATTACCGAGCAGCAAATAAAATATCGCATTCCAAATTGGAATGGTGAGCCTTTACGTGTGATTGGAAATGATTTTCTGAAAGATTTTCTGCCAACTGACTTCAATTTCGGAGCATGTTTGTTTAAAAAGGATTACGATAATAACAAATATCAGTACTTCCCTTTAAAACCGCTAAGCAAGAAATCTCTGGAAGAACAAATCGAACAATTTGATTCAGAAATTTCGCATGATATTTGTTATCATGTTGGTGAAATCAAGTTCAGCATGAGGGTTCGTTGTGATTTGGAAGAAGATGTACCTGCCTACGAGAAGAAGTTTTGCGTTGCTGATGATAAGTTTAACAAAGCTCAAATTAGTGACGAGATTTACAAGATGATTGAGGAACTGAAGAAACAGGGTATCGATGAGTTCGTTTTGAGGTGCATGGTGCCGATTGAAAGTAAACTCAGCAAAATTATCATTACTCCAAAATATGAGATATTGTTGCCAGATTATGGCACTGAGCCAATTGTAATGTCGCCACTGCCTAAGGCTGTGTTTTTGCTGTTTTTGAAACACGAAGAAGGCATTTATTTCAAGAATCTGGATGATTATCGGAAGGAATTGCAGACAATATATGCGAAAATTACCAACCGAGTCAGCGATAATGTGATTTCTGACAGCATCACAAAAATCACCAATCCTTTAGATAATGCCGTCAATGAGAAGTGCTCTCGCATCCGCGAAGCTTTCCTCAAGCGTATTGATGAGCGTGTAGCTGAGCATTATTACGTCACTGGTCAGCGAGGCGAGAAAAAGAAAATTATATTGCCGAGAGATCTTGTGGAGTGGCAATGTGAAATATAATAAGGGATTGGCCACGGGACTTAACCACTTGAGCGACCAACCCAATAGAGAAGCAGACGTAGTCACAGTATCTTCTCTAAAATTCTAATGTTTTATCCTATATATCGTAGTATTTAACTGAAGCTCATCTCCGCTGACGGTGAAGGTGTAGGTGTCGTTCGGGGTAATATCACAGTAATCTTTGAATGATTTAAACGGAAGGTAGATGGAGCAGTTTTCTCCGGTGAAATTGTCGCCTGGAATCTCTGTTTCACCGATGGATGTTTTTAAAGATACTTTTTTCTCTGCAACATTTGTTTCGATTAAGAGCATGAGTTTGCTTCCTCTCACTTTAATGATTTTGAGAGCTTTCAATATGTCAGCTCTTTTGCATTCGAAAGATGATTTGTTTGCCATAGTAGTTTGAATTTTTCTGCAAAGTAACAAGATGAAAATTGTCTGTGCAAGAAAAAACAGTTTACAAGGCTTGCAAACCGAATTTCCTTTTCTAATCAAAAATTCCATTCTATTTTTACGCCCGAAATCATTGGTTTTATTCGCGTCTGCCATGGGGGCAGAAAAGCTTTCAACCAATGGTTTAATTGTTAGAATAGCGGGGAATTTCGATTGGCACTAAGTCGTTTTCCACTCCCAATTAATGTCCATCTAACAATTGCACTTGAGAAACCAGTTGGTTTGAAAAGAGTGCCCTCGGTACAAGGTTGGCCTCAAGTGCTTTATGGCAAGGATGACACCCCCTTGGGAGGGGCAATTCCAAACCAACATCAGCTTTTATGTGGCACCCGCAATGGGAGCGGGAGCACCTATAAAAGTTGATGATTCAATAAAAGGGTTGAGCCAGATTACGTTTCGGACGTAAAGAGTAGGAGTTTGATAGTCATAACTCGCTGGAAACCGCCCTTTTATAGGATGACACCCCCTTGGGAGGGGCAAATCCTAACCTTGTTTGGCAAGGATGATGTTCCCTGCGGAGGAACTATTCCTTGTCATTCAAGGTTTTTAAAGCAACCGAATCCTAACACTAAAAAATTAATACCATGAAAAAAGTAACCACTAAAAAAACGACCATCGAAACTGAAGACCTATTAATCGTTGACCATTTTCCTGCCGACGATGTAATCAAAAAAGTCGACGGCCGCCTCGACATGGTCATTGCCTTCGACACCACCGGCTCCATGGCCAATTACATCGATGCAGTCCGCCATGAAGTAACCGAGCTCATTCCACGCCTATTCCGCACCAACCCCGACCTCCGACTCAGCGTAGTAGCTTTTGGCGATTATTGCGATATGCCAAGCGCCAACGAGTTCGGCGATGCTTATCAGTGCATCCCTCTCACCGATAATGAAAATGCTTTAATTAAATTCGTTAAAGATTCAAAAGACACATCCGGAGGCGACGGCGATGAATTCTACGAGCTCGTAATCAAAACAATCGTCGAAGAAACCAACTGGCGTGAAAACTCCACCAAGGCAGTCCTTCTCATTGCCGACTCCATTCCACACAAAGTTGGTTATTCTTATGGCGATATCATCAAGTGCAACACCATCGACTGGCGTCAGGAAGCCCTCAAAGCAGCCAAACTTGGCATCCATTTCGACACTCTAACAATTCATGAAGTCGATTGGTACCGTGAACTTTCAAAAATCACCGACGGCCTCTGTCTTCCATTCTCCTCCAGCCACAAAACCGCCGACCTCGTCGAGATGTCAACCCTCGCTCGTGGTGGCGACGATGCCCGTGTCATGTTCAGCGTCAAAGCCAAACAATACGAGTTGAACGACGATATTGAAATGTGCCAAGTATCCGAAGCCTACAGCAAAAAATACGGCATATAACTTTATTCAATTCCTACGATTCCCACGATTCCGAAGATTCCCAAGCATAGTAATCTTCGGAATCTTCGTAATTAAACTTTTTATAATTAGTTTGTAATCAGTTATTTAAAAATTACTAAATTTGCGAGTGAATACTAAAATCGTTTCAGTTATGTGTATATTTAGTGGTTTTTTAAAAATTAATAAAAAGAAAAAACTGTTCAAAAAATTATACGAGAATCAACAGTTTTGGAACGCTCAAATTGTGGGAAAGAATCTGTTTCACAATAATCCTTCAAATGAAGACTCATTTTGTTTATATTTCGATTTTTGCATCGAACAAGCTAACAATCAAAAAGACATCGATTCACGATCATTCTTTTTGAATGAAGCTGATATAGCATTGTCATTGTTCTGTGATAGATGCAATATGTCTGAAAAAACATTTATGTTGATTGACAAAAAACGAAAAACATTCGAAGAATCAAATCAGCGATTTAATATCAGTGTTCATGATAATGACGAATACCTTACACAAAAAACTATCTCCGACAACGAATCACTTATTGACAATTTAGACAAGTTGGCTGGTGATTTACAAAATGTCTCTAGTCAAAAAGACTTTGACACCACTATAGCTGCAGTATCTAAGGCCGAAAATTCGTTGGTCAAAGATTCTTTTACTCCTGCTCAAAAAGAAAGATATGATGCCCTATCTAAAAGATATTCAAAATTAGTATCTGACAAAATGATTGAACTCCAATGGCAAGAAAATAAAGAGTATAATCTTTTAGCAGCAGATGCTATCAAAAAAGTCTATGATAGTTTTAAAACTGATTCGAAAAAATACAAAAAAGATGCACACCTATTCCAAGATTTAATATGCAACAAGTTATGTTGCTACGACAATTCACGACTAACCGGTGAAACTAACACGTTTTATAACTTTGTATATCAGTATATTTTCAATGAAGTTGATGAAGATTTGAAACTTCAGATGACAAAATACGCACTCAATAGTAGTAAGTCTTCTTTATAATAACAAGTTACAATGTGGATACCTAGAAACACAACGAATCTACTTTATACTGCTTCAATGCCAATCCACAATCAAAATGTGTTGGGGGCAACTGTAACAGCTAATAATTACAACCAACAGCTCATTGGCAATCTGAACGAATTAAATAGTCTGCAAACTACATATAGACAAGAACTCAATCAGTTTCTTGACGGTAATGGCTCCTATAGTGCTAACACATATCGCCAACGAGCTGTTTCTTTAGCGTGGAAGTATGAAAAAGCCGACATTGAAATGGGTGGACGAGGAAGTGAAAATTGGAATCAGCAAGAAAGGCAACAGATTTTAGAGCATGGCCGTGTACAAGGTGCGGAGGGACATCATCAACAAAATGTTGCTGACCATCCAACAGAACAGTCTAATCCTCACAACATTAAGTTTTTTCGCACTCGTCTAAAGCATCTTTTTGAAGGTCATGGTGGAGATTTTCATAATGAAAGTGATGCTCCTATGTTAGATAGAGACCAAATGCTCAAAAACACAAATGAAAAAAGACTGATTAACAATGATTTGAAAGGATCTGGAATATCTGCTGCAGTAGCTTTTATTGCCGCCTTTTCTATTAGTGTTATAGTCGCAGCAGTACAAGACGGTGTTACTCCAGAAACGCTCAAACATGCAACCATAAACGGAGGAAATGCAGCAATAATTGGTGTTGCAAGTTATGCTGTAGGCAGATTTGTAACCAACAGTATTACACCTGCAATCGTTAAAGCTTTGGAAAAAATGGGTATGAAGGTTTCGGAAAACATATCTAATGCATGTTCATTGGGTATTACTGGAATTGCGGTGGTTGCTATTGTTTCAATTGTTCAGTTTATTCATCTCAAAAGGAAAGGGTTTACAACGAAAAATGCACTTCTTCAAGTTGCTAAAAGTGCAAGTGTGTCATTATTAACAATAGCTGCTTCAGCATTAGTTTGCGCCAAATTTGGCGCTGCGGTTGCAACTTATGTTGGAATAGCAATAGCTGTTGGATTTATTATTTATGGCATCTACAAATATTATAGAGATAAAAACTTTTCTCAAAAAATCAATGATATAACAGCTGATGCATTGTTTAATAGAATGAAGTTGAGTTATAGCTAGCACTATATTATCCATTGTAATCCTTCCGCGGCTTGATGGCATCTGCTCAATACAATGTTTCGTTTCGCCGCTTTTCCAATGTTCCCTCTTTGGGTTCCTACATCTATACAGTGTTCTCGTTCCAATTGTGAGTGTGAGGGCGGGAAAGCGGTGTTCGCTTTGCTTTTTGCTTAAAAGGCTTTTTGCCCCCTGCAAGGGCTTCGCGAGCTGGCTTTAAAAAAATCTCCACCCCTCTGGGGTAGTATTTTTTTTAGCCAGCCTTTGCATGGGGAAGCCCGCTCAGTGTTACCGCATCACTGTTTGTTTCCGCTGCCCCTTAATTCCAGGGGCAGCCTGCCCGCTACCATGTTCCGTACTGAATTGGATGTATTTCAAAAAGCCTTTTAGGCGCAAAAAAGCAAAGCTCACTCGGGGCTGCCTCTCGGCGGGGTTTACAGGTAATTCAATCGTCACTGCACATTGGCAAGCAACTGCATGATTGAAGGTCTCGGCATCCAAATCCCGCCGCCAGCCCCTTTAGTTAAAGCGCGCCGCCCGGCGGGGTGGCAGGGTGCCAGCTTTTTAGCCGACCTTTAATGTCATCGAATAACACAATGTTTTTACATTCATTGATAGTCCATACTAATTCCATTGTTTCTGCGGCTTCAAAAGCTGTCACCTTTCAGCGCAGGGCTACTCGGCTTAACGCCTCCGTGCCACCTCTGCGCTGCCGCCACCCCGCACGCGCGTCGCGCGCACCCCTCAGCAAAAAACTTCGTTTTTGCTTCGGGCGCCTCCATTTCATTCCGGCGGCGTGCGCAGAGCGACCTCGCTTGCGCTGCGTCCAGTCGCTCCGCTTCCTTCCCTTGCCCATTGTCACATTTTCCGTTCTTCCACGTTTTTTGTTTCTGAGTAATTGTTTGTTATCGGCTTCTACACATTGCCGCGGCATCAGCTCGATGTCAGCCGTTTCCCAGCGGGAACCCTCGGCTGCCATCAAGTTCATGCCGCTTCGTACTGATTCAATTGTTTTCTTTTTTTCTTGGTTCTCGGCTTCAATTGATTGTTTACGGCTCCAAGGGCAAGAGCTTGCCTTTCAGGACAAGCACTTGCCCACAGTGTTTCGTCCCCGCCCACCCACCCCTTTTTGGGGCGTACTTCTTTGAGTGTTTCTGCACAAATCAGAGGTATCTCAGTCCTCTTGGTGTTCTGATTTTTCTTGATTAGTGATTGATTGGTGATTTCAAAAATTCAAAAAAAGTTGCAAAGTTAGCTCGTTCCGCTTGTCCGTCAAGGTCAAGCCCTACGGGTTGCTTCGGGAAAAATCTTCCTTTTCTCCGCTTCGCTACGAAAAGAGTATTTTTCGCTCGCAAACCTTGACTGCCTGCGCTCCTCTACGCTGGCAAAAAAAGCATCTTTTTTTTATTTTTTTGTTTCGTTGTTCGTTTTGGTGAAAAATTTTAATACTGCTGTCGCAACTCTCAAACATAAACAAATAACATACACCTTCTACACGTCAATTGTGCCAATTCGATTGGCATAAATCCCTTGACGATGGAAATTACAAAAAATCTCGGCAACATAAAGCAACATAAGGCATTTCCAACTAATCTGCTCCCATTATCACGGATTTATTTATTTTGCGCCCAACTTGATAAACGAGTGGGTAACGACCACACCAAGTCCATACCAACTCCATATCAAGTCTGAGTAAAAAACAATTTTATTAACCCCAAAAACAATAGAAAGATATGGGAACAATCAAACAAGGTATTCTCGGCGGTTTCTCAGGCAAGGTCGGTACCGTCATCGGTTCAAGCTGGAAGGGCATCAGCTATATGCGTGGCCAGGCACAGCATGTCAAAAACCCTCGCTCGGCAGGTCAGGTCAACCAGCGCAGCAAGTTCAGTCTTGCCCTCAGTTTTCTCCAGCCAGTAGTGCCGTACATCCGCATCGGCTACAAATCTCAGGCTGCAAAGCAGACAGAGTTCAATGCTGCTATGTCCTACACAATCAAAAACGCCATCACTGGCAGCTATCCAAACTATGCTTTGGATTACACAAAGATTGTGGTCTCTAAAGGTGGTCTCACTCAGGTAACAGGTGCAACAGCTTCGTGGAACAACAACAGCAACGAAGTCAAAATCGACTGGACTGACAACAGCGGCGTAGGCAACGCCCTCGCCACCGACAAGGCAATGCCTTTCATCTACAACAAGGCAAAGGGAGAGACCATCTACGACACCGCAGGTGCCACTCGTACAACTCACACCCAGAGTCTCACTGTCCCTAACGACTGGGAAGGCGACAAGGTTGAGGTTTACTTGGGCATGGTGTCGGAAGACGGCAAGGAAGTCGCAGATTCCATCTATCTCGGCGAAGTCACATTGACCCCAGCTTAACCTCTAAATCCGCTGTACTATGGGAACTATCAAACAAGGAATTCTCGGTGGGTTCAGAGGCAAGGTTGGAACCGTAGTGGGCTCTTCCTGGAAGGGGATAGCCTACATGAAAGGTCAAGCCCAGCACGTCAAAAACCCTCGCACAGCGGGGCAAATCTACCATCGTGACGCCATCAAGGCCGTCACGATGGCTTTGCGTCCTATCAACTCCATTCTGCGTCTCACGTTCGCGGAATACGCCCACAAGATGTCGGCTTTCAACAAAGCCGTGTCGGTCAACTACAAAGCAGCAATCTATGAGGCAGGCGGCGAGCCTCATTTCAATTATGAACAGCTAATCCTTTCAAAAGGAACTCTCAAGCCATTTTCTTATCTGGCTATTAACGATATGGGGGAAAATGGTAATTATTACCTCTCCACAATCTCTGATGGCAACCAATATCCAGAGTATGATGGTCTGATATTCGCCATTTACGATGTTACTGGCGGTGTTTGGCAGACTGGTGTCATAAAACAACATTTCCATGTTGGTGAAACGCTTACATTTCAAGGCATGCCGCTGCTTGAAGCCAAGGAATATCTCGCCTACGTCTGCGCTTACGACCCTTCAACAGGACAGGTCTCAGACCCCATCGCCGAGGTCGAAGCCAGTGCTCGTTAATTCAATAACAACAAAACAATATAAAGGTTATGGGAAAAATAAATCAAGGAATCTTGGGAGGCTTTAGCGGTAAGGTCGGAACCGTTGTAGGCGGCAGCTGGAAAGGCACCACCTACATGCGCGGTCTGCCAACTCATTACACAGCCACCCAGTCAGAAAGTGTTATATTCTGCCGTAAAGCCCTCAGGGCAGTAATCGAGGCGCTGCGTCCTCTTGCCCCGACACTCAAACTCACATTCGGCAACTATGACCACAAAATGTCAACTTTTAACAAAGCTGCACAAATCAATTACTATGCAGCCATCGAAAAAGTCGATGGAGAGCCAGTAGTCAACTACAAAAAGCTAATTCTTTCCAAGGGCTTTCTGCAGTGCTTCGACTTGTTCTTTGTTGATGATCCAGGCAGAGATGGCCATTGGTATGTCGGAGCAATCCAATACACCAACGAACATGTTGAATTCCCGGGTTTCATCTTCATTTTGAATGAATTTGGCACCAACAACTGGTTCAGCTATGTTTACGACCAACCATTCACAACTGGTATGAGCGAAATTGAAATCGAAGGCTTTCCTATTACAATTGACAAGTACTATCTCGGTTGGGCTTTCGTCTATGACAAGTCATTAGGTCAAGTCTCGGAAAGATGCCGCGATTTCTATAGTCCGCAGATAAACGATTTTGATAATTTTGAATATTAACAACTATGGGAACAATTAAACAAGGAATCTTAGGAGGTTTCAACGGCAAAGTCGGCACCGTGGTGGGCAGCAGCTGGAAAGGCGAAGCCTACATGCGTGGTCTCGCTCAGCACGTCAAGAACCCCAAGACAGAAAAACAACTTGAGCAGCGTCACAAAATGGACATTGCTCAAAAGTTCATGAAGCAGGCATTGCAATTCATCAATCTCGGCTTGAAAAATGTTGCCAAAAAACAGTCACCTTTCAACTACGCAGTCCGTCAGATGGTCAACAAAGCCATCGGCAATGCACCGGATTATGAGATTGATTTCTCCAAAATCATCCTCTCACATGGCATTCTCACACCGCCATCCGTGCAAATCATGTATGTCACTGGCACCGACATCGACCTCCTTTGGGGTGACCAGAACGGCCATGGCAACGCCAAATACGATGATGTTTCAATTACATTATTCTACAACGTTGAAAAGCAAGAGGTCTTTTTCGACCTCAACGGCTTCATCCGTTCATTAGGAACATCACACGTCTTTTTGCCTGACGACTGGGAGGGCGACCACATTCATGCTTGGTTCGCCATGCGCTCCGCCGACAACAAGCTCTTTACCAACTCCGAGTATCTCGGTTATTACACGCTTGAATAGTCACTCATCAGTTTATCGTTTCTTGCAGAAAAACCGCCCATTTCGAGCGGTTTTTTCGCATAATTCACGTAAAAATTATTCACATTTATTATTTCTTATCAAAAAAATCTTTATATCTTTGCAAATCAATCAATTAAGCACTCCAGATACTTATCTCATATTTGCAACATATTTGTAACACGTCTTTATATCTAATTGATTATCAATATAGATTACATTTGAGGAGGTGAAATAATTGATCAATTATTTACAAAAAAAAGGATGCTCGAAAAAGCGTCCTTTTTTTTTATCATTTTGTAAACACTTGGTTTATCAACGATTCGAATTCGCGGTAAGCCTCGGTATCCTTCAATTCACGTAGTGCGTCGGCAAGTCCGCGGTAGTGCCACTCGTGTTCTTTGGGATCCTTGGTGTGGAAGCGGTTCCAGATTTCATCGCCTATCTCGGCATAGTCACGGGCGATGGCACGCATGTTGGAGAGTTTGTCGCCCATTGCCACCATTTTGGCGTCGTGGCTGGCTTTTGAAAGACGGTCGATGGCAGCCTGTTTACGTTGATGCCAACTGGCTTCCTCTGTCATACCTTCGGGCATCACATCGCTTTCGTCAGCCACCAGAGAGGCTATTCGCTCGCCAAATTCAGCCCTGAGCTGCTCCACCGTCACCTCGGTATCCTCCACTGTGTCGTGCAGGATGGCTGCGGCAAGAAGTTCCTGGTCGGCGGTCATGGTAGCCACAATCTCTACGGCTTCCATAGGATGTACGATGTAAGGATAGCCCTTGCCTCTACGTTCGGTGTCGGCATGGGCCTTGACTGCAAAAATTATTGCACGGTCTAAAAGTTCGGTATTCAAATATTTATTTGCCATAATTTTATTTATTCATAAATGGATAATCACGGGCTTGTTCCATCAGGAAGTCGGCTATGAAAACATTATCGTCGGATGGGCCGTTCAAGATGTCGAACATCTTTTTCAGACCTGCCTTTCCTCCTCCGTTTTTGAGGATGTAGGCCGTACAGAGATTTTGTGGCGCCACGGAAGAAGATATGATATCCAAGTCGGTGATGCCCATCTGGAAGCAAGCAATCTGATAGGCGGCATCGGAATATTCTTTCACCAGCTTCGCAACATCACCGAGGGTCTTGAAACCCATAGCCTTGAACAATGCGAGGAATGACGAGATATCCACTGTCTGTATCTCAGCCTGGTTGATGGAGGCGATGCGGCGCATCAGGGCGTCGAAAGGCCCTATCTTGAGGTAGCTCTTGAAGGAGTCGCCGTCGAGCAGAACCTCGTCGAGGTTACCCGAGGCCACCAGAGTCTGCACCCTGCGCCGGTAGTCGTTCAGCTCCCTGCGGATGCGGCTGAACTCGTCGTCAACCAGCTCCAGCATACCTGCCAAACGGCTAAGGTTGCGCATATATACTTTTGGAATCTCCACGCCGCTCTTGTAGCCTGTGTCATGATCCATATTGGACCATGCATGCTGAAGCACGGTACGCATCTGCACCTCAAAGCGGATTTTATTCAACTCAGGGTGCCCCGGCATGGTGTATGACGACTCCGGAATCCGGCAGATATAATGCAAGGAGAGGTAGCCGAAACTGTCAATATCGTGAACCTTGCGCTTGTCGATGGAGTTCTTCCAGTCGATTTCGAAGAGTCGTTCCAGCACTGATGCCACCTTGTCAACGTCGTCGGTGTAGAAAGTGATGACGCGGACGCCAACCACGTCGGTGATATCATAGATGTTGCGATATTTGCCACCTTTGAGCTTAAGCTTGCCTGCGAGGGAGTCCTCAGCCTTAACGCGTTGCTCCACAGCAGCCACAATGATTCCTTTCTTGTCGAAAAAGTCCCTCAGCATCCCCGGAATCACCTCCACCATCTTATCATATACAGGCAACAGGCTTCGATATTGGGCAAGAAGCTCGTCGTTGTGTGATAATTTCGCGCAAGCAATCATCTTTTGCAAGGAAGGGCGTATAGCCGGACGATATTCGTCGAGGGATTGTTCGAGGGCTAATGAACGCAGTGTATTGTAAGGTTCCAACATAGCCTCAACCTCCTCGATGCGGGCATCAGGACCAAAATAATGTGGCACAAAGGCGTGCCAGAAGGCTTTTGCCGTCGCCGCGTCGATGTGATAGTTTTCCTTGATGAAATCCTCAGGCATAAGACACGTCTGACGGTAGATTATGGCCAGGTCGAAGAGCGGACTGCCTGTGCAGAAGTCACCGAGGTCGATGAAATACTGTTTTCCGTCTTCGGTGAAGATGATATTGCCGTAGTGCAGGTCGCCGTGAAGAGCAGTGTCGGCATCGGGAAAGCTGTTGACATAGCGTTCCAGTCCCTTTTTCTCATCATCGGAGAGAAACTTGTCGAGGCGTATATGCGACAGGCACTGTTCTTTGGCCGTCGGGAAGAGTCCCGGTTCAGGATGGATGGAATGCAGCTTCTTGCACTCTTCGGCGAAGCGTGCGGCATACTCTTCCAGCCGTTCGGGATGCTCACCCAAGGCACGGGCGTATGACTTCTTGCCCACGATGCGGTGAAACTGAATGCCAAGAAGCCCCTCTTCTGTGCGCACCAACTCACCCGGCGCAGGGCATGACACCCCGATGCTATACACCTTGCAGGCTCTCTCATACTCGTCATAACCCATCTGTTCACGCTCGCGTGAATAGAGTTTGAGCAATATATTGGGATTGTTCTTGCTGATGTAGCTCTCACCAAAAGCACCGGCACCAGACGGCTCATAGTCGTTTATGTTGATTCTTGTCTCTTCCATTTGCAATTGTTTTTCAATGCACAAATATACAAGATTTGATATTTTTGGAGACAAAATATTTTATTTTTTCCTTTTTCCTAAATAATTTTTTTAATTTTGCCGTTCGAATTATACCATTAAAATTTTAATAATTAACACACTATGAGAAAACTCTTATTTTCTATTGTGGCGGCATTGCTTATTATAAGCGGATGCAACAAATCAGACCAATTTAAGATTAATCTGAACCTTGACAATTCCGACGGTCAGACCGTTGTGCTCGTGAAAAGTCTTGACGGCAAAAAGCCGATTATCATGGACACGGCTGTCTTTGCTGACAACAAAGCCGTTTTTACTGTTGAAAACGACGATCCGCAAGCCTTGTATATTCTGGCATTCAAAGAGAAACAAGACCAGATGCTTTTGTTCCCGGACAACAAGGATGTTACGGTGAAGGGTGATTTGGATGACTTCTTCCATATTGAGGCAACAGGCGGTGACACACAGAACGCTTTCAACAATTATCAGAAAGGTCTTGTGCCATTCTTAGAGTCGTTTATCCCTCTCGATGCTGCAGCAACTGAAGCATACAATAACGACGACAGCTTGAAATATGAGGAAGTCAACGCTCAAACGCTTGCCATTTGGGACGAATATCACAATTATCAGTTCGACTTTATCAGAAACCACCCTGACAATTTCCTGGCTCATTACATCCTCGATGATTTGAAGACAGATATAGAGCTTGCACAGGTGATAGAATTTGAAGAAATCCTCACTGGCGAGTCTGTTTATCGTGATAATATCAAGAAATTTATCGAAAGCAACATGCGCGTGGAGCTCGGTCAGCCTTTCATGGACTTCACTTTGCAGACCATCGACGGCAAGGACGTCAACCTCGCTGAGACTATCAAAAACAATAAGGTGACGATGATAGACTTCTGGGCATCGTGGTGCGGACCGTGCCGTCATGAAAATCCTGTCGTGAAAGCGGCTTACGAGAAATATCATGATAAAGGTTTCGAAATCATCGGCATCAGTGTTGACAGAAACGAGGCTGCGTGGCTCCAAGCCGTTGAAGAAGACTCTCTTCCATACATCCAGGTGCGCGACGTTGAAGGTGATGTGGCTAATGATTACGCTATAGTTTACATCCCGGCCAACTTCATCTACGACCAGAATGGCGTGATGGTTGCAAAAGGCTTAAGAGGCGAAGAACTTGAAGCAAAGCTGGCTGAAATTTTGAAATAAAAAGTCGTCAGACAATGAAATTACGCCATATCATAGTACTGACAGCATGCACGTTGGCAGTCTCATCGTGCTCTATCAACAGAGCCCTGAAGACAGATGGCAAAGACGGCCCGAATATCTATAGTTATCAGAAACGTGAGGTTGACACCATCGCCAAAAGTGAGGAGGCGTTTGTGTTTCCCGTCGGCAAACGTGCCGACTGGATTGACAGCTTTTATTTCTTCCACAAGGCACATGGTTGCGATAGTATGACTTTTCTGGAGGCGATGAGTATGAAAAGCGACTCACAAGGCTTGCTCATCATCCACGAAGACAGCATCGTTTATGAAAGATACTGGGGCGATTTCAACGCCAACACATACGCCACTATCTTCTCCGTTTCAAAATCCATAACATCGCTGATGTGCGGCATCGCTGTTGACGACGGCTACATCCACAGTATCGACGACCCTGTTACCGACTACCTGCCGGAACTCAAGAAAAAAGACCCGATGTGGCAGAAACTCACCATACGTCATCTGCTCGACATGAAGAGCGGTCTCGATTTCGAAGACACGTATGAGTTCACCTCGTGGAAAGACCTGAAGATGCTTAATGCAATGGCAAGACTGAATTACGGACACAATATCAGAAAGCAAATCAAAGGTCTGAAATTCCATTGCGAGCCAGGCACCAAACGACGTTACGAGAGCATGACATCGGCGATTCTCGGTGTGGTTATAGAAAACGCCTCTGGCAAACGTTTTGCCGACTATCTCAGCGAGAAAGTGTGGCAGCCGCTCGGCATGGAACATGACGGCCTAATTAACATCGACAGCCGTAAACACGATATGGCACACGCCTTCGGTGGTATCACCATGACATTGAGAGACCTCGCTAAGATTGGACAATTGTATCTCAACTATGGCTCATGGGAAGGCAAACGTATCGTAAGCGAGGAATGGATTCGTCAGACTATAACCTTTGACGAGGATAGTCACGGCTATCATTACAACTGGTATAACATAAGCTATGAAGGTTATATCAGGCCCGAAAATTCCGGCTATTACGCATATGGTATCTGTGCCCAAACAATTTACGTCAACCCGTATAAAAACCTTGTAATAGTGAGAATGGGCTCGTCGAACAATGGCTGCGCGTTTCTTCCGGTGCTGTTTGAGCAGCTGAGTATTTATTGGCAATGATGAATAAATAATATGAAAAAAACACTATCTTTCTACTTTTTGATGTTGTTTGCCGTATGGCAGACAGCTATCGGACAGGAAAAGTTTCAAAGCCCTGACGGGAAACTGGAGCTCCAGTTTGAAGTCAAAGACGGCGTACCATATTATGCCTTGAACCGTGAAGGGAAACCCGTCGTTTTGCCTTCGAAGATGGGCTTCACCCTCGAATGGCGCGACGACCTGGCACATGCTTTCGTGCTGAAAGATGTCAGTCGCAGCACCTTTGACGAGACTTGGGAGCCAGTATGGGGCGAGGAAGCACAGATTCGCAACCATTATAACGAGATGCTGGTGACGCTCGAGCAACCTGTCGGCTCAGTGGAGAGCATGGACCACTCGACCGAGACGAAAGCCACCGTCATGCTGATAAGATTCAGACTCTACGACGACGGATTAGGCTTCCGTTACGAGTTCCCGATGGACAACGCCCTCGCATATTTCTGGATCAAGGAAGAACTCACCGAGTTCGCGATGACAGGCGACCACACCGCATGGTGGATCCCGGGCGACCTCGACACACAAGAATATAACTACACCGAGTCGAGACTTTCGGAGATTCGCGAATTATGGGATGCCGGTCACAAAAACGGAGGCTGGCCTTGGACCGCCTTCTCTAAAACGGGAGTGCAGACAGCACTTCAGATGAAGACCGACGACGGGTTGTATCTGAACATCCACGAGGCAGCGACCTTGGATTTCCCGACCATGCACCTCGATTTGAACGACACCACCATGGTTTTCAGAGCCTTCCTCAGCCCTGATGCTACAGGCTATAAAGGCAGAATCCAGACACCTTGCGTGACACCTTGGAGAACCGTCATGGTTTGCGAGACAGCCACCGATGTCCTGGCTTCACGACTGATTTTGAACCTCAACGACCCTTGCGTTTTAGATGATGTCAGTTGGATTCATCCTGTGAAATATATGGGCGTTTGGTGGGAGATGATTTCAGGAAAGAGCAGCTGGGCCTACACCAACGACTTCCCTTCGGTGAAGCTCGGACAGACCGACTACGAACACGCAACACCTAACGGCACTCACGGCGCCAACAACGAAAACGTGCGCAGATACATCGATTTCGCAGCTGAAAACGGCTTCGACGCATTGCTAATCGAAGGCTGGAACATCGGATGGGAAGACTGGTATGCCAAACAGAAAGACTTTGTGTTCGACTTCATCACCCCTTATCCGGATTTCGACCTGCCTGCATTAAATAAGTACGCCCACGAGAAAGGAATCAGGCTTATCATGCATCACGAGAGCTCGGCATCCACACAAAATTACGAACGTTGGATGGAGAAAGCATATACCTTGATGAACGAATACGGCTACGATGCCGTGAAAGGCGGCTATGTCGGCACCATCATACCTTTCGGCGAAGGCCACTACAGTCAGCCTATCAACAACCACTATCATTATGCCATCGTGGAGGCGGCGAAACACCATATCATGGTCAACTCGCATGAGGCGGTGCGCCCGACAGGCTTGTGCCGCACATGGCCAAACATGATTGGCAACGAGAGCGCGATGGGCACCGAGTTCAGAGGCAGAATCAACCCAGGACACACTACCATTCTTCCGTTCACGCGACTGCAAGGCGGTCCGATGGATTACACCCCAGGCATCTTCGAGACCGACATGGGCAAGATAGTGGAATGGGACAAAGGCAATTTGATGCAGCACACCATCTGCAACCAGCTGGGATTGTACGTGACATTCTACTCGCCATTGCAGATGGCTGCCGACTTCCCAGAACATTACGCGCAGTTTATGGATGCGTTCCAATTCATCAAAGACGTGGCTGTCGACTGGGATAAATCCATTTATCTCTATGCTGAGCCGGGCGCATATATCGTGACGGCACGTCATCCGAAGACTTCGACATTAAATTTGGCCGCCGAAGGCGTGGGAACGTTGGAAGATGGCAAGAAAGGCGTTATTGCCAATGCGACAAGATATGTATATGGAATAGACAATCAAGATCATTTAGATAATCCTGATGATTTAGACAAATTAACACCTCGCGATGTTTGGTATGTCGGCGGCATCACAGATGAAAACGCCCGTGAATTCAAGGTGAAACTGGATTTCTTGAAACCTGGTGTGAAATATGAGGCAATCATCTATTCTGATGCGAAAGACGCAAGCGGTCTGCCGGGTGACGGTTACAATCCTCAGGCGTACACGATAACAAAGAAGACTGTCACATCAAAGAGCGTGCTGAAGATGAAGATGGCACCGTGCGGAGGCTTCGCGGTTTCGATACGAGAGATGAAATAAATTGAACACGGATTAAACGGATTTACACGGATTTTTGTATTTTTGCCAAAAATATCTCTATATGGAAAAGCTTACCAACGTTGAAAAATTGGCAAAATACCTGATTCTTGTGGGTATTATAGCTGTTGTGTGCTCGGTGTGCTGGTACTTCAGCACCGTGCTGATTTATATCGTTTTGGCGTTTGTGGTGTCGCTCATCAGCCGCCCGGTGGCACGCCTCATGGGAAAAATCCGCATCAAAGGGAAAAGCGCTCCCGACTGGCTGCTGTCAATACTGTCAATCATCCTTGTCATAGCACTGCTGCTGATGGTGATACTCCTGGTGATCCCTGTCATAACAAGAATCATCAACGACGCCTCACTATTCAGCAATATCAACAGCTCCGACGCTAACTTTAGCGATACCATCAACAAATGGATTATCGGTATTTTCCCAAGTCTGGGCGAAGATTTCGACGCCATTGGAACGCTGTTCAATTACCTGAAAGGTATGTTGGCAAACTTCGACATCACCGGTCTCATCGGCTCGGTAGGCTCTATCGTGATTGACCTCGCCATCGGACTGTTTGCCGTGGTGTTCATCTCTTTCTTCTTCGTAAAAAATGAAAATCTGTTCTCCAATATTGTCGCTGCCCTGGTTCCTGACCGCATCGAGGCCTCAGTGACTGAGGCGATTGTAGATATCGAGCATCTGCTTTCACGTTATTTCGTGGGACTTCTCCTTGAGATGCTTGGCGTCGCCCTCCTCAATTTCCTGGGTCTGTGGCTCATCGCCCGCATCAGCGTCAGCTATGCCCTCGGCATCGCGTTCATCGCGGGAATCCTAAACATCCTTCCTTATGTGGGACCTATCATCGGTGAGATCCTCGGCGCATTGCTCGGCATGGTGCTCCACTACGGCGCAGGCGTCGGCTTGGACGTCAATATCTGGATTTTCGCATTGATTATCATTGCGATAATGCTGACGGTGCAGCTCGTCGACAACTTCGTGCTGCAGCCAATCATCTACTCCACCAGCATCCAGGCGACACCGCTTGAGATTTTCATCGTGATGCTGATGGCAGGACATATCGGAGGCATCTTGGGAATGCTTGCCGCAATACCAGCCTATACAATCATCCGCGTCATCGCAGGCCGTTTCTTCTATGATAAAAAAATCGTGCAACGACTGATGCCTGACATTAAAAAAGAATAAACTCCAACGTTCCACCATCCAAAATCTGTTTATGTGTGATGGTGTAGTCTTTTACAGATTTTCCGTTCAGTTTCACACTCTTGACGTGAATCTTTTCAGGCGTCTTGTTTGGCGCTGAAATCACAAAATCGTTGCCGTTTTCAAGGTGTATTGTAGCCTTTTTAAACAAAGGCGTTCCTATGACATATTCGGCTGAGCCGGCGTGGAAAGGATAGATGCCGAGGCTCGAGAAGATGTACCATGCCGACATCTGTCCGCAGTCGTCGTTGCCCGCATAGCCACATGGTGTGGCACGATAAAACTCGCTCCTCACCTGCTCCACCAGCTCCTGCGTTCTCTCAGGTTTTCCTGCGAAATTATACAGATACACGGTGTGATGGCTCGGCTCGTTGCCGTGCGCATACTGCCCGATGAAGCCGCTGGCATTGCCGTTGACCTCGCCAGAAGTGGCAGTCAGACTGAAGTTCTCGTCAAGTTTCTTTAAAAATGCTTTTTTGCTGCCGAAGAGGTCTATCAAGCCCTGCGGATCCTGAGGCACAAACCACATGTACTGCCATGCGTTGCCCTCCACAAAGCACGGCTGCTCGTAGCTGAGCGGGTCGAAACCTTCAATCCAGTTGCCGTTCTCGTCTTTCGGGCGGAAGAAACCCGTCTCCGGGTCGAACAAGTTTTTATAAAACATCGAGCGGCGATAAAAACGCTCGTAATCGTCTGTTTTGCCTAATTTCTTGGCCACCAAAGCCACGCAGGCATCGTCGAACGCCTGCTCCATGGTGATGCTAACGCTTTCATTCTGAAGCGTTTGCGGCATATAACCATATTGTTCCCAAACCTCAAAAGGCGAGTTGAAATGGCTTCGCGTGCTGCTCTCCACCATCGCCTGATATGCCTCTTCCACATTGATGCCAGGAATCTCTGCCAAAATGGCATCCGCCAAAACCGGGATGGCGTGGTTGCCTATCATGCAGTAGTTGTCCTGTCCCCAGAGGTCCCAAATCGGGAGGTAGCCGTAGGTTTGGTGATGAAGAACCATGTCGCGGACGAACTGTGCGGCGATATCAGGTGCAATCAAAGTGTAGAGCGGATGCGCTGCGCGGAAGGTGTCCCACAGACTGAAGGTGCTGTGATAAGTCTGTCCCTCAGGCATCTGCTTGATTTCGAAGTTAGTGTCCATATAACGGCCGTCGACGTCGCTCATGGTGTTTGGCTGCATCAAAACATGATACAAACCCGTGTAAAATATGGTTTTCTGCTCGTCGGTGCCTTCGATATCTATGCGGCTGAGTTCTTTTTGCCAGACATCGTGAGCATTTTGTACATATTCGTTGAAGTTCCAGCTTTGAGCCTCGGCGAGCATGTTTTTGCGTGCACCGTCATTGTCGACAGGCGAGATGGCGACTTTTACAATAAGTTCCTGATTGTCAATATCATCGAAGCTCAAAGCTGCACGAAGTGTGCGACCGTTCACCACGTCACTGTTGCCGACGTTGAGACTGCCATTCATTAAAATGTGTTTGCTGATTGGCTTCGAGAACTCAGCGCGGAAATAAATTTTACGCAGCTTCGCCCATCCGCAGACCACGCGATAGCCTTCGACGGTATGGTCGTCGACGATGCGAATCTGGGCTTGAATGATGTCATAGTAACGGCGTCCTGAATAATATGCGTCGCCACGATAGGTGCCGCGGTCAAGGTCTAAAACCACGTTTTGTGGCTTGCCTTTCGGGAAGGTATACTTCGTGATACCCGTTCTGACGGTGGCTGAAACCTCGACATTCACGCCGCTTTCCTGCAGAAACACCTGATAATAACCTGGTCTCGCAGCCTCGTTTTCATGGCTGTAATGCTGCCCGAAAACGCCATTTTTCAGTTGTTCGGGCGTCACCTCTTCGGAAATCGGCATCAGACTCACGTCGATTAAATCGGTACATCCTGTTCCGCTCAGATGCGTATGTGTGAAGCCGTAAATCACATCTTTGTTGTAATCGTAGCCTGAGCAAGGGTCCCAGGTGACCATCTGCTCCGTCTCAGGACTCAGCTGCACCATGCCCTGCGGCATCGTCGCGCCCGGGAAGGTGCTTCCGCTCAACGCGCCCGTCTCGTCGGTCTGAGTGCCGATGAATGGGTTGACAAATTTAGTGTAATCGTTATTCTGCGCAATCATGAAAACTGGCAGAAACAAAGCAAAAACCAGAGTAAAATATTTTTTCATTGCGATTAAATTTTCTATTTACGTGAAGCTTTTTTAGCAAATTCGAACAGCTCCAACGGCAGATGACAGTATCCGTCAGGGTTTTTCTCGAGATAATCCTGATGGTAATCTTCGGCCGTGTAGAAATTCTGCAACGGCATCACCTCGACGGCGATTTTACTTTCGATTTTAGCTTGCTGTTCAGCCATCACCTTGTTAATCGTCTGTAAATCAGCGACATCGGTGTAATAGATGCCTGTGCGGTACTGCAAACCCACGTCATGTCCCTGTTGGTTGACGCTCGTCGGGTCGATGGCATGGAAATACATGTCGAGCAGGAACTCGAGGCTTATTTTGCTCGGGTCGTACTCCACCATGACGGTCTCGGCGGCCTTGGTCTCGCCGCTGCAGACCTCCTTATACGTCGGGTTTTCCTTAATACTGTTGGCATAGCCGACTTTAGTCCCGACCACGCCCTCAATCATCTTGAAATAATGCTCGGTGCCCCAGAAGCAGCCTCCGGCAAGGTAGATAGATTTAGTTGACATATTATTTGTTGTTTTCTTCATTTATTATTTCTTCAGCAATACGTTCGGCTTGTTTCAACACCGTTTCAGTGGCAAGCTGCTGCATATCGGGTGGATAACCGTATTTGCGCATCAAACGTTTTACTGCCACTTTCATTTTTGCTCTTACATTTTCTTTGATTGTCCAGTCGATAGTGGAGTTTTTACGGATAGTTTCAGTTAAAACAACAGCCAATTCACGAAGTTTATCCTTACCCATCAGTTCTTTAGCACTTTCGTTGTCGGCAACAGCTGAATAAAACGCATACTCGTATGTTGTCAACCCTATATTTTCGGCATCTTTATCCTTTTCAACGATAGTTTTGCTCAATTTGATAAGTTCATCGATGACTTCTGCTGCGGTGATGATTTTGTTGTGATAACGAGTGATGGTCCCGTCCAACATCTCCATCAATGTCCTTCCTTCAACCACATTGAATTTAGCCCTGACTTTTATCTCATCTTCCAATAATTTCTTGAGAACTTCCAAAGCTATATTCTTATGTTCCATATCTTTAAGCTCCATCAAAAACTCCTCTGAAAGAATGGAGATATCCGGCTTTTTAATGCCTGCAGCATCGAATAAATCAATAACTTTTTCAGAAACCAAAGCTTTGTCAATAACTTGACGAATAGTAGTCTCAATTTCTTCATCAGTATGACCAGAACCTGTCTGGTCGAACTTACAGAGACGTGCTTTCACAGCTTGGAAAAATGCGACCTCGTCCTTCACATCCATAGCGGCATCCTGCGGAATCGCCAACGCAAACGCTTTACCCAAAGCTGTCACCTCATTAACAAAACGTTTCTTGCCATCATCCAAACACAAGATGAAATCCTCTGCTTTCAAAATCCAAGAGAGTTTTCCGGAAGTGTCGGCAGTGAAATATTGTTTATAGTCGAAACCGAAAAACATCTGCTGTACAATCTCCAGTTTTTCCTGCATCAAAGCCACGGCCTGTTCCTGCTGTTGGGTCGGTTCGCCTCTACCTCCAGAATCGGAATAGAACGACAAAGCTTTCTTTAAATCTGCCGCAATTCCAAGATAATCAACGACTAAGCCGCCTGGTTTGTCTTTATAGACACGGTTCACACGTGCGATTGCCTGCATCAGGTTATGACCCTGCATAGGCTTGTCGATGTACAAAGTGTGGAGGCAAGGAACATCGAAACCTGTCAGCCACATGTCACGAACAATAACGAGTTTAAGTTCATCGTTCGGGTCTTTCATCCTGTCAGCCAAAGCACGACGCTGTTCTTTGGTGGTGTGATGTTTTGCTATTTTTGCCCCATCCGATGCCGATGAAGTCATCACAACCTTGATAGCACCTTTTGAGAGGTCCTCGGAATGCCATTCGGGACGCAATTTGACGATTTCTTCATACAAATCGGCGGCAATACGACGGCTCATCGCCACAATCATCGTCTTTCCTTCAAACACCTTCTGGCGTTCCTCAAAATGACCGACAATGTCTTTCGCTATGTTTTTCAATCTGTTAGGACTACCGATAAGAGCCTCCAGTTGTGTCCATTTCGCCTTGGCTTTTTGGACATCGTTCATGTTGTCGGTTTCCAGTTCTTTATCAAGGTCTTGCACCAACTGACGACCTTCTTCGCTTAATTCGACCTTAGCAAGACGGCTTTCATAGAAGATTCGCACCGTGGCACCGTCTTCAACGGCTTGCGCTATATCGTAAACATCAATATAATTACCAAAAACTGCCGGAGTGTTTTTATCCGTCAATTCAATAGGAGTGCCAGTAAAGCCAAGATATGTGGCATTTGGCAAAGCATCGCGGAGATACTTGGCAAAACCATATTTTATCTCAGATCCAATCACCTCGTCTGCTTCATTTTTCACATCAACAGTCTTGGCTTTGAAACCATATTGTGTGCGGTGCGCCTCATCAGCAATCACGATAACATTGCTGCGCTCGGTTAAAGTCTCGAAAGTGTTGCCTTCCTCGGGTTGGAACTTCTGAATCGTTGTGAAAATCACACCTCCCGACTGCACTTTAAGCAAACTCCTCAAATGCTCGCGACTCTCCGCCTGAACAGGTGTCTGCCTCAACAGCTGCTTCGACCCGACAAAAGTTTCAAATAATTGATTGTCAAGGTCGTTTCTGTCTGTAATGATAACGATTGTAGGATTATAAAGCCTCTGAACTATTTTTCCGGTATAGAAAACCATGGTTAGCGACTTGCCGCTACCTTGCGTATGCCATACAACACCTGCGCGATGGTCGCCTTGAAGCTGTTCCGAAACTGTTTTCAATCCATAATTAGCCGGCGATTCGTGTACCATCCAGCAACCATTGATGCCTGTTGCCCTCAAAGTCGATTCAACGGCCTTGTTGACGGCATAATATTGATGGTAAGCGGCAATCTTTTTCACCGTTTTTATCGTAGTGAGTCCGGTTTTAAGATCTTCATGTTTCTGTTTCTCAAAAACAGTAAATGAATTGACAAGGTCGAGCAAGGTATCCTTACGCAACATTCCGTTGACAAGAACTTCCAATTCACTCACAAGATGCGAGGCGATGTTCTCTCCATCGTCGCTTTTCCATGCTGTGAAACGGCTGTATCCGGCCGAAAGTGAGCCTGCACGCGCCTCCAAACCATCTGATATTACAAGCAATGCATTGTATGTAAATATCGAAGGTATTTGCTGTTTATATGTCTCTATCTGACGGAAAGCGCTTTGCAAAGTGGCGTTTTCATCGGCGGCGTTCTTCAACTCAAACACCACCAAAGGCAAGCCGTTCACAAACAAAACCACATCCGGACGACGGTTATGGCCATTTTCAATTATTGTGAATTGGTTGACCACCGTAAACTCGTTGTTCCACGGGTCGTTGAAATCGATAAGCCAAGCCCTCTCGCCACGCTCCACGCTGTCTTTTGTAATTTCAACCGGAATACCTTCGGTAAGCATACGGTGAAACGTCTCGTTGTTTGCCAAGATATCCGGCGAACTGATGCGCATCGCCGTCTTCACCACCTCATCCTGCACCAGCCACGGCAACGACGGATTGAGTCGTTTTACTGCCTTTTCCATCTTATCAAACAACACAACATCCTCAAAACTGAGACGCATCGGATTGTCGCCATCAGGTGCAATGTCGGGACCATAAAGGTATTGATAGCCTTTAGCTTTCAGCAGTTCTATGAGCATTTGCTCTATATCGGATTCGTGGAGTGGGGGCATATTATATAAGATTTTCCGGTATGTATTTTGTTATATCTATATTTGGCAACTTACTACCATTTGCTTGCACATCTTCAACAAATTTTTTGCAATCATCCTCTGTCATTATACCACGTTTATATGCATAATACAAGAAGTCGAGCGTTGTCAAATATGTGATTCTGTTTTGTTTGCAATAATCTTTAATATCTCTGATATTACTACTTCCTATCACATTATTGGTGAAACGGCAGTATGACATGCAGGCACTTTCACCTTTGCCCCTCGTTTTAGAAAGCTTGGCATATTCAAATAACATTTCACCAGAAGGGCTAAACGCTTCCATTTTAATATTTTTCAACAATATTATCTGATTATCCAACTGATTTTGAATAGGAAACACTTCTTTATACACCACATCAAGAATCACATGCTCAAATTCAGGCAAGATTTCTGGAAGCATGCTTAAACGCTCCGCTTCGCAAAAATGAATCAACACATCAGCATCCAGCACTATCTTTACTTTTTCCATACCCTATAACATTTAGCAGTTCGAGATAATGCCCTTCGGATATTTTTTCTTCTTCAAACAACTTCCTTGCTTTTGAACCAAAATCACCGATTACAAGCCGTTCGCCATCACCTTTTCTATATAATTTGTCATCGTAACCCCGCAAAGCCGCTTCTTTTGTTATGCTAAGGCTCTTCAATTCATCAGCATATTCCGGACCGATAACATGTAATTCTTTCAAACGAAGAGCCATTGTTGTATGTGAAATGCCGTAAAGATTCTCTAAACGAAGAATAGTGTCGATGCTAACTTCTTTTTTCTTCAACTCTTCCGCAGGAATGACATTCATAACACCTTCTTTAGGCATCAGCAACGCTGAAGCGAACATATTGGCGGAACGTTCTGAAGGTTCAGTAAAAAGCGGGTTATAAAAATGCGGTTGTGGATTCTCATCAAAATAAAGATGATACAGTTCATGTGCGATGGTAAAATGCTGTGCTCCTGGCGTCACCTTGCTATTCACAAGCATAAACCTGTTTTTCTTGTCAGGAGTTATGAGCGACAATCCAAAAATATTATCCGACAGCGGACGAAAAACTGTCAATATATTAAGCTGGCGAAGGACTGTCTCTGTGTTGACGGGTTCGCTGCTCGAGATACGCAGATATTCGCTGCGCATTTTTGCCGCAAGGTTCTCGGCTGTTTCAAAATCAAGCTTTTTCATTCTTCAAGAAGTCTTTCCATTTTCATATAATTCAAAACAATATTCTTGAAGTCGGCAACCTCTTTCATGTCGTCGGTATTGAGGTTGTCGGCACGGAAAGCACATGCAAGCATGCCTTTGAGCGCATTCTGGTCTTCTTCAAAAAACAGACTGAGGTCGCACCCAAACAACAATGCCGCTTTTTCAAGAACATCCAATGGAGCTTCTCGGTCTCCACTTTCATAATTCGAATAAGTGGAACGATTAATGCCCATAAACTCGGCTACATTTTCCTGATTATAGCCGTTTGCCATACGCAAAGATTTCAAATTTTTACCAATAACAGATTTCATACAATTTTAAATTTTTATTGTTTATCAAATATTTACCCTTTTCATATCCGTGGCAAAATTACAAATAATTTTTGAAATATGAATATTTTGCCACGGAAAAATTTTTGTTTTATTTCCAATTCGTGGAGTGGGGCATAATAATATTATTAAAACGGCAAATCCTCTTCAATTTCTGCATGTGTTGACTCATTATCATCAATTTGTTTTTCTTTTTCCAAAGAACTATCATTGCCAAGCCATCGATTACATGTTTCTGTATATATATCATCCGAAATGTTATCATTTCTTTTTATCCAATTTTCAATAAACTTTGGATTATGACTATTTGGTGTAGGATTCACATCATCAATCCTAACCTGAATAGGAGTTCTAACACAATCACCAGTTATAATTGCATGCTGTTGTGGAATAATGGGCAACTGCTCCAACAAATCAGCATTCGCGCTTGATATCAAACCTCTTACATATTTCTGATCTTCGGGGTTTTGTAAACGATGAATTATAAACGAATTACATTGCGACAATACAGTTTTTGATAATTCCGAAGGTCTTTGACTTGACACTACTAACGAGAGTCCATACTTACGACCTTCTCTTGCGATTCTCTCGAACACGGTTTTTGCAATCGAATCTTTTTCTTCCGCAATGTAATTCTGTGCCTCTTCCAGTACAATTACAACAGGAAACTTTCCTCTCTGCTCGGGACAGAAATTTGCAACAAATTCAAGGATTATTCTACCCAATAATCCTGTTACCGTTTCCAGTACCTCGAAAGGCAACTGTGAAACATCAACAATTGTTATTTGATTTGTATTATCATTCTTTGAGTCATTACTTACGGTGTATTTTTTGATATAATTATCGCTATCATTTTTAGTAAAATACCTATTGTAATCGCCTAACAATAAGGCTATGAATTGTGGTAAAATGTTTTTGTTAGCTTCTTCTGTATCTTTCAACATAAGCGGAATGGCTATTCTCTTATCATTCAAGAAACTATTCATCCTCAATCTTAATGTTGACATAAATTCTGCAATACGATTATTGCTGACCCCTTCTTGATTTATTGCAGCATCTAAAAACTTTTTACATAGATCCTGATATGAAAACCAAATTGGTAAATCAATATTTTGCTCACTGGTAATTTGTATAGCAATATCGTCATCTATGATTTGTTTATACGCCTCTTTTATACTGGTTAATAAAGGTTGCTGTTTCGATGCATCATTAAAATTATCCTGATCTCCAAGTGTACAAATCAATTCACCAAAATCATTATTATAAACTTTTATTGCCTCTCCAATACCAACAATTTCATTTCCGTCTTTCCATTGCCAATTTCCATAAGATTGCGTTCCTGTTCTTTTCTTGATATCTTCAAAGTTGCTTGACAGCACCCCTTCAATTTCAGATTTTAATTGATTAGGAATAACGTTTTTTGAATTCGCTTCTTGTTGATTTTTCGCCAATCCAATTGCTCTATTCAATACAGGGGCCTGTACTCCTTCCCCTGGATTAAACAAAGATCTAAAATCGTTCCAATTCATCAACCAATAAGGTACTTTAACTTTTTCATCCCCACCATAATAATAAGCATTAATCAAATTAAGTTCCTCATTTTTTACCTTTTCTGGCAAAAAAGCATCCTTGTATTCACCATTGGTGTCAAAGATAACTATGTGAGCATTTGATAGTTTTGAATTCTTATTGTACTCAAATCTAAACAAATTACGCAGGATTGACGTTAAAGTACATGATTTGCCGGAACCGGTATTTCCCAAAATTGCTGCATGTTTCACAAAAAACTGATCTGGACAAATTTTAACTTTATAGTTTTGGAAAGCAGGAGATATTCCTATTGGCAAGTAATAGTCTTTCTGGTAATCTATATCTTCCCCTTTGTTTTTATCATCAAAAATATGTTTTAGGTCTTCTTCCGTAACATACCAAACTGGATTGTCCAACGAAGGAAAACTATACACTCCTTGGATAAAATGCTCTTTGTCACCATTTTTCGCAATCGTGCCAAGCATAGTTGCAGAAATATATCGAGAAGATGAGGGCAAAACGATACTAGTAGTAGTGGCATTCAACTCAACTTCCTCTTTCATGGTTACTCTCGTAATCAATGCCACAATTCTATCAGCACCAACAGGGATGATTAGATATGAATTGATTCGAGCAACCTCATATATATCATTTACACCACTTTTGAAAGCGCCTTTTATATCTTCTTCAATCTTAATGAAAACACGAAAATTGTCAACCGACAACACCCTTCCTATTATCCTATTCTGACTCATCTTCCTCGTTATTTGTATCTTCTGTTATATTATTTGATGTCTCTGTAGAATATAATTTATTCATGGTCTCTGAAACCATAAGCTGTTCGTTTTCCTCGTACAAATCAGGCATTACATTCTTTACAAAACCGACAAAAGTAGATTGTTCGGGATCATCGGGGTCTAGAATAATAATTCTTGGATCATTCAAGTCTTTGAGTTTTTGTATCTCTTCATTAAGTTTGTAGTTCGCTATTATCAATGTAAATGAAGGAATTGATAACGCTTGATAAATTATGTCATTAATATGTTCGTCAAAGAATGAATAGCCAATACAGAACAATACAGATTGCGGTTGTGTTATGGTTTGGGCAAATTGTCGGAACAATTCAGAATATGGCAAATCTAATGTAAAAGTCTTTTTGCTTACGCATGGATATATCATTATCTGTCTATCAGTATTAGGTTCAAAAGATCCATCCAATGCAACCTCTTTGATTCCATATACATTTGACGGTGAAGATTTCGTTGATACCCATGATAATGAACCATGCATTTTATAGTATCTCAACACCTTTTCCGCCCTATGTACTTTACCAGAAACACTTTGACCAGGATAGTATATGTCATAATCATATACTTCGGGACGGAAGCAACGATTGTGAACCCCCATAAATCCATTTATATAATGTATTCCAAGATTATCCAAAGCATAGTCAAAAGCCATATCGTAGTTTGTCGTAAATAAATTAGCCCGCCTCAAATTGTTAGGTCTTTGAAGTAACTTCTTTATAAAAGCTTCATGATAATAATAGCGATTAACTTGCAAAAGCCTGTCATCATTATATTGCACATTAATCGTAGTTTTTTGAGTATCACAATTCTCAAAAAGCCATTTTTGCATTTCTACCATGATCTTTTTAATGCCTTCAATTTCATCTCCTTTTTTCTCTTTGAGATATTTATCCGCTTGCAAGCAATTGAACAAATCCTCATATGAAGGAGTTTCTTTTCCTCCAAAATATTTATCAATGGATTCTTGACATTTTGATTTCAATCCATCAGGAACACTTCTTATAATTGGCGCACCTAAGTGAAAACTGGTGCCTGCACCTGCCAAAACACTTACATTCTCAAGTTCAAGATATTTTTTGATTCTCAATCTTATTTCTTGAGCATTTTTATTCTTTTCCTTGATATCGTTTCCGTCCATAATATCATATTGTTATTTCATTCGACATTAATTTCGGCAGCAACCCGTCGCGAGTCTGAATGAGGGTTTGTATTTGAATATCATTACTATATAGTTTATCAAAAATGGGGTGCACATGATGGTCAAAGTTTTCCAAGGTTTTAGCATCAGGTTTGACCACCTTATAATCTTTTAATATATCCGTTTTCAGATTTGTAAAAATACTTCCATTACCTAAATTCACCAAATCTTCACGTATATATTTAAACAACAAATAAAGATATATCTTTGAGAAACTGGATTTTGGAAAATACAGCCAGCCATCGTGTATGCAACTATCTACACATAGTATTTTGGCTATTCCAGGCGTTGCACTATTTGATAAAACCAAAGAGCCTTTCCTCAAGTAAACAGTCTTTTGTAATCCGCTTTCTTTAATATACTCCTTGGTTTGAAAGATATATGGTGAGTTTAGATTGGTTACATCAGATATTTTTAGCCATCTATAGCCACTCGGTGCTATGTAATCATTAATAGGTCTGGGGGAGCCCCCTCTTTTAATAACCACCCAATCCCCCAACTTTCCTTCCTCCCAACCCTCTTTGGCCTCCACCACAAACCACTGCCTAAACAGTGTTTCGGCCATTGCTTCAAGAGTGGCGTTCTCGCGGCGCAAAAGGTCTATCTTGTCGTCAAGGGAAGAGAGAATGGCGGCTATGCGGCGCTGAGTGGGGAGTGGGGGAAGAATTAAAAATAAATTGTCAAACGCCTCTTTTGAAACTCGTTGTCTTCCTGAACTACCTTCCAAATTATGTTCTGCAAAATCACGAACCTCATCCCATCTCGAAAAATAATATACAAAATCATTATCCGAAACGCCTTCTTTGCCTCTAAATACATGAAACTCTGTTGAGCCGAACCCATAACCATTTTTCAAATTTCTAACTTGACAGATTTTTCCATTTTCCAGACAAGGTGTAATTCTGGCAAATAGCGTATCTCCATTCATGAATCTACTTCCTCCAGTCAATTCTTTCAATTGTGAGCTTTCGCAATATCTGACAGAACAATCCAAATCTTTCATTTCCACGAAAGAGACAGGAATTCCTTTGGGAATCTTCACAGAAGGATTTATTTCAACAAAATCCGAAAACTTATATTCTTTCCAGTCGCTCATAATCAATCTTTTTTTCTGTTTTTTATCTCGTCTTCCAGTTGCTTCAGTTCTTCGGCTTCCTCTGCATCGGCTTCTTGTGCCGCAAAAGCCTTGCGTCGTTGGTCAAACTCAGCATAAACAGCTTCCACTTTATCTTCCATCTGCTTTGTAGAAACTTTACCAGCTCCCTTCAGTACAGCTTTGTTTTGGAATCCCAAAAGCGAATCAACATTTCCTCGCCAATAATTAAGTGTCAAATCCTGTCTTTCCTTCACACGCAGTTCGGCTGAGTCGAGAAACAACACTGTAAGACGGTTTAACGTATCAATTTCATCTGAAGTAAGATAATTCTTGGCAATATAAATATCCTGCTTGCGCACCACATTGCCCTTCCACGATGTAAGCGCCATATTAGGCAAGGAGGCATCAGCACGGCTCACTATGATTTCGGCAGCAGTCTTGTTGGTTACGGCATATAACAATTTGTTCTGCGTCTCAGCAAAAAACATTTGTGTCGCCTTGTCGGTTTTGTCATAATCGCTGCTTAGCATCATAAGGTCGCGAATTTTCTGATAAAATCTTTTTTCACTTGCGCGAATATCGCGTATGCGTTCGAGAAGCTCGTCAAAATAATCGGGACGCCCATCGGGATTTTTCAACCGCTCATCGTCAATCACATAGCCTTTTACAATAAATTCCTTAAGATTCTTGTTAGCCCAAATACGAAATTGCGTGCCACGCTGGCTACGTACACGAAATCCAATGGCAAGAATCATTTCTAACGAATAAAACTTGGTGCTGTATTTTTTGCCATCTGCGGCAGTTATTAAGTAATCCTTAATAACTGAATCAACACTTAACTCCTTTTCTTTCAATATATTAGCTATATGAATATTGATATTTGGCACAGAGGTGTCAAAAAGTTCAGCCAATTGTTTTTGGTTCATCCAAACAGAACCATCTTTAGCGTATAATGTAACACTGACTTTGCCATCGTCAGTATTATAAATTATGATTCCATTCTTTTCCATAATATTCATCCATTAATATTAATCTTTTTTAAATTTTCCAAAATCAATTTGTTCAATCTCTCTTCTTCCTTCAGCTGTTCTTCAAATTCAGCTTTCAAGGCGGTGAAACGATCGGCGAAGTTGAAGTCGTCCTCCTCTTCGGGCAAACCCACATAACGGCCTGGCGTGAGCACATAGTCCAATTCCGCCACATGGCTCACGGGCACCGAAGCGCAGAAACCTGCAACATCCTGATAATCTGATGATTCATCACGCCACAAATGATAGGTATGGGCAATTTCTTGAATATCTTCTTCCGAAAGTTCGCGGGTGCGGCGGTTGATGAGATGGCCCTTGTTGCGGGCATCGATAAACAGGATCTCGCCAGCGCGATGGGTGCGGTTGCGCGTCACAAACCACAGACAGGCGGGAATCTGGGTGTTTAGGAACAACTTGGCTGGCAGGTTTACGATGCAGGCAATCAGTCCTTTATCAATCAAAGCCTTGCGGATGTCTCCCTCGCCGCCTGTTTTGGATGTCAACGAACCTTTGGCCAACACGAAACCTGCCTGTCCAGATGGCGCTAAATGGTATATGAAATGTTGAATCCAAGCGAAGTTGGCATTGCCTGCAGGTGGCACTCCATACTGCCAACGTGCATCGCTGCGTAATTGGTCGCCACTCCAGTCGCTGTCGTTAAACGGCGGATTTGCCATCACGAAGTCGGCTTTTACATCACGATGTGCATCGTTAAGGAAGGATCCCTCGGTGTTCCACTTTACCTGTGAGGCATCTATTCCACGGATGGCAAGGTTCATCTTGCACAAACGCCAAGTGGTCTGGTTGCTCTCCTGCCCATAAACGGAAATGTTCTCGATCATTCCCTGGTGTTCCTTCACGAACTTCTCGCTCTGCACAAACATACCGCCTGAACCGCAACAAGGATCGAGCACACGACCTTTATATGGCTCCAACATATTAACCAATAATTCCACGACACTGCGCGGCGTGTAGAATTGTCCTCCCTTCTTGCCTTCCGCCAAGGCGAACTCACCAAGGAAATACTCGAACACATGGCCTAACAAATCTGCGCTTTTGGTGCTGGTATTTTGCAAAGTGGAGTTTCCTATCAGGTCAATCAATTCACCCAAACTCGTCGGGTCAAGTTCCGATCTGGAAAATACCTTTGGTAAAATGCCTTTCAGTGTTTTGTTTTCATGCTCAATAGCATCCATTGCATCATCAATGTACTTTCCAATAAGTGGATTCTTAGCAACCGAAACCAGATACGACCAACGGGCATTGGCTGGCACATAGAACACGTTTTCTGCCATATATTCCTCACGGTCTTCAGGGTCGGCTCCATCAGCTTGCTGCTTCACCAACTCATTATACAAACTTTCAAATGAGATGGATATGTATCTCAAAAAGATGAGTCCCAGCACAACATCTTTATATTTAGCAGCATCAATATTCTTACGTAATTTGTCGGCAGCCTTCCAAAGTTGCTTTTCCAATGGTTCTTCCTGTATTTCCTTAATCTTTGCCATCTTAAAAATCTTTTATGATGCAAATATAATAATTTTTTCTTCGTTCAACTTCACCTTATAAAAAAAATGCCGTGGATAATCTCCACGGCATTTTTTTTATTCAGCAACCTGCTCCACCTCGGCTTTAGGCCACCATGGCCTCATGTCCTTCGGCAAGATGAAATACACCGCCACACAGAGGCAGATGAGCAAGAACAGCCATCTCAACATCTTCTTCCACCATGGAGCCTTCATTGTATACGGGTCTTTAGTCTTAACAATCGGATACTTGGCAATGCCTGTCAATGTGGCACCAAACTTGGTGTTCACAAGGATTCTCTGGTTTAATGCCCAGCCGTTGGCATTCAAAACAGGCGCGAGGTTACGTTTGCGTAACTTCAGCCATGCCATAATCATAGCAGGACCTGAGATTATTAAGATGATTGCTGCGAACATTATCACCCAGTGATACCAGTGAAGTCCGAGCCATGCGAATAATCCGCCGATAGCAGATGCCACCAAGCCTAAAGCTAAGCCTATAGCAGCGAAGATACCAGCGAACTTGGCGATGTCGAACGGTGGCTTCACCTCTGCTTTCTGACCGTCGGCAGGAAGGTTAGCGTTGTCAATCTTCGAGTTGGCATCAGCCATCACCTTGGCGTCTTTCTCAGCGGCACGTTTGTTGATCATGTCTTCAACCGACCTTGCCATCTTGCGGTAAGGCGACCAGAATGCCTGACGGATGCTGATAGGGTTCTCTATGATCTTGGTCACTGTGGCGTTCCAGCCGAGACCGTCTCTATCATAGAACACAGCGTGTTTGCCAACCATGATAGCACCGACGTCGCCGTCAGTAACCACAGCTGCGATTGTCATGCTACCCGGCTTGCTCTTGCAGGTGCAGTCGCAATACAAAATGTACATATTGCTCAACGGAGCCATAGTGCCCTGTGCGCCCATGTCGTTCACCTTGACGCAGAGGTCGCAGGCGCGCTCATCGATATAAAGCGTACCGGCTTGGAAGATAGCTCTCTTCTCAGGTGAATAGAAATCGCTGAATGTCACGAAGTTGGTCAGCAAGGTGTAGAAGTCTCTGTAGAGATGCAGCAGCTTGTCGACCTGGTCGATGGCGTTCGACTTGGCTTCAAGAGCCTTATCCTGTGCGATGAGGTCGAGCAAGGCGTCTTTCTTGTTCTCTTCGAGTATGGTCTTTGCTGTGTCGTAGCCCAGACCTTCGACGGCGGCACCTGCCTTGGCACCCATCCAAGCGTTGTATGCGTTGAATTTAGCCATTATGCCGGCCCATTGTTCCTCGGTGAGGTATTCTGCCTTTTTGAATTCTTTGTCGATTACAAGAGCCTTTAACGCAGCCATAGCGCCAGCCCATGCCGGGTTGACTTCCTTACCCAATGGCAGTTTATGCTCAGCGTTGACGCGTGCCAACGGATATGTGGCGATCTCGTCAGTGCTTGCAGCGAGGTTGTTACCGCTAATTTCACCGATCTTTGCTGACGAAACGTCCAAAACTGCTGCGCTGTCGGTGTTGAACGAAGCGAGTTTGCAGCGCATGAAGAAGTCGTCGATCTTGTCTTTCACTGCCATGCATGCTGCCAATGCCGCCGCTGTGTCGTCGCCGTATGGGAAAATGTTGTCTTTGTCAGCGTCGCCAGCCTCTTTCCATGCCTTGAAGTCTGCCAAAGCGGTGTAGAAAGCCTCTATCTTGTCGGTGTCGATGCCTGGGTCGCCGCTTCTGTCGGTGACGCTGCCCATGCAGTCGATAACGGTCTTGATCAATGCCTTCACAGCCTCGTCGTCAGCTGAGTTCTCAGTGATGATGCCGTCGCCGTTGAAACGTGTCTTGGCGAAGATTGCGATGCTGTCGGAGACGTCGGCTACCGAGATCTCGTTCTTTTCAAGTCCAAGATTCTCAAGGATTTGCTTCGAGGTCTCAAGCAGATGCGCGCCTTCTTCGTCGTTGGTGTTAAACGCAGAGAACGGGATGAAAGCTTCGCGTTTCAATAGTAATTCCGGGTCGTTGATGACCTTTGTGAGCCACTTCGATGCTGCCACGATCTCCTCGATGTGGATCTTGCCGTCACCGTTGGTGTCAAGCATCGTCATGGTCTTTTCATCAATTTCCAATCCTTTCAGCGGGCAGCTCAATGCCGTCCAGAGTTTTCTGTCAAGCTCATCCAAATGCAGGATGTCCTGTCCCGACTCGATGTTCACCCTCGTGACACCGCCGACGGTCGAAAACTTCCAATCGTAATTGCCATTTGATTTCATAACTAATTAACTTTTACAAATTCATAATTTATATAATTTCCCACATTTAAAATCGTGTAATATGCATCAAGAGCAGAATCTTTCAACGCGCCTAATCTCAAATATCCCACATCTTTAAATATCCTGCAGTCTTTATGATGAGAATGCCCTTGCAACACAACATTTACATTATATCTGTCAAACAAATCCGCCAGATCGTAGGTCTCCTCCATGCTGAAACTGCTGGTTGTCCCGTTCACGTTATTCGTCCTGAAGAAATGTGTGTGTGTAAACACTATGATATTCCTATATCCTTGATTATGTTTGCTTTCCAGCAGATTTTCAAGCCAATCTCTCTGATCCACCCCTAAGGTGCCGCTCCCCGACTCAAGGGCGATAAACAAATCTTTAAAGCCCCCAACTGTCTGAACCTCAAACCAATATGTCGATGCGCCGAATCTCGTATAAAACTCGTCCCATTGTCCGAAATACAGGTCATGGTTGCCCACTGTATAATAAATCTTACGCCCGGTGTCGGTAACAGGCTTCACATGTTCGCAAAACTTGCCGAAACCGTTCTTTCCGTTAATCAAATCGCCGAGACACAACGTGAATGGTGCCGCTGTCGTATCTGCCAGATAATCAGCCACATACTTGTCAAGATTATGTGTCGAGCCGTCCACATGCACGTCGCTCATCGCATACACAAGATAGGTGTTGGGCATCCCTGTAATCACGTCGTAGCCATGCTGGTTGTTATACGTCATCGACTGTGCAAACCGCTCGTTTGGCGACTCGTCAAATGTCGCGAAAATACCAAGCAAATCACGTTTTGAACATGATGTCAACGCCACTACTAGTCCGAAAACCGCTGTCATTCCGAGCGCAGCGAGGAATCTCATTGTATTTTTACGTTTTCTCATAATCTATAAGTTATCCCTATTCTCAGCACCGCCTCATAGAACTTCACCGCCCCATGAAACATCCCTGCCGGCTTCAGCGTGCCTTCCGCCACCGCGCTCCACCGTTCTTTAAAATCCCATCTCCCGCCGAGGCTGAACAACGGCGACCACATCCTCTCGTATTCAAACTCATTGAAATTGGCACCTGCCAGATAGATATCCCACGGGTTGTCGAAACCCATAACGCTGATTCTCAACTTATACAAAAAGTTAAACGCCTCCGTGAGCGTGAACTCCACCGCATTCCAGTCACGGTTGAAACCGTCGATAACCTTCGTGAACAAGCCCAGCTGCACGTCGAAATGACGCATCTTGAAGCCCATGCTCGCCGAATAAACATATTCGTAAACTTTATAACTTACGAAAAACCTCGAATGCAACGACACGTCGATATACCCGAAGCCGTTGCGGCACAACTCGATATTGGGCCGCACACTCAAACCCACCGAATACACATTCGGCGTAAGTGCCTCCAAATTAAGGTAAAAATCGTTGTTGTCGACATGCAGAACACCTTTCAAATCAACGCCTTCATACCATCTGTAGGTGTTGTTATACCCAACGAGCCCCTGTGCCGCCACATCAGCGGAGAGAGCGTGTCTTCCAGTCTTCTGAGCCTTCAGAGCCATCATCGGAAACAAACATATCAGCAAAAAAACCAGCTGTTTTTTACCCATTTTTCATCTATCATTTTATTTCTTCGCAAATTTATAAAAAAAACTATCTTATTTCACATTAAATTTTTTAGTATTTTTGCTTGCTAAATTTTTGCGTATGAAAACCATCAAAGATTATATCACTACCATCCCGGATTTCCCGAAAAAAGGGATAATGTTTCGTGACATCACAACACTTATCAACGATGCTGACGGCTTCAAGCTCGCCATCGATAAGATGTGTGATCTGGTAAAAGACCTTGATTATGACGTTATCGCATGTGCCGAGGCACGCGGTTTCATTTTCGGGGCACCGATGGCATACAACAATCACAAGCCATTGGTCTTGATTCGCAAAAAAGGCAAGTTGCCTGGCAAGACCATCTCGCAAAGCTATGACCTTGAATACGGTAGCGCTGAAATCAGTATGCATACCGACAGCTTCAAACCAGGCTCAAGAGTGCTCATCGTCGATGACCTCCTCGCCACAGGCGGCACCACCGAGGCTATGATAAAGCTCGTGGAGAAACTCGGAGGCGTCGTGGTAGGAGTATGCGTCCTCATCGAGCTTCCGACACTCGGCGGCCGCGAGAAAATCAAAGGTTACCGCATCGACAGCGCCGTGGCTTTTGACGGTGAATAAACATTTTTTGACTATGTACGCGCTTTTTAAGAAAGAGATAAACAACTTCCTAAGCTCCCTCATCGGGATAATGGTGGTGGTGGTGTTCCTCCTCATCACCGGACTCTTCCTGTGGGTGTTCCACAGCGATTTTAACATCATGTCGTATGGCTACGCAAGCCTCGACAGCCTCTTCATCATCGCTCCGTGGGTGTTTCTCTTCCTCGTGCCCGCCGTCACCATGCGTTTCTTCGCCGAAGAACGCCGCACCGGCACCATCGAGATGCTGCTTACCAAGCCTCTCTCCGACTGGCAGATAGTGGGCGCCAAATACCTCGCCGGAGTAGCCCTAGTATTACTCGCACTCATCCCCACACTCATCTATTACATCTCCGTCTCACGCCTCGCAATGCCCGTCGGCAACGTCGACCATGGCGGCATCTGGGGCTCTTACATCGGACTGTTTTTCCTCAGCGCGGCATTCGTCTCAATAGGCGTGTTCTGCAGCTCTGTGACTAATAATCAGATACTTGCGTTCATCCTCTCGGTGTTCCTCTGCGGATTCCTATACATCGGATTTGAATTCATCTACTCGCTCTCCCTCTTCGGGAAAATAGATTTGTTTATACAACAATTGGGCATGGCGGCGCACTACAGCTCGATGAGCCGCGGCGTCATCGACACCCGTGATTTGATATATTTTCTTAGCGTTATAGTGTTGTTCTTAAGCCTGACAAAACTCACTTTGTCAAGCAGAAAATGGTAGGAGGGCGTATGGAAAACAAGAGAAAAAATATCAAGAGAAACGAAATCCTATCACTGATTATCACATTGATAATCATAGTGTTAGTAAATATCATAGGCTTATTCGTCTATACCCGTTTCGACCTCACATCCGAGAAACGCTACACCCTATCCGACACCTCGAAAGACATCTTGAGAAACCTCGACGACTACGTATATTTCCGAGTTTACCTCGAAGGTGAGTTCCCGGCAGGCTTCAAAAAGCTCCGCAAAGAAACAAAAGAGATGCTCGACGAGTTCCGCGCCTATTCCAAATTCATTGACTATGAATTTATTAACCCTTCAGAAAGCAGCGACGCAGCCGAACGTCAAGAGACATATAAAATCCTTTGGCAAAACGGCCTGAATTATTACACCGAAACGGTGCAGACCAACACTGGCATCCAACAAATCCTGATTTGGCCCGGAATTATTATGAGTTACCGCGAAAACGAGAAGGCCATCGACCTCCTCTCCGGACAATCAGGACAAAGCCAGGAGACAGTGCTCAACAACTCAGCGCAAGACCTTGAATATAAGCTCATTAGCGCAATAAAAGAGATCTCAACAACGATGAAACCCACCATCGCCTTCGTTGACGGTCACGGCGAGCTGACCGACCTCGAAGTATATGACATCGCAAACACTCTTTCAAAGAAATACATCATCAAAAGAGCCACGCTCAACGAACAGCTTAACTCATTGATGAAGAGAGACTTGGATTCCGACAGCAACATCGTCATCAAGCCGGCTTACGACGCCATCATTTTGGCAAGACCTACTGAGCCGTTCTCTGAAAAAGACAAGTTCATCCTCGACCAGTATATCATGTATGGCGGCAAGGTGATGTGGCTCATCGATGCAGTCAATGCTTCTATGGACAGCCTGCAAAACGCCGAGTCGACGATGGGTCTCGCCATGAATCTCAACCTCGACGACCAGCTGTTCAAATACGGCATCAAACTCAACAAGAACCTGCTCCTAGCATACCCTTGCGCACAGATCGGACTGGTCACCGGACAAGGCAACAACCTGCAGAGCACGCTTCTGCCTTGGTATTATTTCCCGTTGCTCGGACAGGCATCTGAACATCCTATCGTGAGAAACCTCGAGGCAGTGAAAGCTGATTTCGTAAGCTCTTTGGAAACGACAACATCCGCTCCAGAGATTCAAAAAATCCCTCTTCTGAAGACATCAGACTACACCAAAGCTTCAAGCGCACCAGTCTATATCTCTCTGGAAATCCTGAACGAACGCCCGAACGCGAGTATGTTCCCGCAAAAAGGCATGACAACGGCCTATCTCCTTAACGGAAGATTCACCTCGTTATACGAAAACCGCATGCCGACATCGATCACAGAAGCCAAAGAAATCGGATTTAAAGAGGAAAGCGTCCCGACCTCGATGATTGTCATCGCCGACGGCGATATCATCCGCAACCAACTCGCTCAGCTCGACTATGCAAAGAAAAACAACAAACGTGTCGGCTCGCCATTGCCTTTAGGCTATGACCAATACACAAATATCACATACGGCAACAAACAGTTTATCGAGAATGCCATGACATATCTCCTTGAGGGTGAAGGACTTATCAACATCCGCTCACGCGAACTGAAGATTCGACTCCTCGACATGAACAAGGTCAACGGCAACCCGATGCTGTGGCAAATCATCAATGTGGTTCTGCCAAGCGTCATCATGATAATGATAGGAATTGTTTTAGCAGTTTTAAGAAAAAAGAAATACAATAGATAAACACACACCGTCAATTCGGTCGAAATGACGATATAAAACAGCAAATATGAGAAGAAAAAACATCATTTCAATAGTTATAGTCGCGATTTTAGTCGTCATCGCCGGCATCCTCATCGGTAACAACCGCTATCTGAGCTCATTACGCGGCGAGGCAGCTGATTTCACCGTCTACGACACCGCTTCTGTCACTAAGCTCTTCTTCGCTGACAAAAGCGGCAATCAGGTCGTTTTGCAACGCGATGGAAAGGCATGGACTGTCAACGACGAATATCGCGCCAACCAAAGCCTGGTCAATGAGATGCTCTACACCCTCACTCGTATGAGAATCAAAATGCCAGTGTCTGTAAGGAAAACCGACAACACCATCTCACAGATGGCTACGACAAACACCAAGGTCGAGGTCTATCAGATGCTCCCGCGCATCAACCTGTTCAACAAGGTGAAACTGTTCTATCATGAGAAACGTAGCAAGGTGTTTTACGTGGGCGGCGTCACACAAGACAATATAGGCACATACGTCCTCAAAGAAGGCGGCGACAAGGTCTACGTCGCACATCTGCCGATGCTCAATGGCTCTATCAGCTCAAG